>Ga0123355_10015421_pt1 | contig 12005 bp, 8 predicted proteins | sample TergutEmb28metaG_3_FD_89872 | JGI IMG/M metagenome (GOLD analysis project Ga0123355, IMG submission 89872) | Embiratermes neotenicus P1 segment gut microbial communities from Petit-Saut dam, French Guiana - Emb289 P1 | ecosystem: Host-associated > Arthropoda: Insects > Digestive system > Gut ... | reverse complement strand
GACTACGTGAAAAAATCGTGAATGAAGTAAGTAATAATTGTAGAAAGAGGCATCTTATTATGTGAAGTATTTTGGTGGCAAAAAAATAGGGAACCTTACTTTCTGAAACACCTATGTAATATAAGATACTCTTAAAGGTTTCTGTGCATTTGTTGGTTTCGTTACCGTATCTAAGTGTTGTGCATGTTGATAAGAGATCGGGGAAATTGTCATAATATATTTTGGTGTTGTCTACGGGATTCTGGGCAGGAAATATGAAACAGAAGATATAAAATATTTACATCAATAAACCCATAAATAAATTGGGTGGTAAAACGCCTAAGCTTATAAGAGACGTTGTAAATTGTGCACGTGTCCACCCCTAAGCTTGTGGTACATGGCTTGCAATACCCGAACATGTTAACAAAGGGTACAGAACGATGTGATCTGTACTGATCTCTCACACAGCCAACAGTTCCTTTCGTCCACGGAAAAACTAACATCCTCCACAGCTCAGAATACTGGATTAACAGCGATGCCCATTAGTCACGGAATCTTGCTGGTTTGTAGGCGTATAATAGAAAAGACGGCGTCCCTCTTGCAGAAATCCAACTGGTACGGAACTTTAATAAGTATGAGCTCAACCAGACTGGAATAATATGCAAAGTGGCGGGGAGAAAGACAATGGCAGGAAGACAGCCACCTTCACACAGAGAGAATCCCAAATTGGCGAGCATAATGCTAATTTAACTCAGTCCCTAGCTGGAAATGCACAAGAGCAAACAAATGCCCAAACCATTAAATTTCATATAGCAATGTGCACCCGATCACAGGTGGCAGGACAGTCTGCTGCTCTTGACTCAGAACTAGTATCTGCTTAGCTTTGCTGATTGACTTTAAAACAAGGTGAATTATTGCGTGCAGCGATCGGCTTGGTTAATATGCAGAGCTGCACGTATTTAATAGTGGTAAAACACACACACACACACACACATACATACGTATATACACACACACATACATACAAACATACATATACATACATACATACATACAAACACAAATACATACATACATACACACATACATACATATATAATACATATACATAAATACGTACATATAATACAAATACATGGACATATAAATATATACGTACATACATACCTACACACATACATACAAACAAACAAACGTACATACATACATACATACACATACATACATACATACATAAATACATACATATATACATACATACATACATACATACATACATACATACATACATACACACAAAATACATACATACAATTTATCATTTTCGCGATTTTCTTCCTTATTTGAGTGTGAAACTTTACGACCATGGCGATTAGGGAATTATGTGAAATGAGTGGGCAGAAATAGTTGGTAGCTTGAAGAAACTGCATAAAGGCGATACCCATAATTTTTATTGACGTCATATTAAGGGGGTGAATAAATCGCAAAAAAAGAGAAAAGAAACTGGTGTTGAAATGGGGGGGAAGGTATCTCGCACAACATAAGGAAATCATACAAAATTTTAGTCGGAAAATCTCGGGGAAAGAAATAATTTGGAACATCAACGTGTAGAAGCAAGAAACATTAAGAATATTATAAAGAAATGGAGTGTGACGTTTTGGACCTAATGCATCTGTTTCAGGATGCAGTTGGATACAAGGCGACTGTCAATATGTTGATGAAACTTCTGAGCGCATAATAACTGTATATTTTTTTTATAACAGAGCAAATACGTGAGATTTGAGTTTCAAGAATACATTTTCCAATAAAGTTAGTCAATCATTTAGTATATTTATTCTTAAATTTCCGTGATATTTATAATTGAATCTACGAAGACGCGAGGTTGGTGTAACGTAGACACTATATTGACCAATAAAACCAAATAGAAGTTTTACTGAGCATGCAAAAGGTTGGAAGCTCGAGGAATGGAGGTTCGATTTCCGATAAGAAGGAGAAATTTGTATATTCCTAAAAAGCATCGAGAAACACTGAAGGGGCCCATTTAGCACCCTATTCAATTGGTTTCGGGGGCTCCTTCCTCGGAGATAGAGCGGTGGGTGCGTGAAGCCGACCACTCACTGTCCCCTAGTGCCGAGGTTAGGACTAAGTGAAGCTACACTTGTAGCATCCCACTTTATGTAAGAATAAACGGAGAGCATAAGCGTCTGTCTACAGACGACAGAAAATACATTTTCACGTTTTATACTAAAACAAACCACAGCTCTGAACGACAGAATCTCATCTACAGCACATTAAACGAATATTCAACAATTAACGTAAATAAGAATTTTGGGGACACTAAATCTAAAAGTGCAGACAGGTACCGTAGGATAACGATGCGGATAAAGTGGCGAGATGCTGGTGTAGACGGGCCATTGGAAAACAGAAACTTCTGTGTCATGCTGAGTACACAGATATCATAATTATGTGTGTGTATGTATGTGTGTGTGTGTGGGGGGGGGATATGTGTGTGTGCGTGTGGGTGTGGGTGTTTGTGTATGTGTGTAGGTGTGTATGTGTGTGGGTGTTTGTCAATGTTTGTAGGTGTGGGTGTGGGTGTTTGTGTATGTGTGTATGTGTTTGTATGTGTGTGTGCGTGCGTGTGTGCGCGTGTGGGTGTGTGTGTTAGTGTATGTGTTTAGGTGTGTATGTGTGTATGTGTGTGTGTGTAGGTGTGAAAAGAATACTGCATGTAGCCAGATTTATCACAAGTCTTCAGTACAAACGTCAACACACACAACTGCAATGAAAGGCGCAGAGGCCAGTAACTGTGACGCATTAATTTCACATCAGATTCGCGCTCGACTTCGCATTTCCCATCCTTCGCCACGCATCACTTACAAACCCTGCAAATGTCTAACTCGTGTGGAAATTCAATTGCTATCTATTGAGGTAGTACCGGAGGTGTGAACCAAAACATGACAAGAATTCTAATAAACACCTTCAAATATATTGACAATTTCATTAGGGAGGCCCAGTTAGAAGCCAGAATGACCATTCAATAAGGCAAGGAGCACAAGATGAAGGTGGTTATCAAGGTTACTAGGTCGACATCCAACGGCGCAGCGACAACCAGTGATATCCACCTGAAGACCACAAGCGTAGGATTGTCCAATGGGAAAAGAAGGGAAGGAGGGAACTATGTCGATTCTCTCTTCTCTGACACTTATCCGATTTTTAGACGCTTGAATATGAACGCACTAGAATCATTCGAGATGTTGGAAACCGCCTACCCAATTCCGCCGTTTGATACCACAGAATACCTTATGCGTGTATATCAATTCCTTCGTGACTCAACTTTAAGCAGTATAACAGTAAAATATTTTAATTCCTACAGAAAATATACCCTTTATTACTATGAATTATTAATAACTACCCATTTTCAAAGTGGGCCGGGTAGCTCAGTCGGTATAGCGACTGAGTTACGGGCTGGACGGTCCGGGATCGAATCCCGGTGTGGACGAGAATTTCCGCCCGTCCAGACCGGTCCTGGGGCCCAACCAGCCTCCTGTAAAATGGGTAACGGGTCTTTCCCGGGGTTAAAGTAAGGCCGGGGCGTGCTGCTGATCACTTACCCCCTTCTAGTGCCGCGGCCATGGAAGAGTAGAGCTATACCTCTAGCCACTCTCGGGGCCACACTGGCCCTGTTCAGGATCACTTTAACTTTTTATCCATTTTCAAAACCGTATAAAATTTGACCTCGAAAAATAAGGCAGTGTACTATTTCAAAAGGATGTTACACACCTATGAAATAACAACACCGCATAATCGACAAAAACCATAAATTGAAATTCAGAAATAAGTGTTGACCATCAGATATATTACAAATTCATCAGGATAGACTTTCGTACAGAAATGTGAACGTATCACCACAACATGTTATGCAACCTTCCTTTATGAGGAAATACTTCGTTTCTGTGCCGTCTACATGGAAACAACTCAATAAAAGTTTCCTGGAAACTGATTTTTGAGCGAAGTTGTAAAATTAGAAATATAGGACTGTAACGAACCCTAAAGTAATTTCGAGGTTTAACGGAAAAATATACTGCAGTCAATAAAGGCAGAACAACGCGTAAAATGCTGCTGCCGTGAACAGTAAATAAATATGAGAAAAGTAAGGAAAATATGAGTACGGGCAACAGGCCACAGGCCACAGGCTCTATTATACGACGAGAAAATGAAAGCAACAGAGTGGGCACGTGTCTTTTGTGTAGGGAATGACAAATGATACTATCATTAATAATATTCAGAAGTAGAGCATAGAAAGGAGACACACATTACGTATAGAGTTTTTATTGTATTTTCACGAAGAAAAATGTACCACATACAATATTTGAGTCATATTTGAAGTTCTCACGACCTTGGCTATGAGTATTGCTGTCCTCTGAAATGTGACGCCGTCTGGTCTGGCAGAAGTGTACCGACGTTTTAGAATTTCATGCTTCCGTACATTCGGTTACTTATACCAGAATACGCAGCGTCCTATCCAAGAAGACGGCACGCTTCAAATTGGTTTCTGGCAGAAATGAAGCTAAAAGTAAAATATATATTCTAAGGTTAAGCAGGACACATGGGCGATGAGAAATATTTATAGAATTCCAGTCATGAAACCTCAATAAACTGAAGCCACATGGGAAAACCCATGGATGGAAGACAATATTAAAATAAATCCTAGAGAAATTAAATTGATTAAATCCGTACGAAAAAGTGATAAAATCATCTCCAACGATCAACAGCTTCTAATCTGAACAAAAGTAAAAAATTCGGGGATGTGTTCTGTCTCTATTGAGTAGGAACGGTACGAAAATCAACACCGCTGGGACATAGAACCCAGTGACATTTAGAATATATTATCCTACGAAGATAATCTGATGTTCTGTTGATAATTTCAGAAAACAAACTCCACTCATTGAAAATTACTTACTTACTTACTTACTTACTTACTTACTCCATGGTGCAGAATCTTTCTTAAGAAGCTAACTGGTTTGCAGCTAGTCAAGAAATTCTTCGTATTTCACGGAACCCGAAGGTTCATTGCCGCACTCACAAGCATCCGCCACCTGTCCGTATCCTGGGCCAGCCCAATCCAGTCCTTACACCCACATCCCACCTCCTGCAGATCCATCCTAACATTATCCACCCATCTATGCCTAGGTCTCCTCGGTGGTATCCTTCCCTCCGGTTTCCCCAGCAAGACCCTATACACACCCTCGCCTCACCCATACGCGGCACATGTCCAGCCCATCTCATTGCCCATTGAATATTACTACAGAATATTCCCGTACATTTAAATGAACTTCTATTTTTTAATTTATGTTTAATTGATGGTTCGTTATTTTAGGTATATTCATGCATAAAGCGTAAATATTACTGAGATAAATGAGTTGCCATAACATCCAGGCACGACAATACATTCCTGACTGTAGAGTCAAGTGTAATTACAAGGCACTAGAATGGCGATCCTAAGTGTAGATAGATAGAAGCAACAGGATTCACCCCTTCCCTCTTACTGTAGCTCACACTCCGTTTATTGTAACTTACACTGCAATTCTGAATGGTGTGTCTGCCTTGGAGTTAATACGGCTGTGAAATTTAACCTACATAGATAAATGTTCTGCTACACAGTACGTAAATCTATTTTGGTTGTTCCTCTTATAATGTTTCTGGCTCTACTGCTGGGTGATTACTGCTCAGTGAATAGAGTGTGCTTATAGAGCATAAAGTATTCCAAAGATCTCCACGAGAAATAAGGCAAAATCAGATCTGGGGATCGGGGTCTATTGAATTCAGCTGCCATAATAACACTGAACGTAAATACAAGCAAGCGCAGTACACTAAATTAAGTGAACTTAAATACAAGTAAAGCGCAATACACTAAATTAAATCATTCTGTGTGTATCCAGCATAATAGAGGTGCCGTCTGCTCTTATCATTAACAGCTTTCTCAGTGACACACAGCCTTGTTCCTGCTTTAATATCAGGGAGACAATTTAAATGTTAAATGTAAAGTTTCGTGCACGTCTTTGTTCCTGGTTGAAAACAGTTTCAAGCAAACTACACGGTTTCCGAACTTGCTGTATCATGTAGTACATTGGTCTTCAAACTCTTTGTATCTATGGGATTCATGTGACGAAATCCGAATTTTCTCCAAAACCTTGAAGTATAAACATATATTTTGGGGGCGCAGAAATAAAATGATGGTTTTTAAAATATAAAATATTACTTTAAAGATTCAGATATTCAAGAATATTAATGAAAGACGAAGTCAGGTTCGTAGTGTTTTACGCTTCCACGCCTATTAAAACAAACATCGGAGAATAGTATAAAATATAATCCAAACTACCAAAAGTGTCATTTAATCAGCACACCAACCAATGCACACACATAAAATTTTTACATTAAAACATTTGAAATCGCTCCAACATGTTTCGACCCTAAGATCATCTTCAGAGAGCTACACTGTTCCTTGCTAAAGTCACATTTTTAAAAACACTCACTGATTAATTTCGTTATGTTTACTTGGTGCTGCGGCAGCATATCTGTAATGTAAAATTTATTTATTAAGTATATTGTCAAAACAATATAATAAGATTAGATTCTCAAATTAATATAGTAGTAATTTAATTTTGTACACAAATAATTAGGCTATTTGGTTTGAAGCAATTATGTGTGTACAAAATTCAATTATCACTGTATTGTTTTGACAATCTAATACATTAAAAAACTGGCATCCTTCAGTGTTGGCATAACCTTGTCATAATAGAACGTAAGCATATGACACCTGCTTATTCACATTAAATGAAGATACCCATTTCAATTTGTTAATAAGGGGGTATGTAAATCCATTAGTCTTCTATCTAATTATAAATCGAGTGTGATTACTGACGTACATCGCTGAGGCAAATAACCGTCATTATACTTTATCACATACGAAACGTAATGAATCGGGAATTTAAAGAGTAATTCGAGGCTTTTGTATGAAATAATGTAAGTTGAATGCAGGGTGAAGAAGAACTTCGGTATTTTCTTGCGGTAAAACTCCCATTACAGTTGGAATTCGCAGGAACACAACAAACAGGAATAATCAGTAGAAGTAAAAGGCAACATATGCGTTTGAAGATATATTTATAGGAAGATTACTTCTATAAAGACCATGGCAGTAAATAGGCGAGCCTAGGCAGATGTCACGACAGGTAAAAGGGCGAAGTCATGTGCTTCTCATGTAGTTTACGTAGAACCTATAGTCACATGACAAATGCAGCAGGAGCGTAATGTCAGGTTACACTCTTACGAATATGAAAAGTTTTTGTCGCTCGCATTGTCGCTACAATCAGACAAACTGTTGCTAACTTTGTGACGTGTAATCTGTAATTCTCTGGGCAGTTAGTGAGACTCGCTCTTAACATCGTTGTGCAGAATGACAGGAACTCGACGAAAGTAATCCCACTACACTGTCATTTTTGCAATCAACGTAAGCGAATTAGTGAAGACAAATATTCTTCTTGCATGTCGTTAAAATCATCATCATTCGTCATGAGTTAGGCCTTCGTAGACCTATTTCGGCCTGTCTAAAAGTTTATTCAAATGTCTTCCAAGTCGTCTTCGTCCATTTGTTCTATAATTCAGCATTCGTGATTTATGGCGTCCTGTTTTTATTTATTTTTTTTTTATTTTCCTTTCTGGTCGTAACAAATTTGATTTGTATCTTACTAGTTTCTCGTCAAATGTTTCTACTTTCAACTCTTCCAAAATTTCTTCATTCTTTTTAGGGTCAAGAAGGGTGTACGCGGCTGTTCTGAAAAATGTCATCTAGATTGATGTCAGTTGTTCAGTCCTAACACTGAACACGAAAAACCCACACCACACAGTCGTTATTTCTTCCGTCATACAAAACCGCGTGGCTGCTGAAAGACACTTCATGTTTAGCCACATATCTGTGGAAGGGACAATCTAATTATTGGCACTACACCTCCTGCAGTTATCCTGAAATCGATCAGATAAACGTCCTAAACGAGAACGGTGAAATGGACCACTCACCCGGTGACACGCAGACTAGGCAATATATTCAATTTTTGCTATGTTACCTCTGACATTCACCCCAACCACCTTCTATAAGCAAACCACCACAATGCCGTACGCTGTTCCGCTTTGGTTCTGCAGCCTATTCAGCTCTGTGGCAAGTCCTTTCAACAGATCTTTGGCAGTCTCTCCGACTATATGAGAAGAGACTTCAAGGTATATTTGCTTAGAACTGCTTTCTTCTGGGATATTACGCACGGTACAGTGGTAATTCCTTAACGACTTTCGAGAAAACCCGTCGGTCCCATTTTAAAGGGTCAAGAAATCCAAGAAGAAAGACGGTAGCCAAGCCAAGTAAAAGTGTTAAATGGGGGGCGGAGACTTGCGCGGGCGGAGACTTGCGCGGGCGGAGACTTGCGCGAAACGTAAGTCTACGTCCCCCTGTCAGCCATTCCTGCGTTTGACCGCATAGACGGGCTTCATAAGACACCTAAACTTTAATAGGGCATTATGCTTACGCTAACAATTTTGAAGTCAGGCTGAGGACCTTGATTGACCTTGAAAAAGACTAGTGTTATGCGACGTTTACCAGGCGTTTAGGTGAAACCGCCGCGCCTGGGGGAGGGAAGTGCGGGGCGTGCCCCGACTTTGCATCGAATACCCTGGCATTTGCCTTACAACTGAGAAAAATCACGGAAATCCTCAGTCAGGATAACCGAAGGGCTCTCGGCTGATCAGAGCCGAGCCCGATTCGTTTCGTCGACTTGGCCATCGTGGGCGATGGCCTCGACTGGCCTGTTGTCCCTTGCCGCCCTTGACTTTCGCGTCAAGCGACGGGGTCAACCTTCGGTCAGCTCAGGTATCTGAAGATTTGCCGCACTATGGGGTTCCCCACAACAGCTAACTTTGAGTCAAAGCTCTCAGTCAGGGCTCTGATGTGGTCGGCAAACAGCGGAAGGTCCAGATCCTCGTGAATCTGGCTGTTACTTACGTATGAGGGGGCACCAGTAGCGAGGCGAAGAAACTTAAATTGAAACACCTGCAGCTTCCGGACATGGGTGCGGGCAACGAACCACTACGTAGGACACGCGTAGTCCATTATGGGGCAGATGAACCGCTTATATAATAGGACTCCTTTCCGGACGGATAGATCACTCTTCCTATTCAGGAGGGGACCCAGCATACCGATAATTCTAGCAGCCCTCCTTTTCGGTGGGAACCACCAGGTTGGTTGTTGTGGGTGTGGCGGTCGTGGTTTTGACAGTCGCGGCTGTTTTCTTCTTAGACTTCCAAGCAGCCCGTTTAGGGGTAGCTGTGGATTCTTCTTGAGGCCTGGACGTCTCCCTGGTGGCCGTCACTATAGGCTGCTCGGGCGCCTTTGTGACCGACTGAGGAGGGGGATTTGGATGTGGGTTGGTGGATTGAGGGGTGGTAACCTTGACGACTGGCCCAATCAGACGACATGATTCCATCCTTCGTCCTGGTCCATCTGCTCGTCAGAGATCCCGGCTCGCCGAGCTTTAGGAGCGGCAGGTTGGCCTGTTGCGACGCTCATTCGGCCACGCTCGGTCGCCTGCTTTACAAGAGCCGCCTTCGCTTCTTTCCACTTTACACAGCCACGGTATTTCGCTGTGTGGTTTCCCCTTGGCCATAGTATTGAGCCTTTTCCCGCTGGGTAGAGCATCCACCGGACAGGTGTGAGCCCCCACACGCGAAACACCGGGGTGCGTATCCGCAGTTACACTGTGTGTGTCCGAAGCGCTGGCAGCGCTCGCATTGCAGTGGGCCTTTTTGGAGCCACGTAGACTCCACCGACACTGGCAAGCCACAGAGTTCGGTGAGTGATCGCACTTTTGTCACCTCAGACCCTCGCGCCACTCATACAATGAAGTAGGGGTGAGAAGGCGGTCCTTGGCGGGGTCATGATCGCGACGGCCGGATCGCAGCTGCGTGACTCCCTGAACACGGATGTTCAGGGATTCCAGCTCCTCCCTGCGACTTTCTCAGGCATGCCTCTACCCAGATTCTTCACCAGAAGTCGAGCACAGCGGTCCTCCTGTAGGGTGAAGGTGTGGAAACTCACACTCACAGCGTAAAAAGAGAGCATCTTTACTGTCAACTTCTCGGAAACCGCGTGAAAATAAAACACCGTGGCCTGATCTGAGGCCTTTTTGGGAACATTTGCGTTAGATTTATACAATTTTATTATACATTGAAATAATACCAAAAATTTAAATGGTAGAGCAACAAACCGATATACATTTAATACTGAAATCGCTGTTTCCCAATTTCCAACAAATTTCCAAGTAATAATCAGAGTTCAGAACAATATACACTAAAGATTTTAATATGTCTCAGATACTAAAGCATGTCTCACAAATATTGTAATCTTAGTAATTAACCAACTTAATGCACAAATTCTTGTTTTATAATAAGTTTATTATATGCCTTTACAAATTTCGAGCACTGTGTGCTCATCATCAGGAGGTCAAATTGTATTACGCAGCATCTGGTATCATCAAACCTGTACATGGACATCCGATGCACAGGTTGAGAGAGGACTCTCTCAACCTGTGTACCGGACGGCTACCTAAAGTTGTGATGATACCAGATACTGTATAATACAGTTTTGACCTATTAATGACGAGCACATAGTGCTCGAAACATGTAAAGGCATACAATAAACATATTATAAAACAAGAATTTGTGCATTAAGTTGGTTAATTACTGAGATTATACTGAGATGCACGGTCAGCAAAACATCAAAATCACAAATTTTGTATTACCAAATCGACTTCTAATAACAATAATGTGGACTTCATGGGTTAGTTCATGCGACTTTGGCGTGCATTCAGTTCACAGAACTACTTGTCACTGCATTTGCAATTTGAACTGTGGTTCTTCTTTCTCTGAGAACTATAAATCAGGCTAAATGTTGGGAGCTCCCACCCCAGCCCTAAGGGTGCCGCTGCTGCGCTGCCAGTCCCATCCCTTATCTTCTGACGTTCATGCAGCCAAACGTTGAACTTTGTCTCGCAGGATTTTCCGCTTTGAGATATCTTCTGCTATGATTATAGCTAGGAATAGAATTGTTACACACAGGCCTAAAATACTATTAAATCGTACGGAAATGAACACTCGTATTCAGCATAACAGCATAATTTTGCTGTTAGGCAAACGATGAAAGCCCTGAATTTTACGTTGACAGTACAGATAAAGAGGCTAAAGAAATCGTTGAGATACAACAATTATGGACATTGCAAATACGATGAAAATCGGCAGAATTATTTAACTTGATAAACTGTAACGTCAACTCAGTACATGAGCAGACTACGAAACTTTCAAAACGCAAAAAATTCACAAGTAATTACGTACAGAGAAGAAGAATATCACAGCGATGAGGAAGAATATATGACGCCGTGTATGTTGTAAAATAGGTGTCCTGGTACAGGAGGAAACATTGAGTCCACCTCCGCACGGGGAATATGGTACGACAATGTCAGGTTAATCAGCTTATATTTGTAATGTTAACCGACAGCACCAAACCGAAAGTTAACTATTGTGTTTAAATATTATGAGCACAAAATAATGAACACTGCAAGCAAAATTATTCCAGTTATGGCATTTGCGGTAACGTTCCAAATACAGATGCAGGTGTCCGCAGAAACACGTTTCGCTTTTAATGCACCATGTACAATATTGAACATGCCTCACTCAAGAAATGATTACTGTCATGCTCGCAGTACAATAACCTGAAATGCTCAGATTTTTCGCATTATTCCAACATCTTAATTTCAAAAACATCAGATTATATATAGTTTCATGCTTTCACTGTTATGTAATGTGTGTGTGTGTGTGTGTGTGAGTGTGTGTGTGTGTGTGGGTGTGTGTGGGTGTGTGTGTGTGTGTGTGTGTGTGTGTGTGTGTGTGTGTGTGTGTGTGTGTGTGTGTGTGTGTGTGTGTGTGTG
>Ga0123355_10015420_pt1 | contig 12005 bp, 11 predicted proteins | sample TergutEmb28metaG_3_FD_89872 | JGI IMG/M metagenome (GOLD analysis project Ga0123355, IMG submission 89872) | Embiratermes neotenicus P1 segment gut microbial communities from Petit-Saut dam, French Guiana - Emb289 P1 | ecosystem: Host-associated > Arthropoda: Insects > Digestive system > Gut ... | reverse complement strand
ATTACTTGCCCCTGCTTAACTTTGTCTCCTTTTTTTACGGTAATACTGCCCGGCATGAGATGCACGGTTAGGCTGTATTCGCTTTCATTATGTTTGATAGTGACATAGTTACCACGGTGTGAATAAGTATCGCAAAATACCTTTTTACCATTGGTGCGGCTGTCAGGGTGATTATTACTTGCTTTTACAACCACGCCGTCTGCAACGGCAATTACATCTTTGCCATAACAAGGATATTCTTCAACCGTTGTTGGCAATGTCCAATCATCAGGAATGCCATCATCATCTTCCATAATGTTAAAATCAAAAGCGTTGCGCTCCGAACCAAGACTTCCCCCGGAATGGTATTCCTCAACGGTGAACCCTCCGTTGCCAACCGTCCATTTTCCTGTAAACGGAAGAATGTAATCGCTTTTGTTGGTGTAAGTTTCTTTGGTAGGCAGCTTAAATCCATTTCGCAAAAACATACAAAGCGTTGGAAGGAACATAAATATTAGCGGAAAAAGAGACATAATTACTGACACCCACAACACCGCTTGAATGACTTGGAGCATAAATGGAGGCATATCAATTATCCTGCCATTCAGAAAATTAATCACCAGCATGATAAAAGTCGCTATGATTACCCTATGGGAGCTATAACCGTAGTTTATCAAAAATCCTTTAATTGTTTTCATAGTGATTCCTCCACATCATTGTTAATTATTGATATAGCTTCTTTTGCCCATTCCAATCTTGCTTTACGGACATATTCGCCATGCAGGGCAACAATCTTCCAGTACTTCAATACCTTTGGACTTAAAACGCCTTCGTCTGCAGCAAGTATTTTGTCAACATCATCAAGACTTTGGGCGAAAGAACTATATTGGTTTATAAATTCTTGTAGCATTTGCAACGCATTTTCGTCGCTGCCCTCTCCTGCGAAAGCTAATCGTATTAATAAATGGTTTTTCCCCTGCATAAATTTATTTACACCATCTTCAGGTGATGACACCCAATCTAACAATGCAGCCTTTCCCTCCGGAGTAATGGAGTATACCCGCTTATTTGGCTTTTCACTTTGCATAATACGCTCGCTGATAAGCCAGCCGCTTTTTTCCATGGTGTCAAGCTCCTTGTAAATCTGCTGTGACGTAGCATGCCAAAAATACGCAAGCGATTCATTAAACTCCTTGGTCAGCTCATATCCTGTCATTGGCCTGTAGTTTATAAGTCCAAGTAATCCATGCCGCAAAGACATAAATCTTATCCTCCTTTCTTTATGCTGCTTTAACTTGTAAAACAGCACAAATTAAAGCAGCTAGATCAACCAATATTTTATATGCAATAAATTGATTATACAGAAATTTGATAAAAGTGTCAAACAAAAAATATATTTGGTATAAGAAGGCGCCCGGCATAATAAAATGAATCATGTGTACTATAGTGAGTGCTAAATAACCTGCTTCCAACTTAATTGCACACAAATTCTTTAAAACACGCAACTATAGTCAAGCGCCTTTAAAAGTGTCCTAGTAAAATGTAAGATTTTTTCTGTAAGACAAAGAGGTGACAGCATGAACCGAAAGATGTCGGAGGCGCTTGCGCCGTTTTTGCCGCAGGCAAAAATTCTGAGACGCTTGCCTAAAGGCAAGCTAGGTTGCACCGGCAGGAAAGCCGGACGCCCATAGGGCGGCTTTCGCCGTAGGCGAAAGTGCTGACGGAACCGATGAAATATTACAGAAGAAATCAAGTTTTAGTGGACGGTTTTAGAGGGGCTTGACTATAAGTACTTTAATTAATTTGAAGCAATTCAGTCGGAATGAGGTTGTTCAGTGCTTACTATAGTGAGTTAGCTCCAAAATGCTCATACAAGGTGTAAAGCATTCTGAGGTTAACGAATGGCCCGCAGGCGGCCCGCTGTGAAGAGATCACAGCAATAAATACACCTTTTAAGGAGGAACACAGAATGAGAGGAACCAGAATAATGGCCTTGCATTTGGGCGAGATAGTCAAAACAGTCATATTCGTTCTTGCAGGCATTGCCATCGTGTTGTTATTAATCAATTTATTCGCTCCTAGAGGCGGCGAAAGAGAAGACACCCAAAGTGTCATGGCAGCGTACATACCAGGAGCATATCATGTAAGCTTACAGCTAAGCACAGGTTCCATAGACATCGAAGTAGTAGTAAGCGAAGACCAGATTCTGAGCATAGGATTTATCGATCTTCCTGAAGATCAGCAAGTTTTCTATCCTTTGTTCAAGCCCACAATGGAACTGCTTCAAGCAAATATTTTAGAAACCCAAACCCTGGCAGTCACAGTGCCTGAAGACAGACTGATAACAGGGCAAGTGCTTCTGTCAGCAATTAATAAGGCGCTGGCTCAGGCCACAGCTGAGTGAGATTCATGAGCTATAGCTGATTAACTTAAAAATACGTTATGTAAAGTGCAGTTAGTTTTCCGTCAGTCAAGGAGTGCCCGACGACGCATACTGAAAGGAGTACGCTAGGAGGGCACGACGAAGGGGGGCGTAAAAATAACAAGCTTTATGGACGTATTTTTATGTTAATCAGCTATAAACATAAAAAGACCATCGAGCGGCAGAAAACTGCGCTTGATGGTCTTTTTCTTTTCTTATAGCTGTATCATTTAATTATCAATCACCGGCGGCGGATCAGCAGGCGGATTAGGGTTATCCGTTCCTGCCACCACCGGTGGTGGATCATTAGCTATAGTAGGCTGATACGATGTTGTCTGTGTCACATCCGATGGCGGTGCCCCGGCGTTGTTATCGGCGGGCTCAGTCACCGGTGGCCCTGTATAGCCCGGGGTCACGCCTGTTTCACCCGGCACAACCGGATCGTCATCATCGTCATAGTCATCATCATCCGGCTCTCCTGCATATGCATACGGCCCAGCTTGAGGTACCTCCCCTGCTCCGACATGAATTATCGCTGCTCTTGCCCTATATCGGCTTAGATTTGCCCTTTCTCTGTATAATTCCGTATTGCCATCAAAAACGACTTTAATAAGCTCGGCAACTACGCCTTCACGCGCAGGAGATATTGTCTGCCTTGCGCCCGGTGCAAGTGAATCAACTTCTACTATAGTCGCCTCAGGAGCAGGTATCCGTTCTATAACTCTGCTGAAAAATTCCAGCCTGCGCCCTGCAGGGCGGCTTTCATGGCCGTATATATGTACATAAGACCTATTTCCTACAATATACGCCACTATCGTAAGCGGATAGCCCGTATCATTTTCAAATCGCAAGTCTATGAGGTCTGTCGCCAGTGTCGCATCCCAAGCGTAGTCCACATACGCAACCCTCATAGAATGGTTCAGGCGCTCCACAATCCTAACTTCGGCGAACAGGAGAGCTATGTACAAACCTGTGGAAACTTGGCAAATGCCGCCGCCCATACCGGGAACCAGCTGCCCATTCACAATAACAGGCGCCAAACGATAGCCGTTTTCATACGTCATCGCACCAAAAGCTCTGTTTGTTGAAAATATCTCGCCTGGCATCACCATATAATTATCAATTTTTAAAGATGCGTTTAACAAGTTCTGGTTTCGTCCAGGATCGTTTCCGGATATAATCGTATAAAAGCTCCCAATCCGGTCAGTCGACCTTGCAAATATCGCCTCAGTAAGCTCGGGAACAGTCTCGACAACTTCAATCTCAATATCCGCCGACTGACGCGCGTTAATGGCGTCCATCAAATCTTCCACGAGTCTGTGCTGATTTACCTTAGCACCAACAGTTTCAGGCGTAATAACAAATACACCGTTTTCCCGCACCATCGACGCATCATACGCTTCTTTGTCTATCTCATTCACAATTTCTGTCAAAATATTAGATACTGCTTCAGAGTCAAAGGTGAAATCAGAAGCAAGCTCTACAGTGCCTGTGGCATCCCGCTCTCTTCCTATGCTATAAGCAAAGTCTATCGCAGGGCCAAAGTCATGCTGCACATTAAAATCAGCCAACGTATATGTAAATATGTAATCGCCGTGCGAAAGAGTAATCTCCAATGCAGACTCAGAGTCTCCCACTTCTACATGAAGCCTTCGCAAAGCCGCTTCTTTTGTAAGTCCTGAAACATCAATCCCATCAATAAAAACGCCGTCCGCTATAGTATATGTATCGACGTATTCGACAGGCGGCAACGCTGGTGATGCTACCACCGCCGGAGGCCTGAACATTTCAGCAACAACTGCAGGTGCGTTGAGCGCTGCGGCGGCAGCAATAAATGCTATCCCCATGAAAACCGCAATTCCTACAAAAACTTTGGTTCTGCGCCTGCTTTTGAGCTTTGTATTTTTCTTTTTTTTCTTTGTGCTCGTTCCCGTATTAGGCATAAAAATTCTCCTTGAAAATAAAAAAGCTATAATCCTATATATACAGTGTAGCATAGTCTTTTCATCAATGCCAGTGTATTGCCGACATTTTAACAAATTATTCATTGTTTCGCATAAAAAACCATTTATTGGCTATAGTACGTGAGGAATAAGTAGCCAAGTACGAGTGCAAAACACGCGACGATGTACTTTAATTAATTTGAATCAATCCAGGCGCAATGAGGTTGTTTAGGACTTACTATACAGCCATAAAGCGGGGCGAATCCCACCCTGGGTGTTTCCTACAAAAATTCCAAGCACACTGATACCCTGGTCATTTCCCACAAAAGCAGCACTCGCACCGCTAACTCCGGGAGATCGAAGCCACCAGAGCATAGTATTAGAGCCATCCAAATGAGTCGCTGCGCGCCCCTCATCATATTCATCTCTTATATGACAACTTTTAATATGAGGGCGATTCTCCAGCTGCCCACTGTCGCCAAAATATCGCACGACCTCTTCGAGGCTCAAAAGAAATACATAGTCCAGCGTATTATTCCCGCCGCTCGTACCGAACCATGGGTTGTCGTTATTTTCGATATAAGTTCGAGCCACTCGTGTCCGCTCGACATCTGTTAGATTTAAGTTGTTCAGAAACACTTGATTAAGATACAACCTTATCTCACTGTCTTCCCACGTAACACTTCCACCACTATGGTATGCCCTTGTTCTTATCTTGTATTCACTCAGCAGCAATATCTTGCCATCTCTGGCGTCCAAAACTCGCCAATCATAGCCTCCAAACCCTATAATATCACCAATTTCCGGCTCAGATGAGCTTGTAAACATTGAGAAAAAAGTAACAATTAAAGCCGCCAAAATCACAAGGCGCGCCGCGATTATAATAACTCTCTTCGATATAAGCGGGCGAAACTCCGGCGGCGTTTCAACCTGCTCCAGCGATTCTGCAGCACAATCCGGGCAGATGTTTTCCGTAGAGTCTGTCATTTCATTTTTGCAGTTAGAACAAATCAAAAGCTAACCCTCCAGTACTCAAGTGACCTTGGCAATCAGCTGGATTGTATTAAAATACTTCCCGTCTTCTGCCTTCATCATATCCAAATCCCATTTGTCCTCACCGCTTGGGTCAAGACTTGCAAGATATTCTTTCCAAGCTATATCGTGGCAAGCCATTTCACTGATAGTTATAATTTCTAGGCCCTCTGTGCGGCCAAACAAATCCTTCCACCATTCAATGCCGCGGATCGTTCTTGCAACTTCAGGAACATCCCAGAAGGGCTGCATTTCCGTCGGAACATTATCCCCAAATTCATATTTTAACCCGGGAAACGCGACCGCAATATAGCCGCCTTTTTTCACATACGGAATAAGATTCGGCAGCATTTCCTCGTTATCTCCAAACACATTATATGCTCCTACTGAAAAAATCACATCAAAATAACCCTTTGCAAAAGGCAATGGCTGTGTCGCATCTAAAGTCATCGGAGTGACTTTATCCGCAATGCCAAGCGACTTGAATCTCTCATAATTATCAGTTGGGTCAGCAAATAAATCAGTGGCAAAAACCTCTGCGCCATGCGCCTGCACCAAGTACAATGCCGACAAGCCCATCCCACAACCCAAGTCAAGAATTTTCATATCCTTTGTTATCTGAAAATGCGATGCCAATTCCTCGGCCTGCCGTATTGCATTCGGCCCCCACATTGTATCTTTCAATAGCGCAAGATTCTTTTCATCAGCAACGAACTTGTTCGAAAATATATTATTCATTAGTTTCCCCTCCTATAGTGGGTTCATCCATTGTTAAAGCAAGTGTGACGCCTCAATTCGCCGAGTTTTCAAACTCCGATAAAATAAATAAAAACCAAAGATGCCTATTCTCAACAAACCAGTCAACAGGGTCTGTGTCCCCTATCTCATCCAAGGTTACCGTAAAATACTGGCTTTCACGACCGTCTCTCGTAACTTCCATTGTAAGCGAGCCATCCTCAAACCAGTCCACAAAGTCTGTGTCGATAAAAGGATTCGGATACGTCCCAACACTTTGGTCTGCCATCATTCGAAAATAGTATCTCTCGCCACTTTCAACGGCAAAGCTTACTCCACTCGCAGAAAATGTACCCAACTCAACATATGAATTGATGACAAATGCTTGCCCTGGCAATAATTCCTCAACTTTTCCAAACGTGTCAGTTGGAGTGAAAATAAGCTCATCGTTAATAAAGTCACTTGTTATTGATATCAAAGCAAAGTCATACAACGGAACATTCGCCCAAATAGCAAGCCTGTCTCCATTAAAATGTTCAATATTGCCCGCGCCAGCTTGGCGCAAAAGAGTATAATCAACTTCATGCAAGTAATCAAATCTACTCAAAAGCTCTTCGCTTGCAAGAGAAATTGAAAGAACAAATTCGTTGTTGTCAGAAAAAGCGTCCTCTATTTCGAGTTCTGGCTGAGGATTATTTTCTAGCTCAGAAGCTCCCTCCGGCCCAAGTGTCTCAGGTTGAGCAGGAACGTAACCCACGCCCTGCCCCACCATGAGATTGCAAGCAGTCAGAGTCCCGATTAGTACTGATATAGCAAACAAAACTTTTAACGTCTTTTTCATTTTTAACTCTCCTATAATCTGTGTTTACTTGATTATAGTTTAGGACGAATAAAAACAATAAGATGTTCCCGGTATAAATTTTTCTATGGATAACCGTTTTATACTTTTTGCGAACATAAACACAAACACTGTGGCAGTGCTGCCCAAGGATTGTTTTTCCAATTAAAAGTATCACCCGGCCAATTGCTTCTCTCCTCGACATCATTAGGTGCGACATAAAGATAATTATGGCATGGCAAGTCATCACGATGGCTGTGAAATTCTAACATTTCTTTAATCGTGAAACCGCTCATAGTGATAGCATTTACAAAATCTTGAGTTCGCCACAAATAGTTTGGTATAGTGTCATTAGCCCAAGCATAAACATCCGAATAGTGTTGTTTTATTTTCACTTCATATGTTGTGTTGTCAAACGGGCGGTTCATGGGATGGGTTTCAAAAAACATGCTATGACCTCCCTTTTTCAGCACTCGATGGATATTATTATACATACAAGGCATATCACTTATCCAAACATGAGCACCATTTGAAGTATAAACTAGATCATATTCATTATCTTTGGTTTTATCGAGAGTCATCGTGTCTTGAACAATAAACTCAATATCCCATTCATTCGCTCTAGCAATTTTCATCGCATTGTTAATCTGATTTTCGGATAAGTCGCATGATGTAACTTTTGCACCAAGCAAATGAAGCCCAAACACAGCGACATTATCACCACTAGAAGGAACAAGAACTTTTTTATTACGCATATCACCTAAGTATTTCTGAATTAAAGGATAAACCGCAACGGGAAATCCCATTTCAGGATTTTTCTTAACAGCTTCATGATCTGTCATATTCTGGACATACCATTCATCAGATTTATAGTCCCAAAAATCTTTAATCGAATTATTTTTCGCAATTGCTTTCATAAAAAATTTCACCTCCTAATATAAATTTCATGAGATTGCAGGGCAGGTCTCGCAATGGCAGCCAGAACGTACATCACTCCGTAACTTTCGTTTTTCCAAAGTATTGAGTTAATATCAAAATCAACGCAATCCCCCCCAGGGTAGCATCCATAAGCCCAAATGGCAGCATCTCAAACATTGCGGATATAGCTATGATACAACTTATTGCCGAGAGTACAAGGCCCCACATGTAGTCTTTGAACAAGCCAAAGCCTGCTGTCAACCTAATCGCACCCCAAATAACGCCGCCAATCGCTACTGCTGGAGAGACAGGGTCAAATGGAACAAGTTCACTTGGCTCAGCTCCCAGCCATATCGGCAATACCGCAAAAAAGCCGCCAATTTCTATAAGGCCATGTATTATTATGATAATTGCCGCGGCTTTATATCGTTTCATATGAACTAACCTCTCTCTGCTAAAGGTAAAAAAGCTTATACCACACGTCCAACACAATACTCCACAATATCAGTAACCAACCCATAAGGAACTGGTTTATCTAACGGAAAATGAATACAGCCCTTGTTTGTCTTATAATCAACCAACTGCTCTGCAAACGCCGCAACGGCCTCCTCGCCGGGATAAAACCCAATATGATTCTTGTGTGCCGCAAGTTGTATAATATTTTTCTTTTGCCAAAAAGTTGGCATATGACAAGATATTTTCTCGACAGCTTCCGGGGCTGCCGCGCGAGTCGTCTTGCAAATTTCATGGAGAATAGGCTGTGCTTCAGGGGCTTGCATTGAAATGTATTGATCAATATTCTCAGGCTTGATACAGTAATGACTTTGATTGGTGTTTTTAAAACTACGTTCACACTTTGGACATTGCCACATATTATTTCCCCTCTCTTCTATCGCATAACGTCTATATATTCAAACTCCTAATACATCTTAAACAAACTGACCTGCTATCAAAAGCAGGCCAGCGACTGGGTTACAAGTATTTTACGCTTTCACTTCAAGCAACCCGCTAAACTTCTTCAAAGCCTCATGAATATCAATATTCTGCGGACACAGTGGGTTGCACAGTCCGCAAGCGATGCACGCCTCAGGCCACTTATCTTTCTCCATCGTGTTCAGCGTCGATCTTATCGTCCAAGACACTTCAAACCCGGCCTCATTGTACATGCTGAGAAGCTTAGGTATATCCAAGCCTTTCGGACATACATCCACACAGTAGCGGCAAGCTGTACAAGGCGCAAGCTCTGTCACAGACCCCACTACCTGCTCGATTACTGCCATGTCTTTGTCCGTAAGCGGGCTTTCTTTTTCAAAGAACGTCAAATTCTCTTTAAGCTGCTCCATGTTGCTCATGCCGCTTATGATTACAGGTATATTGTCCAGCGATTGCAGATATCTAAATGCCCACTCTGACTGCACATAGTCCGGACGAGCAGCTTTTAGCAGCTCAGCCGCTTCTCCGTCTAAGTTGCAAAGCTTGCCGCCTCTGACAGGCTCCATTACAAACACCGGCAAGCCGTATCTCGTAATAACTTCATGCTTCTTGCCCGCTTCTTGCAGTGTCCAATCAAGATAGTTGAGCTGAATCATAACAAACTCAAAGTAGCTCAAAATACCAAGTTTATCTAAATATTTGAAATAACTTTCGATAGTCTCCGCGCGGCCGTGAGCAGAAAAACCGAGGTGTTTAATACGTCCGGCCTTTTTCTGCTCGACAAGATACTCCGCAATGGCAAGCCTCTCATCCGTATAGACTCCATATGTATTTTCAGAAACATTATGAAGCAAATAGAAGTCAAAATAATCCACACCGCATTTTTCCAACTGCAGGTCAAAAATATCTCCGGGGCCTGAAATGTCCTTTGCCGGCATATTCATACCATCGACTCTCAGCTTACCATTTTCGTCAAAGCGCATCATGTTGCCCGGCATTTTGTCCGCCAGATACCAGCTCTCACGCGGAAATTGTTTGAGAGTCTCGCCCAAAAAGCGCTCCGAGTCTCCTCCATGATAAAAATACGCCGTGTCATAATAATTTACCCCACTCTTATACGCATGCTCTATCAGTTCTTTTGCCTGCTGTTCGTCAATAACCCCATCCGGAGTCTTTGGCAAACGCATACCTCCCATGCCCAGCCATGAAATCTTTGCATCTTTGAATGTTTTATAAATCATTTTAATCTCCTCCGTATTTAGTAAGTGCCGAATAACCTGCTTCCGTCTGAATTGTGCACAAATTCTTTAAAAGACGAGGAGCGTGTGAGCGCAGTACTAAAGCGAAGTACGAGCACGATACACTCGACGATGTACTTTAATGAATTTGAAGCAATTCAGCTGGAATGAGGTTGTTCAGTGCTTACTTTATGGTTTATCTATCTTCCCTTCGTAGCCAGCAACGCGCCCTTTAGCTCAGTTTCAACCTTTTCAAGCTCCGCAGTCGCTGCCGCTCTTTCTGCCTTGCCTTTTTCCTGTATATCAATTATGCCATAGATTGTATCCAAAAGATCCTGGTTGGTCTTTTTGATAGTATCGATAGACACAATACCCTTCTCAGCCTCGCGCGCCACTTCAAGCGAGCCCTGCTTCAGCATTTCGCTGTTTTTTCTGAGCAAGCTGTTAGTCGCGTCAGTTACACGCTGCTGCGCTTCCAGAGCCGCCTTTGAATTGGCCAGACCCAAAGCGATAACCATCTGATTTTTCCAAAGAGGTATGCTGTTAACAAGTGAACCTTGAATTTTCTCCACGAGCTGTGCCGCATTATTTTGAATCAAGCGTATCTGCGGCGCCATTTGCAGCGATATTGTGCGCGTCAGCTTTAGGTCGTGAACTTTCTTCTCAAAGCGATTGACCGCATTCATCATGTCATTATACTTCTGCGCGTCCATCTCACTGCCGGACTCTTCTGCCTTAGCCTTCATCTGAGGAAGCGTTATTTCATTGAGCTCTTTGATTTTTTCGTTACCGGCTATGATATAGAGGCTTAGCTCTTTGAAATGATTGTAGTTGTTATCATACATCATGTCGAATATTTCTATGTCTTTAAGCAGCTGGTGGCGCTGAGCTTCAAGCGAGCCTGTGATTTTCTCTATATTGGTTTCAGCTCTTGAAAAATTAGCCACAAGCCTGTCAAAAGACCTCTTAGGCGTGGAAAAAAGCTTGGCAAGGCCTCGCTTCTCAACTTCGCCGTCATCAATATTCCTAATTTCTACAACCAAATCAGAAAGCAGCTTGCCTGCTTCACCCAAATCCTTCGTGCGCACAGCACTAAGCACGCTATCGGAAAACTTGGCAATTTTGTTCTGTGACGAGCTTCCAAAAGTTATGACCATATTACTGTCAGTGATATCAATTTTCTGTACAAAGTCCTTCACCATCGCCTGCTGCTCAGGGGGAAGTGCAAGTACATCCAGAGAGGCATCTTTTTCTTTCTGTGTCTCTGCCACGCTTGGGAGTTCTTCGTGTTTTTCATCATCGCTTGGGAAAAGTTCTAATTTTATCTCGTCCATATTTGTCCTCCATTTGGTATAGTTTACATCCATCGTATGCTTTAACTCGACTTTTCTACGAAAAGTCTCATTGCGCCTGTCGGTAGAAACGCCCACAGCGTTTCTACTTATGCGCATAGTATACACCAATTAATTCATCTTGACAACACGATTTATCAGATGGTATCATTATACAAATAAATATAAATATACTTTGCTATGATGGTGCAAAAGGTTCGCGGGCACCCTTCCCCAGAGAGAGACATTTTTCTGTGATTGTCTCAAGGGCGCGATTTTCCTATTTTCACACCGGAGCTTTCTGTGCTGAACGACTTATTCAACTAGGCACGGGCGTATTTGGGCACGTTACAGCCCTGCCGAGTGCCGGGCATTTTGCCCGGAATCAGGGTGGTACCGCGAATTTTTACTTCGCCCCTATTTGGGGCGGAGTTTTTATTTTAATGGGGCTCTGCCCCAAACCCCGCCGCTACAGCGGGAATAAATCCCGCTTCCGCTTCCTTCGGGAAGCGGCGTGGCCGCTTTTATGTGCTGAAAATCGCATTCGCAATTTTCAACGCACAATGGGGCTCTGCCCCAAACCCCGCCGCTGCAGCGGGAATGAATCCCGCTTCCGCTTCCTTCGGGAAGCGGCGT
>Ga0123355_10015419_pt1 | contig 12005 bp, 10 predicted proteins | sample TergutEmb28metaG_3_FD_89872 | JGI IMG/M metagenome (GOLD analysis project Ga0123355, IMG submission 89872) | Embiratermes neotenicus P1 segment gut microbial communities from Petit-Saut dam, French Guiana - Emb289 P1 | ecosystem: Host-associated > Arthropoda: Insects > Digestive system > Gut ... | reverse complement strand
TGGGCCACCGTGGCATGACCGCCACGCAGGAGTTCTTTTCGAAGCAGGGACTTCCAGTCTGGCTGGCATGGTTCGTCGTCTACTTTGAGGTCGTGATAGCTCTTTGTTTAGTGCTCGGAATTTACGTATCACTCGTATGCTTGATCAGCCTACCGATTCTTTTGGCTTCGATGTGGATTTATCGAAGGAACGGATTCTACTTTGCTGGCGGGGGAATTGAGCTGCCGGTGTTATGGGCGTGCGCACAGCTGGTCCAAGTACTGCTCGGTCCCGGTGCCCTTGGGATCCGAGCTCCTGCGTTCCTGCCACAGCTTCCGACTGTACTAGGCATCCAACTCTGATCCGCAGCCGCGCTACCGTCGCGGGGCACGTCAACAAGGTGGAATTGTATGTCTTCCTCGCGTCAACTGCACCTAGGAGCCTTTATGCGGCCGGCTAGCATTCACACCGGCGCCTGGCGATACCCGGGCGCATGGCCCGATATGAATTTCAATCTTGGGCATATCAGGCGCTGCATTCAGACCCTGGAACGGGCCAAATTTGACGCGTTCTTCATGGCCGACCACATGGCTGTGCTCAATATGCCAATCGACGCGTTGAAGCGGAGCCACACAGCCACGTCATTCGAGCCGTTTACGCTGCTGTCGGCGTTGTCGCAGGCGACCGAGCGTATCGGGCTTATCGCGACCGGCTCGACGACTTTCGATGCGCCCTACCACATCGCTCGGCGCTTCGCCTCGCTGGATCATATTTCCAATGGCCGGGCCGGCTGGAACATTGTCACCACCGCCAACCCCGACGCGGCGCTCAATTTCGGACTCCAAGAGCACATGGAGCACGACGAGCGCTACCGTCGAGCCCGCGAGTTCTATGATGTCGTCACCGGATTATGGGACAGCTGGGCAAACGATGCCTTTGTTCGCAACGTGGAAGAGGGCATCTTTTTCGATCCCGCCAAGATGCACGTGCTCAATCACAAAGGCAAATACCTGTCCGTGCGCGGTCCGCTCAACATCGCGCGCCCGGTTCAGGGCTGGCCGGTGATTGTGCAGGCCGGAGCGTCTGATGCCGGCCGCGAACTTGCGGCCGAAACTGCGGAAGTGGTGTTCACTGCGCAGAGCGATATTTCCGCCGGCAGACGATTCTATTCGGATATGAAGGGCCGTATGGGAAAACTCGGACGTTCACGCGAACATATGAAAATACTTCCCGGGTGCTTCGTCGTGGTCGGCGACACCGTGGCAGAGGCGAGGGCGAAACGGGCAAAACTGGACAGCCTCGTCCATTGCGCCAACGCGATCGCGTCCCTGTCGATCGCGCTCGGTCATGACGCCACCAAATTCGATCCGGACGCGCCGTTGCCCGAGAATATTCCCGAGAGCAACGCCTCGCGGAGCGGACGCGAGCACGCAATCGCCCTCGGCAAGCGGGAGAACCTGACCGTGCGGCAGCTCGCGCAACGGCTCGGCGGGTATTCTGGCCTCGCCATGGTCGGTACCCCAGCGTCAATCGCCGACGAGATGGAGGATTGGCTCGAAACGGACGCTTCGGACGGCTTCACGGTGATGTTTCCCTACCTGCCGGGCGGACTGAACGATTTTTGCGCTCGCGTCATCCCGGAACTGCAGCGGCGCGGTCTGTTCCGGCGCGAATACGAAGGTACGACCCTGCGTGAGAATTTGGGTCTGCCTCAACCGCGGAATCGCTTCTTCTGTAATCGGATCAGTGTCAGCGTTCCGCTTCATGAAGAGTTTTGATGGCTGGGGATTGCAGCCCAGTTGCGCGCGGAGATTCGCTTCCCGGGACCGAATTCGGCGGCCGCGAGCGCAGGATCAGGATCGTTGGCGCGCGACGCAGAAGCGGATTGGGCGCGAAAGAATGATTGTGTGACTCAGGTCACACTCCGAAACTCCAGCATCACTTACAGGGATGACTGGGCCAATAGCGGCCCTGTTCACTCAGTTCACCCCGGAGCGTCACATGACCAGGACATTTAACTTGATCTTGTCAATTGACTGGGGAGACCCGCCTGAGGGAGGAAAGCTCGTTCTGATGCCCTGCCATGGTCAGGGTAACCAAAAGTTCGTCGTAACCTTCGACAACTCTGAACAGGGGGTTCACTGGAAACACGACCAAATGGGGATCCCCACTGAATGTCCGGAGAAGTAACCGCGCAGCGTTTCGATGGCTGCAATTTTCGCCGAGACAGTGCGAGCACACGCGATCATCACGAATGAGGCGACGATGCGCAAAGGACGACGCCGGCCGCAAGCTTCCCCGTACGGACGCGACATGCCCAAGATCAGGAGCAGGCCAACTCAACACCGGGGCGCGGAAGGAGGATGAGTCCGATGGCCCAATTGGACCGTAACTGGGAACGCATTCTACAGGTGTCACGCCAGCGACGCGCTGAACGTGTTCGGGACCTGTTGAGTGCACCTCGCAGACACGGTCCGGCAAGTGGCGCATGTTCTCGCTTAGACAGGTCCGTGTCATTGCGTCGGGTCTCAATGCACGTCAAGTATATATGGGAGCGGGTGGAGCGATCCTGGCTGCTAGAGAAGTTGGGTCGTTCGTCGAATCACCGTATGACGAGAACGAGTGATTAGCTCACTGGCCTGCCGTTCGGGGGGTGGTCTCTATTGAAGCGTGCAGTGCAGTGAACACATTTCAGGAGCTCGAAAAGTCCCCGGTTACCCCATCCCCGTGGCAGCGAGGGGACTCGACTGCTTGACATTCCAACCGCTGAGATCTCACTTTATGGCCAGGGCCTGCTCGATCTTGGCGAGCAGGCGGGCAAATTCAATGGGCTTGGTGTCGAAATCATCGCAACCGGTGGCGAGCGCCGTCTCCCGGTCTCCGGCCATCGCGTGCGCGCTAAGCGCGATGATCGGAATGTTGCGCGTCGTCGGGTCGGCCCTGAGGCGACGTATTGCCTCCCAGCCATCGATCTCCGGTAAGTTCAGATCCATTAGGATCAGATCGGGCCGTTCGCTGGCCGCAATCGCAATCGCGACAGCACCATCCCGGGCTCTCACGACCTCGTAGCCGCCGAGCACGTCAAAGCGCAGCTGCAGCATATAGAAATTGTCTTCGTTATCCTCGACGTAGAGCAACTTCTGCATGACTACGTACTGCCTCTCGTTCGGAACTTCTCGACCCGCTCGAGCAACACGCTTACGCGCGCCATCAGCCTGTCAGGGGGAGAAGCGTGTTTTGATAAGATTTGCCTGACGCTGCCGAGCCGCCGCCGATCATCTACCGTGAGGTCCAATGCGGTGAGTACGACGACGGGGATCTTGCACCAGGCGGCGTTCGCTTGCAGCGCCGTCACCAGCTCGAATCCGTCCATCTCTGGCATTATGAGGTCGAGCAGGATCACATCGGGTAATTCCGCCGCGATCTCGTCGAGAGCCAGCCGGCCATTCGCAGCCTCGCGAACCGTCCAGCCCCGCGTCTCGAGGATCGCGCGCGCAACCTGCCGCTGTCCGTCGTCGTCCTCGACGACCAGTACGGTTCCCGGTCCGTCAGTCGCACACAGGCGTGACAGGATCCCCACAAGCCGGTCGCGGTCGATTGGCTTCGTCAGATAGCCGGCCGCGCCAAGCGCAAAGCCCCGGCCCTGCTCGTCGACGATTGTCACGATGATGACGGGGATTGCGGCGAGTTCGGGCTCGCCCTTGAGCGCAGCAAGAACGGTCCAACCGTCGATATCGGGCATTAGGATGTCGAGGATGATTGCCGCCGGCATCATCTCGCGTGCCCGCTTCAATCCATTGACCCCGTTTGCCGCGGTCTCGACGGTAAATCCTTCGTCGGCGAGATATGTCGTCAGCAGGTCGCGTGCGGTCGGGTCGTCGTCGATCACCAGGACCGTGCCCCGACTACCTTGGCTCGCCGCCAGGCCAGTCGCGAGCGGGGGCGTCTGTGCCACCGCCGAGGGCGATGCGGCCTCTACCGGTAGACGCACAGTAAACGTCGAACCTTTACCCAACGCACTCGTGACAGTGATATCGCCACCCATCAGTCGGCACAGCCTGCGGCTGATCGCCAGTCCGAGTCCGGTTCCTCCATATTGCCGAGTCGTCGAGGCGTCGGCTTGGCTGAATTCCTGGAAAAGGCGGCCGAGCTGTTCCTTGCTCATGCCGATCCCATTGTCGGATACGATGAAATCGACCCAGTGTTGATCGGACTCTTCCGTGCGCATAATGCACAACCGCACGGTACCGCCCTTGGTAAACTTGCAGGCGTTGCTCAGCAGGTTCAGCAGGATCTGGCGCAGTCGCGTATCATCGGCGTCAACCGAGTCGATCCGATCAGGCCGATCGCACGTGAGCACGTTGTTGTTCTGCTCGGCAAGCGCCCGTACGGTGCCGAGCACTTCCTCGACGATAGGCCCGATCGCCACGCTCTCGATGGTAAGATCCATTTTCCCGGCCTCGATCTTAGAGAGGTCGAGGATGCCATTAATCAGGTTTAACAAATGACGCCCGGCGCGGAGCACGCGGTTCAGCGGCTCAAGCGCTTTCTCGGTACCGAAACGAGTAGCGTTGTCGCAGAGCAGCTCTGCCAATCCGATGATGGCATTAAGGGGGGTCCGCAGCTCGTGGCTCATATTGGCGAGGAAACTCGATTTGATGCGGCTCGCTTCCATCGCTTCGTCACGAGCACTCTCGAGGCGCTGCACCAGATCAGCGAGCTCTGCTTCGCGTTGTTTGAGCGTTGTTATATCGCTCCAAGTGGTAACCGTTCCGCCTTCTTGAGTGCGGTGCTCACCGATCCTGAGCCAGGTGCCATCGGCATGCTTCTGTTCGTGCGTTGTCGGTGCGTTGCGATGCAGCGCTACCCGTTGATCGAACCATGCCGGACGATCGGCGGCCAACGCCCCGTAATAGTCCCTCTGTAACAGGGGCCGGATCAGATCCGCGAACTGAGCGCCGACGACGGGTGGACCGGGCAGGTTCAAGATTTCGAGCGCGCGAGCGTTGAACATCACCAACCGGTCGTCCTGGTCCCATAGGGCGAAACCGTCGGAGATGCTCGCGATGGCGTCTGCCAGGCGCGCCCGGGCCTGTTCCACCAACGCCTCTGATTTCTTGCGTTCGGTGACATCGGTATACATGCTGATGCCGCCGCCACCGGGTACCGGGAGCCTGAGAATGTCGAAGCTGGTCCCATCTGGTTTCATCCGTTCGCCAACGTAGCGCTGACCGAACCGCGCCACCCGTTTGCGTACCTCCGTCTCGACATCCACCACCGGGCCAAGGGAGCCGTTCGTCGAGAGAAATCGAATAAAATCGGCGAAATCTTTCTCGCCAGGCACGAACTCGTCCGGCAGGTCCACGAACCGGCGAAATTGATCATTCCAGGCGACCATCTTGAGATCACTGTCGAACAGCGCGACGCCTTGCGGCATGTTATCGACGATAGCGCGCAAGATCGCCTCTCGGCCTGCCAGCTCGGCAGTACGGTCCCTTACCGTCTTCTCGAGCCGCGCCGCCGTCTCGGCGCGCTCGGCGAGTAGGGCGTCGAGTTCGATCGCATTGCGACGGAAGACCTCAACGGCGCGTCCCATGGCCGCGACCTCATCGCTTCCGGTAACCGGCACCGAAATCTCTCGCCCGCCGGCGGCGATCTCGACCATCGCGCCGCTCAGACGCGTCAAGCGGCGCACGATGCTACGTCCAACGTAGAGCCAAACGATTAGCAACGAGCTCGCCAGGCTCAGGCCGGCGACGGTCAGAAGCACCTTAAGTCCCAAGGCCTTAACCCGCCTGGCCTCGAGATCAGCGGCGTCAAGTTCGCTTCGCGACTGGGCGACGAGACGATCGACGGCGTCCTTCAGCCGGATCGAGAGCATCTCGTTTTCAGCGATCACGCGTCGTGTCTCTGCTGTTGCCGCGATCTCCCGGCGGACTGCCTCAAAGATGCTGCTGTCTCCGAGTATTGCTCCGCGCAAGGCTCGGAGCGGGGCGGATACCTGCCGCGATATGTCGGGATCGCTGTCCGAAACGAGCCCGTCAATGGCTCGCACCGAGCGCTGCGCCTCTTCCCGTAGCGGATTGAGATCCTCGGACCTGGAGGCATCGGCCGCACGCATAATCAGTTCGAAAGCATCGGATCCTTCGCGCCGGATCTGGTCGAGTGACAACAAATCCACCATCGCCCGGTCGAACCGGTCCACTGCCTGGCGTCCCTGCTCCGCCTGAATTGCCTGGTCTGCGGTGCTTCCATTAGGATTTGCTAATGTCTCGGGCGAGGTCATGGCGCGCTGCAGTGCGAGGACCTGGCTGCGCAAATCGAGTAAGCGGGGGTGCCAGATAGTCGAGAATTGCCGGTAGGCCGCGAATGTGTCAGCGATCACGCGCCTTTTCTGGTCCGCGGCCGCAATTGCGTCGAGCCTCGCGGATCTCATCAAATCCAGATGTTCACTAAACTTGGCGAGTACGTCGCCCATGCCGCCGAACGCAGCAGGGTGGGGGTTTTCTGCACGCAGATTCGAGAGAATGGTCCTCGCATCAACCAGCTGGCGCAGTGCCGGGCCAGACACTGCCTCGACGTCGCCCCGATCCAATGCATTCGCCAGTGCTGGACCGGCAGCGACGATTTCTTGCGCCTTGCGCGAGAGCTCATCTACACCCAAAGCCACCGGTACAATCCGGAGCGTAATCCGATCCAAGGTCTGGCCGACCTGGTTAAGGGCATAGAGGCCTGCCGCGGCGGCAGCGATAACGAAGAGGCTGATTACGAAAAAGGCCAGCAGCAACCGCCCGTTTAACCCGGGCACGAGCGCGGAAATGACGGAACGGGGTCTCTGTTGTGTTGAGTCGTCGCCGCCGAGGTCAGGTGGGGTTAGCTTCGCTGACATTTTCTCCCCGCTATTTCAGGACGCCGGTTTCGCGGTAATACCGCTCGGCTCCTGGATGCAGCGGGATCGGCAGTTCGGTTGTCGCCGTGCCGATAGAGATACCTTTGGCTGCCGGATGCGTCAGGACCAGCCGATCGAGCTGGTCGAAAAGTGATTTTGTCATCAGATAGGCGATGTCGCTGTTGACCCCCACGCGGGTGACCAAAAAGTTTGGAATCGAGGCCGTCGTGACATCTGCAGTCTGGCCATCATATGTGTTTGCGGGGATGGTCGCCGCGACGTAGACCGGGCTGCGGACCTTCGCGACGACTTCGGCAGGGATGGGGATCAGCCTGCCATGTCCCGAGGCCAGCAGGTGTCGGATCGACTCGACGCCTAACCCGGCCGATTGGAGCGTTGCATCGAGATCGCCTGTGATAACCAGGCGAGCTGAGTTTCCGAACGGCGAGTAATCGACTTTCGCGAGATCGCTGAAGCTGAAGCCCGCCGCCTTGAAGATTGCGACGGCATTGAGCTCGGTACCAGAGCCCTTCGGGCCGACCGATACTTTCTTCCCCTTGAGGTCCGTCAGCGCCTGAATCCCCGATCGGTCGCTGGCAACGATTTGAACAAAATTTGGATAGATTTTTGCTATGGCGCGCAGCTTGCGCAACGGCGCGGCGAAGCCCGCCTCTTTGTTGCCGACCCATGCATCCGCCAAGGCATCACCGAGGGTGAACGCAAGTTCCCCCTCACCGGCCTCAAGCAATCGCAAATTCTGCACCGATCCTTCGGTCGCCTGCACAGTGACGAAGGCGGAGGGAACGGCTTGAGTATAGATGCTCGAAAGCGTCGTCCCCAGTGGATAATATACCCCATTGGTGCTGCCGGTAAGTATCGTGATCAACACCTCTTCGCTTTGAGCGGTGTCGACGATCGCGAAAATCAGGCCCAATGCGATGAATAACGAACGCCTGTTTACACCCCCCTCGGATCGCTTTGCGCTCCCTTGTACCTCCGCAACGACCGACGATACCGAAAGTCCTTGCATGACTCGAGGCGCTCTACTGTTGCGGGCCAGAGCGTTGCAACAGACCCGGGGTGCATGAAATCGCGAGGCCGCCTCGTGCCGCCCGGGTCGTGCCGACGCGAGCGGACCGCACGATTATCATGCCGCATCACACCTCGGGCAGCACCCTGGGCCGTGGTGGGATTTGGGATGCGCTTGTTGGATGTCGCCGTAATGCAGGCCGTGTGCCTTTTCCAAGCGATGATCGTCATAACCTCGGCCGACGACGCTCATCATTTCTACGGCGACGGTCTCAGACGCAATATTTGCACGGCGCTTTCGCGGCAAAGGCAACGTCGCAGGTCGCTGATCATAGCATTGCTCGGTTGTCTCGACGTTACACTCGGACGTCATCATGATCGCAGTCCGACGCACTCGATCACCTCGATCTTTTCCTTGCTCTTGAGGTCGACAAACCCGAGCGAGCGGCCGTTTGCCCGATTGCGTAAATGCCGCCAGGCCCGGCCGCTGACGTTGACACTACCGGGCCGGCCGTATTCCTCGATCCGCGCCGCGGTGTTGACTGTGTCGCCCCAGACGTCGAACTGGAACTGCCGCTTGCCCATGATTCCTGCGGAGACCGACCCGAAGTCGATGCCGATCCGTACTACCCAATCGGGGTGAACAGTCTGAGTGGCTGCCACGATGTTGAGCGCGTAGGCTACCGCGGCATGCACGGGCTCATCGAGCGGCGACAATAGGTTTGCCGTTGCCATGAAGGCGTCGCCCACGGTCTTGATCTTTTCGAGGCCGTATTCTTGTGCGATCTCCTCGAAACGGTCAACCAGCTGCTCAAGTTCGGCAAAGACGGTCTCCGGCGGGTGCCTTTCGGCATAAGCGGTGAAGCCGACGACGTCGCAGAACAGCACCGCTACATTGTCATAGCGTTGCGGTGCAAGCCGACCGTTGAGTTTCAAGGCACGCGCGATCGAACGTGGCAGCACTGCGGTCAAGACTTCGTCAGCGCGCCGCCTCTCGCTTTCGATGTGTGCGAGATGTTCTACCTCTTGTGCTTTGTAGCGTGTTTTCTCAACGCAGTTGTCGACTCGCGCCTTCAGCAGCACCGGATTGAACGGCTTCGTCAAATAGTCCGTGGCGCCCAGTTCGATGCAGCGAACCACGCTGCCCATGTCTTCTAGGGCCGAGATCATCACCACCGGGATGTCACGCAAGACGGTATCAGTGTGAAGCTCCTCGAGGAGGCCATAACCGTCCAGTTCCGGCATCATGATGTCGAGGAGGACGAGATCAACCGGGGCGGTGCGCAATCGCTCCAGAGCTACACGGCCGTTCTCGGCGGTGACGATATTTCGGTAGCCGCAGGCTTCGAGCCGGCTTGCCAGCGTGAACCGGTTATCCTCGTTGTCATCGACAATCAGAATGACTGGCTCCGCCATTCACCCCAACCTCCATCGGGCTCTGGCGGCTTCCCGATCGGCGCCGTTTGAGGCCTGCATCATTTTTAATGCTTCTGCAGGTTGATGGCAAGCGCCGGTCGCGGCAGGGCATTGATGCCCGCCAAGTGACACATTCCCAGCGGGTCAACATAAAGGGCGATCTGATGTGTGCCCGCGTGCGTAATCACGATTGTAACGACTGCGACCTATATAACCGGTCGACGGGATGAGCGTGCGATTCTGCACGGTCGTGCTAAGATCTATGGGCCACGGTTAACGGTTTCGTCGACCTGAAAAATACATCGGGTCGCTGGTAATGGCGCCGCCGATATCGGCTGCCGCGTAGCGCCATGTAAGTAGGGCCAGGAGGCTATGCCTAAGCTCTCTTGCATGTTGATCCGCCGCGCCAGCTGTTGCCGTGCTGCTAATCCGATGGCGGCATGCAGTCGCCAGGGCGGGTTAGGTGATTCGAAATCTCCTGGCGTCTCTTACAGCTTGGCAAAACCTCTCAGGGTGGGTTGAACGCTTCGCGTTTAGATAGCGTGGACGGAGCCAACGGCAGGCTTCTGTCCAGCGGCCCGGAGCCTGAGTGTTGTGCAAGAGGCCAAAGGGGCTTCGGCCGAAGCACGATTTGTGTGACCAAGGTCACACGCGGAAGTCCCAACGACACCTACAGAGATGCACTGCACTGGCGTACAGATCGCTGAACTCTGTTCCGGAGGTTCGAAATGACGAGAACCCTCAGCTTGATCTCAGGTCTGGCCGCACTGAGTTTGGTCACGACGGCGGCAATGCTCTCCATCCCCGGTCGAGCGGAAAGTTTTTACCCCGATGTCCAGGACTTCCTTGCGAATCGTGCTGTTCCGGCGATGAGCGCAATCAGCGACAGCATCGCCGAGCAATCTGAAGAAATAGCCCCCCGTAACACCCGCAGGGGGCGAACCGATCGCGGTTAGGTTCGTCATCTCTCGGGAGGAAAACATGTGGTTTCGGCAAAATGCACCTGCCAGCCGCGCGCGTCCCGATGCGTTTGTGCTGGCACTCCTTGGCGTGCTTCTGGCTGCCACGTTCGCTCCCTGCCGCGGTGCCAGCGCGGCGGTCTGTCACGCTCTCGGTATAGCAGCGATCGCAACCCTGTTCTTCCTCCAAGGTGCACGGTTGTCGCGCGCCGCCATCCTCAACGGTATTACCTGCTGGCGGCTGCACGCGGCGGTCGCGACGACGACGTTCGTGCTGTTTCCGCTGACCGGCCTTGCACTGAGTGCGGCATTCCCGACAATGCTCCCGCCACTGTTGTGGACCGGCATTTTGTTCTTGTGCGCGTTGCCATCGACCGTGCAGGCATCGATCGCACTGACATCCATGGCGAATGGAAACGTCGCCGGTGCGATCTGCTCCGCCACGGCTTCCAACGTGGCTGGCGTCGTTCTCACCCCACTTATCTTCGGCGCCCTGTCACGCGTGCACGGTGGTGGCGTCTCTCTGGATGGTGCGGGGCAGGTGTTCTGTCAGCTGCTCGTGCCGTTCATCGCTGGTCACTGTCTTCGTCCCTGGATTGGCGGCTGGGTGGAGAGCCATCGCCGCGTTCTCTCGGTCACCGATCGCGGTTCCATTCTTTTGGTCGTCTATGGTGCTTTCAGCGCCGCCGTCGTGCACGGAGTCTGGCATCAGCTCCCTCCGACCGTCCTGTTGCTGCTGACAATTATTGTGGCCTTCATCCTGGTGGTCGGTCTGGTGGGCATCAATCTCGCGAGCGTCACACTTGGTTTTGGCAGGCAGGACACCATTGCCGCCATGTTCTGCGCCTCGCAGAAGTCGTTGGTTAGCGGCGTACCGATGGCAAGTGCACTGTTCACTGCTGCTGCCATTGGCCCGGTGCTAATCCCCATCATGATCTACCATCCCATGCAGATGATGGTCTGTGCCTGGCTGGCACGACGCTATGCCATGGCACCGGATGCCACCTTGGCGGTGCGACCCACTCGGGAGAGCCTCGCCGCTTCCGGGATTGCACCCGACCGCATCGACATCACCTATGAGCGGCAGCCTGCCGTGCAGTCCGGAAGGTAAGCGCCGAATGGTGACGATCGCGCTCGCCGCGTAGTCTTCCGCTCACACTGCGCGACGTCCATCGGGCGGTGTCTCAGATTGCGGGTAGAGTGGTTTCCTGGCAGTGGGGTCGAGGGATTGCGATCGCGGCCTTCGAACGAGCCTTCTCGTCGTATGATTCGGGCGATCCGGGTCGTGGCTTTGCAATTGAGCGGTCCCGTTCCAACTGCGGATCCCGACGATCTCGGCATGATTGTTACCGGCGGGGCGCCGATACACCATCCAAGCGGGTGCGCTGCGACCGCCGCGTTGGCGGTCCTGTGCATGCCAGCAGACCCGGTGCGCACGGAAATCCAGTCCTGGTCCGATGGGCCTAGTCCACACCGGGCTTGAGGCGGCGGCAAGCAGCAAGCAATCTGCGGGTGAGGGCGGCGGAAAAGGCACCACGGGATGAGCGCAGCGACTGTCGTGTTCGCCGCCGGCAGGTACCGGCTGAGCCTCCCGGAATCACCGGACCACTGGGAAGTCTATCATCGCATTCGTCGCGACGTGCTGCTGGAGGCACAGAAATATGCGGTCGAGCTGAAGGACGAGGTTGCACCGGGCCATCATCCGCGCCTGCTGTGGCTGGACGAGCACCCGA
>Ga0123355_10015418_pt1 | contig 12006 bp, 9 predicted proteins | sample TergutEmb28metaG_3_FD_89872 | JGI IMG/M metagenome (GOLD analysis project Ga0123355, IMG submission 89872) | Embiratermes neotenicus P1 segment gut microbial communities from Petit-Saut dam, French Guiana - Emb289 P1 | ecosystem: Host-associated > Arthropoda: Insects > Digestive system > Gut ... | reverse complement strand
GGTGTGTGCCATCAGGCAGTGATATCTCTTCATTTTTGCGAGAAAGGTGTGAAAACTGGTGCCTGAGTGTATCAAGAGGATGTGCTACAAGGGGGTGTGAAACCTCTTAACACGACTGTCTTCAATGGTAAGAAATGGGTCTTCCAGCAGAACTCAGCTCATGCCCACGAGGCTAAGACAACTCAGGAGTGGCTGTGGGGAACGTTCTGGCCTTTATCAGCACCAAGGATTGGCCCTCGGGGAGTCCAGACCTCAACCCCCTGGACTATAAACTGTGGGCTGTTTTGGAAGACATGGCTTGCCGAAAGCACCACAAAAACCTGGACAGCCTGAAGAGATCCCTCGTGAAAGCAGCGGCAGAGATCCCCTTCGAGACAGTGCGTGCCGCGATAGCAGAGTGGCCAGAGCGTAACAAGTCTTGAGTCAGGGCAGAGGGCGGCCATTTTGAGCGACATTATTATAAATAAAAACTTAAAACTATTGCTAATAAATTATTTGGCTCAAAAGGTGGATGTTCTGTTTAATTTTCCTTCTAGGTCACAATATACTTGGGACAGAACTTATGGCAGGACTGTGTAAGTGCCTTGTAACAAAGAAATAGGTAACCATACACCTACAACATGAATACAGAATTAGCGAGCATGCTTCAAGTAATCACATTCTTCTTGAAATTTGGACAGTCATGAAAGTGGAGACAGATTTTTGCAATTATCCTTTAAAAGTGGATATTTCTTAATTTGTGGATTGAACTCTGTCAGAGTCACTTTTGTTGATGGCTTAAACTAGTTGTCAACACATGCCACCACATTCCATAAATGCAGAACGAAAATTTTAAGCAGAGTAACTGCTGAAAGAGAAAGTCATACCTGCAAAATCATAACTTGGCATATGCCAGTATGTGTACCTTCAATCAGTTCCCTGATCATGAAGGAATGTTACCTCCCTTAGGTGAGTTGCCTGATATCGTGTCACATTATAAACCAAACTTCATTAATGGACTTTAACTTTAAATTAAGTTTTGAATTATGGGAAGACATTTTTAAGGGGAATGATGTAAATAAGATATTTAACTATTGTTAAATCAATATATAAGACTATTGTATAGTAAATTTACATTTAAAAAAAAGAGGATGAAAAATAGACACTAGATGGATAACATCTTCAATCAAAATATTCAGTGATCTTAAAACAGATTTTCTACTTAACAAACAATACAATAACCAAATACTAAATGACCACTACAAATTTATTTACCGAACTCTTAAAAAAAAAAGAACATAGAGGATACTAAAAGATCTTACTTCAATACACAAATCACTAATTCAACAAATAAATAAAAACAACATGGAATATTGTTAACTCTGTGACTGGGAAGAGATCATCACAAGACGAAATTCATACCCTAAATATATAAGCTAATGTAACTAGTGATTAGCAAATTATATCTGATTCCTGTAATGAACGCTTATCATCTATTGCTGAAATAATATATAATGAAGTGCACAATAAATTGCATATTGATACTCATCATCCTATATATTATGAATTCAATAGTTTTACAAAACTTATATAGAATACTAATATGATATTTACAACTCATATAGAAATTGAAAATATTATAAAATCCTTCAATTGTTCCAATGCTTTCGGATACGATGACTTTCCTAACAACATTTTAAAGGCTTGTGCAAAAACAATTAGCTCATCCTTAGCATATATATATGTAATCGATCCTTAGCCCCAGGAATATTCCTATCATGACTAAAATTCTGAATTGTCAAACCCATTTCTAAGACATGGAAAAAAATTTTATGTCCAATTACAGACCAATATCACTTGACCCTAATTTTCTAAAATTTTTGAAGACCTAATATATACTACTTTACCAACATGGCATAGAAGGTAATATTCTACCAAAACACCAATATGGTTGTAGGTTAAATTCCTCGACAGAAAAGACTACATTTAATCTATTAAGTGAAATCGATGATGCCTTAAAAGAATAACTGTAAGGGGCATATTTTGTGACCTAAAAAAGGGCCTTTGATTGTGTAGATCATGGACTTTTATCATCTAAACTTTAATTCTATGGCATAAGAGGTGAATTCTTAAGTCTAATTAAAACTTGGAGGGCAGATATAAGAAAAGTACAAGTTAATGTAAAAAATCGACTCAACATAACATCTACAGAACGGAGAAGAGTTTCTTATGGTGTTTCACTGGGTTCAAATTTAGGCCCTTTGCTGTTTCTTATCTATATCAATGATCTTCCATTAATACTAGAAGGGTATTCCTTCCCTGTTCTTTTTGCAGATGATATGAGTGTTGTTATAACCGATACTAATATTACAAATTTTCTGAGTAACAGCAAAGAGATATTTTCACCATTAAATAAATGGTTTCTGCATATGTTATTATTCTTAAATTATAACATAATAATAAATTTGTAGATACTATGTTAGACACCAAATTTCTTGGAATAATAATGGATGGTACCTTGCAATGGAAAATTCACATAGATTCACTACTAATAAAAATCAATGCTGCATGTTACACCCTAAGAACCCTAAAACCAATCATGTCACACACAACATGGATTAGTTATGGTTTATTTTTCTTATTTCCACTTGATTATGTCTTATGGCATAATTTTTTGGGGTGCTTCACCTTTACATTACACACACACACACACACACAAACATGCCCCCCCCCCTCCCCCTAAAAGAATAATCACAAATACTAGGAAGGAGGAGTCATATAGGAAATTATTTAGTACCCTCCATACTTTTTCACTATTATGTTTTGTTTGTAATAATATAGATGGATATATACAAAACTTAGACATTCATGGTACAAATACTACATATGGTTCTGACTTCCAATATCCCACATCAAATTTAGCACCTTATCATCACAGCACTTATTTCATGGGTTTAAAAGTCTTAATAGTTTACCATCCTATATACAGGATATTAAATTTGCAAGAAGTTATCCCATTGTGTAAAGATTCAATACAACCACTTTTTATTATGTGATTCAGTCAACACAACCATATAAATTAACGGCATAGGTTACAGTGACATGTTTCGACTTATAAATGCATCATCAGGCTAAGCTAAGAACCATGGACTTTTTACAATGTGGCTGTGTGAATTTGGGATCCCAGATGGCTTACAATGTGTGTTGCGATTGGCAACATGTGTATATACTGATCAATAAGTAATACACTATGCACCTATGTTTAGAATTAGGGGTTCTAAGCACGTAATGTGTGTTGGTGTGTTAATTTAGGTTGTGGTTCCCTGATTAGATTCCTGGTTACTCGATTTGTTGTGGTTGTATTAGTAGCTGGTTCCTTCTGTATTTAGATTTCTTTGGGGGGTGGGTGAGTGGGTGTGTCCACTTGTTCCTTTTTATGGTCTGTTACTCTTTTCTTGTGTCCTGTCTAGTTCTGTAATTGCAGAATCAAATGTTTTATGTCTTGTTGTACTAATTTTGAGCACTGTAGCATGCAAAGTTGTATAAAGTTTCGTTACTTACGGTTTTCTTCTTTTTGTGAGGTGGGTGCTGGCTTTTTTCTCGCAGTAGTGAAGAGGCTTCTGTCCCTGTGTAACTTTGAATTCCTGCAGGGGTGAACGGCTTCCACATCTGATTTCTTCTAGCTGCTCGGCTGCGATGGAGCCGAGCGCCCCTTGTAAGGGTCTTCTTGAATTATGGTTTTGAATATTGCATTTTCTTTGGCTGTTAGTCTGTCACTGACTTGGTTGCCAGCCTTAGTTTCTTTGTAAATGTGGAAGCATTCAAGTGTGTCCATCAATTTGCCTTTCTTGGTTACGTGGAAACCTCCATTGGGCCAATGGCATGTTTGTTATCTATGAGGTGTTGGGCAAATCTTGACTTGTTGTTTTTGTATTTAAGTCCCATAGGTGCTCTTGGAACCTGACTTTAAACGGTCAGCCAGTCTGTCCTTGGAGTTAGGGCATGTTAACAGGTATACACCGCTTCTGTCATATTTGTTTTGGGGGGCTTCTGGTTTTAAGGCCAGGCATTTTTCAACTGTATTGCAAGTAGTAAATGCAATTTTTACATTAGTGTCTTTGAATAATTTTGTAATAAACCTAGTCTCTTTACCAACATATGTAAATTTTGCCCATTTTTTTATCTGATTGTTTTGTTTTTGTTCTTTCTCTTTGTTAGACTTCTTAAGTGAGGATGCATCGTATTTGTTTTGAGTAAAATCTGCCATATGTTGTCTCTCTCCTTCTGTCGGCCTTCAGGGGTCAGCTTGTACATTTTCATTCTATTGCAGTAGTATCTGATTGCTGCTGTTTTATGTTCCCAGAGGTGGCATGAGTCATTTGGTATTATGATGTTGGTAGCTGTAGGTTTCCTACAAATTTCAGGATATTAAAGATTTCAGATGAAAATAAAGAACGTTCTTTACTGTAACACCTTATATACAGTGCAGGAATATTTTAATTACATTAAAAAAGCACATTATGAAGATTTTTAACACACCCTATATTGTGTCTGTCATAGAACTCTTCTGCTTCTGTTTCCTTAATCATTATTTTAATTGTTTGTTTTTATATTTATTATTATATTCTTACTATTCTAGTACATGTCATTGATGTATATTGACAAAAGCTCCTGGCTACACTTGTAAAGAAAATTATGTGTACTTGACAAATTGATGTGATTGTACCCTTTGAGGATTGCTGGTATATGAAATAAATGATGATGATGGTGATGTTGATGACATTAACTGCAGGTGAACATGAGATGCTCAACCAGTTGTGTGCTGTGTCTTCTATACAGAAGAATAGTGTATGTAAGGAATGTTTTCTGTTGAACACACAGTTTTGCAATGACTAATGTACAGTCAACAGTGCATGTCAAAGAAAAATAAACACACAAGCAGAAAATTTTTGAAGCTTTAGTTCAGTGCTGGACAAAAATACAAGATGAAAAATTGTATTCTTCTCACATCAGGCACCATTTATGTGAAGTAAGAATGTGAAGAGCCAAGTTACCAGATGATAGGGTTTTGAAAATCCCCACACAATTCATGATGTTTCTCTTACATGACCTTAAATGCACAGAGTGTGTGCAAAAAAAATAGGGCCTGTGATTTTCAGAGAAACAAATTCCAATCATTATGTTAAATTAATCTCAACACCACTATTTAGGGAAGTCACTTAAGAAGATAAACTGTAGGGCAATCCACTTCAATTGGAACAACTGCAAGGCAATTATTGAAGTGAGACTGCTTACATATATTTCAAGGCAAAAGCTCCACTGTGTGTCAGGAACATTTTCAGAACTTGCAAGGTCCACTTAGGAGCTAATGGTTGGTGCTCTGAGACCCTTCTATGATATATAATTACACTGAACTGTGGTGGAAAAATGGACTGTAACTCCCTGGCAGATGCAGGATTTGTTGTGAAAGGCTCATGCCACAGTTGCTGCGCTGTGGGAAAAGATTAAAGATGCACTTGGCACAAAAGATTATATCATTGCTGAAGAACCAAGTCAATAATGCTGCACAACAGGAGTTATGGTGAAACTAATATCCATCACTCTGAAATTGGTAAATGTCCCTATTTACATCATACAGGAAAATAAATTAATTTCTCAGAGTTGTTTTTTAAATGTAAATTACCAATATGCTGATAGTTAAGAATATAATTGCCTTGCACATTACAAAGAACATTTATTTTGGAAAAACCACAGCAAGCCAAAAATAAGCCCACCAGGACTCAATACTGTGCCTTTATCCACATACTTCTTGGCTTCCGGAACAGTCATTTCTACTACCTCAATAAATTCACCTTCTTCTACATTTCCACCTCCTGAAAAATTCATAGGAAATGTCTCAGCTACATTTGTAGATATTACAAACAGTACATAATAAAGAGAGAACTTCTGCTCTCTTACTTACCCTTTCCCATTTTCATGTTATCAGTCACCTCCGCATAGAAGATTGTTTGATTGTCTCCACATACTCCTATTCCTGACCTGTAAAAACACAAGGGGTTTAGTGATATTTTTCCACTGAGCAGTACAAATGAAACTACTACACAGCAAACTAAATACAAAACTGACAAGTGGTGTTTGAAAACAGTTATTCACATGATTCATACCTAAACTACATGGAGCAAAGTGTTGTAAGAATTAAATCTGAAGAAGCTGAAATTTAATTAGTCAGTTTTTTTCAGTTTAATGTAGATTGCTGAACAAAATATTAAAATAGGTCTTGGTTTCACAGAACCGAGCTTCCTCAAATGATGATGATGATGATGGTGATGATGATGACGATGACGTGCAGAAAGCTAGCATCACATACCTATATGAAATAATTCTCTCCAGATTTGAGACTGGAACATCATAACCACACTCCTCCAGTACCTCAATTTTTGCTACTTCTTCAAGAGGCAAGTCTTTGTCTACAATACCAGCACACAGTTCAAGGGTAATTCCAATTTCTGGCAGATATTTACTTGTATCAATTGTCCTCTCTCGATCACATTCAGGAATGCTGGCAAAGTACACAGCTATGGACATAAAACAGAGCAGCAGTCAAGCTGCATTTTGCACAAGCACTGCATCATCTTTAATATTATGCTTTTTAACATACCTGGTCGAAACTGTTTTACAAATACCAGTACTTTTCTTGTGGTGTTGTAAATTATAACAGAAACACTGGAAAGGAAACAGTAATTATTAACTGATCCAAGATTTACCTATATCAGCGTTTCTCAGCCCTTTGTGATCACAGGCCAGTAAACAAGCAGGATATTGTCTAAGGACTCGTACCATATCTGTCTCACACCGAACAGGACAAAATTTGCAGGTGCAATTATTATCAGCACACCAAAGTATGTTTGCTTGCAATATAGTGCTTTATGTGGTATTCAAATCATGCTATGTACCCATCACCCACATCAAACATTCACAATTAAGAATTATACATGGCAGCTTATGAAATAATTACAATTGTCAGAAATTTAATGTTAATGAATAATAGAAAGTATTAAGTGCCTTGTCTAGAAGAATTCTGTGCACAAAAATTCAGTACTGTTTAACGCAAACTATTTAGTCATTACGAGGATACAAAAACCAAACAGAATTGTTAGTTGTAAAAGTCTATTTTTTCCCCTCAGCTGTGGTAAAACATATGTGCAATAGCATAATGCTAGCCACAACCTGCAGACTGATAACAGCTGATTTTGATAGACTGCTGGTTGAGAAACACTGATCTATATGCATAAAATATCTAAAGCATTCAATGGCAACTAAAATGAAGGAAGTCTTCTTGGTCTACCAGCTATGCCAAGTGTCCAGTTTTTCAAAAACCAAAAACCAGAACACTTATTAACATTTAAGTGGAGGTGGTGGTGAGAGGGGTGTAGAAGGCAAAACTTCTGATTCGTTACACAATAATGGATACAGAATAATCTTTAGGCGAGACATATAGGTACAGCACAATTTAGTGTATTACTATAGCTCAAACAACATCAACACCAACACCAGCACCAACACCACCACCCCCACCACCCACCCCCACCAGCGGCGGCAGCAGCAGCAACATAGGGATAGGCTGAATCCCAACAATCTAGGATAGGTGAAGGTTTCCCACCATACATACTGAGAAGGGTGATTAACTCAACAACACATAAAAGTACGAAATGGTAAGAAATATGCTGTATATAACACAGGAAGTGTTAGGCCTCGAAATGCTCATTTTTAAGTTCCATAACACTTTTTTTTTTAAATTCATAAAAAATATGATGTATACAACATGGGAAGTGTTAGGACTCAAAATGCTCCTTTTGAAATTCCACAATACAAATTTATAAAAATAAATATCAGTTCAACATGCTCTATGAATGTCTATACCCATATTTGTGTACAAACAAACACAGTATATGTTTTGAAGCTTTCACAGTGACAAATTTCAATAAAATACTCTCAGGCTTATAAATGTGTCAAGTTGTTCAAATCAACCATCAATTCAAAACAACTTTTTCTCCACCATTAGGACCCTGTTGACGGAGCCAAATTTGGTCTCTGAAATGTAAGTTGATTTGAACAACTTTATGTGGCTGTCAGCCTGAGAGAATATGGTAAAAATAAACATACTTCCATTCAAAAGCACACTAAAGAAAAATTACTGCTGTTACAAAGTTGAATAATATGGTTACAAGAGGAGCTCTGGATAGAACTTATGAGCTCTGATGTCATACTGCAGACTTATAATCAAAAAGAACTTCTTCATTTATGTTCTTCTTGAAGGTAAAAGTAAAGTAAACAAGATGGGTAATGCACATACAACATAACACCGCGGTGCATCCAAATAATGTTTATACCCCTCAGCTATCGTAACAGCCTGATACCCTTTTTCTCGAAAAGAGCACTTTTATGGTAATTTAATGTTGCTGGCAATGATAAAATATTATTATGCCTTCATGTAAAGTGTCCAACAATTTTACCTGATTTCAACCAAATTTGGAGTTTCTTGAAAGATTTTCGTAATGTCCCCATTATCAAATTTCATGGAAATCTATCCAATGGGAGCTGCGCTGGTACATGTGGGCAGATAGATGGACCTGACAAGGCTAACAGGCATTACTGTCACTATGCAAATGTGCCTAAAAAGACTAAATGATAGCACAATGTTGTCTGTCTGTACATGCACTCTGGTCATTTATTAACAGACTGAGTAATTATCACAAAACTTGGTACAAACTTTATGCAACATAGCACAGGCCTGAAGAGGTCACCACCCATTGTCTTGACAACTTTATGGTGATGATACTGTAACAAATTTTCACAGTGTTCCAAGTAAGAAGCAGTACTTCTAAAACTCACGTATTTTTTTTACTCCAGTTGTTAAAGGGTAGAAAAGAAAAAAAAAAGAAAAATGCGCATGCAGACAGGACAACATTAGCTTTCCAGGCAGATTGCTAACATTCTTTTCAGGAGCATCTGCCTTCCCACTTGCTATCCCAGAATATAAAGAAAAAAATGTACATTTTCGTACAATTTTGCACATTGCTTCACATAAGTGTGAAAACTGGTTTCTCTCACTGAGAGAAGAACATATGCTGATGGTGTTCAAGGACAGGGTACTAAGGAAAATATTTGGGCCTAAGAAGGAGAAAGTAAGAGGGAAATGGAGGAGACTACAGTGAGGAGCTTCATGATTTGTACCTTTACCAACTAATATTCTGGCTATCAAATCAAGAAGAATGAGAAGGGCATGGCATGTGGCATGTGGCATGTATGGGGGAAAGGAGTTGTGCATACAGGGGTATGGTGGGGAAACTGAGGGAAAGAGGCCACCTGGAAGATATGGAGGTGGAGGGAAAGATAATATAAAATTGGATGTTCAAGAAATTGAATTGGGAGCACACAGACTGGATTGATCTGGCTGAGGATAACAGACATGTAGGAGGCTCAAGTGCATGTGGTAAACCTTTGGGTTCCATGAGATATGGGGTATTTCTCGACCAGCCAAGGAACTATTAGCTCTTCAAGAAGGACTCTAACCCATGGAATTATTTAGTTATAAAAGAAGAGTGGTGAGAATGTGTACTCTGCATTTCTACTTCCTTGTGCCTTAAAGGCTTAAGTGTCAGATGCTGAAATAAAGATGTACACAGAGTGGGAAATCAACTGCACTGAATCTAGCACTGTACGTAAATGGCCAGATGTACACTCTTTTCTGGGGAAAGTGCAATCAATCAGTAAATATAGTACAAGAAACCTACTGGTCCTTCGAATTTTTCTCAAATCAGTCAAACATCTTATTAAATTAAAACAAATTAACCCTTTGACTCCTAACGATGACTATAGTGGTCGTACCGCACCGATAACCACTAAACGTTCCATTTTATATATTTATTCAACAAATATAGGTACTGAATATTTTAAACATGGTATACACTCTCCGTTTTTTCCTCTTCAAAATGCAGTTTGTTTCATAAATCTACCTTATTTGGTTCCTGTGTTATTCACATTTTATATACAGGGTGTGCTAAAATTAAAAAAAAATAATTCTGGCGCCAAAAGGTTAAACTATAAACTATCACTGTCATTCAATAACTTCATCTGCTAGTATGTACGACAAATCTATGCATCCCCTACCTGTTGTGTATTTTTATTAAGTCCCACATTTTTTCAATGCCATTCTGAAAAATAAAATAAAATTCACTTGCTAATACATATGATAAGTAGTGTTATTACCTACCTCTCATGTATTTTTATCAAGCTCCACTGTTTTAATTGTTCTGTAAAAAACTTACTTAACATTAACAGAAGCAGGGACATTCCCTACTCATCATATATTTTCACCATGGCCCAATTTTTGTATCTATACCACATTTAGGTAATTTGTAAGTCAGTTCATGGTACCTCATGTCTAAACAGCAAAGATTGCTTTTTCACTATATACCGTATATTAACAAAGTTGCCCAATGGGAAGTCATGCAATAGGACACAATATTTTTAAACCAATTTTACACTTATCATTATTGTTTATGTATGCAGAATTAGTTAAAAACCATGTTTACTTTTTAAAGGTTAATGGGTGCCAGGATAATTTATGAGGTAACCTTAAAATGCTGCATATTTAACTATATACCCATGTACTATGGATCAGCACAAACCACCTAATTATACTAAAACTTAAAATCACAACAAAATTATTTTAATCTTAGGATGAGACATCCCATTGTGATGCATACATAAACAGATGTATAAAAATACTGTTAATTACAACCATATATGAGCAATATTTAGCACAATGTGCAACGTTTTTTTGGCTTATCTATAGCTCATCATCTGGCAGGTCTTAAAAAATGTGAGAAACCTTTACATACAACACAAAATATATGAGACCTCAATATTACAACTTAAAGTTTTACTGTAAATTTAATGCCGCAGCCGTGTTAAATAGTGAATTATATATTAAAATAAAGTACTAAAAGCATATAATCTATTTTGTAGTACTTCTGTTACAGGTTTTGATCTAAGTTCCTCCGTTATTATACGCACAATAAATACGAAATCGTACGATTGTCTCGGAGAAATAATACATTGTTACAATAAAAACTTTATTCACCTGCAACATATTTCGGCTAAAAGGTCACTATCAAGATGATCTAAGTGAAACTGCCATCTCCTTTATACTGACATTTTAGCCGAAATATGTAGGAGGCGAATAAAATAATTACGTTGTGATCGCAACTTCTATGCACTTACTTGCTCTCCATTCATTCACTACGAAGCAACCTCAAACACACACACACACGCTGGGCATTCTCTTCAACTTGTGTGAAAACGAAAGAAGAGACTGACATAGGGCGGTTACAATTATAGCCATAGGCATGTACAGAAGTACTACATAACCTGAACAGCATACCTATATTGTGCCTAACATGCATCTTATACATCAAGACAAATATCATACAGCACTCTTGCTTTGGAATGTGAGTTGATACTATACATGCCTGTGTGTAATGCATCCGCAACGGTTTTACGTAATTCGAATCGCCCAGCGACGATAATTTTACATCCTTAATATTATCCATCTTTCCCGTCGTTGCGTATCTTTCACGGATCACATATTCAATCTACGTACCGTATCAATAGATTAATACTAATCTGTGTACCATAATATCCATGTGTCACTGGCACGTGTATATTACGTCTAGACAGGTTAAAAATCACCATTTCGTACAAAAACTTGCATATGTGGGACAAAGCTGCGGTGCACATTCCACAAGTAATCTGTGATAACGATAGTGACAACACTACTCTAGGAAACAGTGAATCGAGTGTGCCATAACATAGCAGACGACAGCTGTTGGCCGTCATCTGGATCACCCCTTTGCAAGTTTAATGGGCACGATGGAAACATGCATCAGCGACATCTCACAGCTGAGATCACCGAACTAATAGCTCGTACTTCCATAGTTACACCAACAGGTGTCAGTAATTGCG
>Ga0123355_10015417_pt1 | contig 12006 bp, 8 predicted proteins | sample TergutEmb28metaG_3_FD_89872 | JGI IMG/M metagenome (GOLD analysis project Ga0123355, IMG submission 89872) | Embiratermes neotenicus P1 segment gut microbial communities from Petit-Saut dam, French Guiana - Emb289 P1 | ecosystem: Host-associated > Arthropoda: Insects > Digestive system > Gut ... | reverse complement strand
GAAGAGGAAAAAACGGAGAGTATATACCATGTTTAAAATATTCAGTACCTATATTTGTTGAATAAATATATAAAATGCAACATTTAGAGGTTAGCGTTGCGGTACGACAACTATAGTCGTCGTTAGGCGTCAAAAGGTTAAGTTTTTATAAATACTGGCCTTATGATGGCCTAGTCAGGCCGAAACTATTTACTAAAATTTGAAACAATAAAATAAAAAGATAGTTGTGACAGACGGAGTGTATACTTTATTTCATTTTAATACTGTACTACAAGACTTAACTGGCAATGCATACTGCACCTCTTTCTGTCTTAACTGCGCACGGCATTCTTTTACGGGGGACATAAAATGCTTCAGTGTGGCAACAGACGAAGGCACAACCGTCTGATATTTATCAGTATTTGCCGACTAAACTTAGCCGCAAATACTGTGGGTCGTCTGTAGACCTACTTTACGGCAGAAGTAAAAAAGAAAAGTTGTCTGTGCGCGTCATGAAGGCATATTGCACACATTCTTCAAATTGGCACGAGGTGGGGTAAGTGGTCAGCTTCAAGTCCCGATCGCTTTAACGTCAGGGATGAAGCCCCATGGTACCAGTAAATAGGAAGTTAGCTGGGCCCCACAGCAGGTCGGAAGACTTTGGAAAGGAGAAAAACTTCTTGTCGCTGCCGGCAACGGAACGTCTATCTAGCCTATAATGGTACAGCCTATAAAGGAACAGGCCACAAAGGCCCAGAGCGAGAGAAGAGGTATAGCTCTAATCTTCCTTTAACCTCGGCGCTAAATAGGGGTGGGTGGTCAACGCCACGCCCCGACCGCTTTACCCCCGGGAAAGACCCGGTACCCATTGTATAGGACACTGGGTGTGCCCCAGGGCCGGTCTGAACGGGTGCGGAAAATCTCGCCCCCACTGGTATTCGATCCCCGGACCGTCCACCCTGTAGCGAGTCGCTATACCGACTGCGCTATTGCGGCCCACTCTATCCAGCCTATACTGAACGAAATACAAAGAAACATGTCCAAATACTTAAAACTCTTTAAATTAAATGAAAGAATATTACTGATAAGGAGATAAACAACGTTGTGTATTCGTTCTTGTGTTACATGCCGGTCTTCAAAGCATAAAAACAAGCTGAATTCAAGTGACGGATCTTACGACACAAAACAGCTTAATCAAAGGTAAGATGATAACAGTTTACTGGTATGGATATTAAAGACAAGTAAAAAAATACAAATAGGACACGCACATCCTGGGCCATAGGCTTATTCACTGTAATGATCAGTAATTATGACAAATGGAATATTACTGTTCAAGATTTTTGAGACTCCAATCACGGAAACAGCTATGTTTTGCGTGCAGTATGCAACCCACATGCGCAGCAACATGCAAAACGGGTCTCCGAGAGGGAAGATCTGCTCCAGTGGACAGTGCTTGAAACGTACGCTGAGCTTCGTGAGTAGCCACTGTAGTGCAAATCATGCATGTAAGAAAGCAATCATTTTACAACGCTACCACAAAGTTGCTTACGTTAAGACGATTTCACCAACAGACAGTTACTTACCCTTAAGGCAATTCCGCCCACAGAATTACTTACGTAAGACAATTCGGCTACCAGAGTTACTTAAGGTAATTTCGCTACTAAAGTTACTTACGTTATGGTAACTTCGCTACCACAGACTTACTGGTGTTATTCCGCTACCGCAGAGTTATTTATGTTAAAAGACAATTCCGATATCACAGAGTTACTAGCGTTCAGTCCGTCTATACCACATTCCTTGCGATTCAGATTCTGTAATCATTCCTTCATTCCTCTGTGTTTAATTCACTGCTGCTGTTACAGCATGACAAAATTTCCCTTTGCGTTCTCTTTTACGTAAGCTCTAAAATTCCTAAATAAAAAGTATATGAATACGTAGGTGTGCAGATTGGTAACCTTCGAACCACCTAAGTGTCTAAAATTGATCGGGTACTCGCAAGTTACATACAGATGTTCAGCCACACGAATGCTATTTATAATCGTGTGTCTATTTGAGGCCGTGATAAGTGGGTCCCTGTCACAACGGCATGGCGCGTCCTCAGGTTGCTGAAGGAGGAACGGCCTCCAATACGGAGGGTAGCTGCGAATATACTGAAAAAGCAGTCGCGTACAGCCGACAGGGGGTGGGCTTCCAGCATGGGGGTTGGAAGAGTTGCTAACAACTCCTCGCCGTAAATACGTATCTTATTACGAAATGTTCACACAGGCACTTGTGAATGCGGTAATGAACCTTCGGGTTCCATAAAACGCAGGGAATTTCTTGACTAGCTGAAAACCGGTTCGCTTTTCAAGAAGGACTCTGCTCCATGCATTAAGTCTACTGCAGGAGTTCTATATTATGACAGAGCTTAATAGAGAACTAGAGTAATTCTGGAGTCTTTTGAATGAATGTAATCAAAGTGTTGTTCGTCAAATTTCTCTACCCAGGGTGAGTTTCTCTGTGTCCTGCCCCTGTTCCTGTCTTTATCCGTAATCAATACATTTCCCAAACAACATAAGCATGTTTCCAGTACCATGTCTATATATCTGTCGTGTTTTTCGCTATTATACTTCGTCGTTCGTGTTTTTTTTAAATTCCCAATAGTTTAACACAGTACTACATAACTCACACTCTGAAAACGAGAATTAAAGAAGCAGCCTTACTGCAACACAGATTTATGAAGAGCCCTGGATCATTTCCGGCATTATCATTAAATGTCTGTGAAACCAAATTAAGACAGACCGAAACGCCATTACTTACCAATTATTTAAACAGCGGCCCTGCACACGACAGTGCCTTAGCTGCAACGAGGTTCAGTGGCACGGCTCTGAAAATGTCACTTTTACCGCACATTCCGTGTTTATTTAAAGCAGGTGACGCCAGAAGAATAACAGCAGCAGAGATGAAATACATGAGAAGAACAGCAGGATACACTTGGACAGATTAAAAAACAAACGCAGAAATTGCAAAAGAGTTAAAAATAACACCAATTTTGGACAAATTACTGGAATACAAGAGAAGCTGGATACAACATGTAAATAGAGTGCCTCGAAATAGACTACCTAGGGTAATGAAATACTACTCCCCAACTGGCAGAAGGAATTATGGTAGACCTTTGAAGAGACTTCTGGATACGTGAGACCGGAACGGGTCAACAAGTGGCCCAAATCCATGAAAGATATATGATGATGATGATGATGATGATGATTCCGTGTTTATTTAGCAAAGAGAGAACCCCCAAGTTACAAGCCACGCATATTGCCATATCCGCATGCAGGACACAAAAAGGACGCGGCGCCTCATGTTGTCCATTACGTATGTACCTCTGTAAAACGTAATGCGAACCAAATGGTGGCCAGTGACGGTGAACAACGTGTACTCACGTGACAATACCTTCGATATATCACGAACTGTCCCTGTACTGCAGTCGGAGTCACACCACACGGAGAAACAAGAATTGACACGGACAGAAAATATCCACAACCAAGAGGTGAATGGAGATACAGAGGAAAATCAAGATGATAAGTACGAACCCGCAGAGGCAAACTCGCGTTATTCCTCGAAATAATTATGATGATGATTATTATTATTATTATTATATTATCATCGAATTTCTCACTTCTCAGCTTTGGCTGGGAAATATTCACCTATCCTGGGACGTAGTAATCAATAGGATTAGGCTCGGTGGTTTCATTTGTAGTCAAAAAAGTTTCTTACAATTGAACATGTGCCAAGAATTACATATTTTTGCAGTTGTATGTATGTATTCGGGTGTAGGTTAAGTCTTGTCAGACTCTGTGATATATTATTATTATTATTATTATTATTATTATTATTATTACAGAGAAAGGTGGCGGACGCTTGTGAGAGCGGTAATGAACCTTCGGGTTCCGTGAAATGCGGGGAATTTCTTGACTAGCTGCAAACCAAGTTAGCTTCTCAAGAAGGACTCTGCACAATGGACTAAGTATTATTATTATTATTATTATTATTATTATTATTATTATTATTATTATTATTATTAACTGCAACTGGGTTGTCACCCGGTGGCAGTGGTTATTTTACATGTATACAAAACATGAAATATGACAACACTAATTCGGACGTTCGTGGAATTCTCGTCTTATATATCCGAAGTCCTACCAAAGTCCCCATAAAATCCAAACACTAATCCTACTTGGTTCAATTCACATTTCTCCAACCAATCAATTTAAAATACTTTTCAATATTATCTGTTATAACCCGTGGAAGTTCTTTCCCAGGACCTCTCGTAGAAGAACTTCCTTTCCCATGCGTGCTGCCCGTACAATCAATCTCAAACCTCGATAGATTTTAAATTCCCGTGACTGTATCAGGGACACAGAGCACGGTGACCCCCTCGAGGACTCTTTTTACCGTCATTCGGTTATTCTCTTTTCGGTTATCATTTTCATTTTCAAATGTCTTCAGTGTCCAGCCTGTTTTCTTCCCTTACAGAGGCAACAGCCCTAAGACAACACTCATACAAAACGGTGAAAATATTTCAATTTATCTGTTTTAAGTCAGTTTCCAGTTAGTAAATAAATAGGGATTTTTAAACTATATTTTCTTTACTTTTTATTACTACTCTAAATCTTTTAAGTTTACAAACGTGTTTAACAACGCACACTGCTGTATCCCGATTCTACAGCGGTAATGCAGCATAAATGGCACACATTTCTCCATTATGTTTCAAGACTAGGTCACTGGTGTTTTGTAATGACTTTCAATACAGATTTGATTGCTTATCGACTGACCGACGTTCTTTAATTAGCCAACGAACGTGTTCACACGTCATCAAACCTTGTAAAGTACAATGTAGGTACAGATACTTCAGAATATCTGCTAAAATCCTCGTTCAAATCTTCATATACTCTTTGTTTCAACTACCACCGTAACAACTGACCTCCGAATTCCCACAGCAAGTCCTCGTTATGAGGCGTGAATAAAAAGCACCCGTAACTGCTTTCGCTAAAACAGAACACAGTATCAGCTAAAACATTAATTAATACACGTCAAGCACAACTATATTTATAGTATACGAGGGTACATGTTTCGACATTTTTAAAAGGTCATCAGACCTTCTAACAGATCGAGTCAACAGATGTTGTGTACACGATGGGATCCCAGCGTGTACAAAGCATCTGTTGACTCGATATGTTAGAAGGCCTGATCATGACCTTTTAAAAAGTTCGAAACATGTAGCCTCGTATACTATAAATATAGTTGTGCTTGACGTGTATTAATTAATGTTTTAGTACATTCCCAGCACTTCGTGATGCTTCCCATCAAGAAGTATCAGGCTACATGATCAGCTCCAAGACTCCAACTGAAGGTGGGAAGATAAATACGTGTAATACATCAAACATAAAAAGTTACAGAACGACGCTATATGGCCTAGCTCTAGGGCGATATGAAGAAGATGTTTCGTCGAGTTCAGTTCACTCGTCAAAACACAAAAAAACAACAGCTTTGTCTTTATCTTCATCCTATCTCAAGTTATTATGCTTTGAAACAAATTAAACTTTCGACTTATACTGATACAAATTTAAAGACCAGTTCTGAGGTGTGTCATCCTCGTTGTGTGTGAAAGACTAATAGTGAGGTAAATTCAGTCAGAAAACACAACTATAATTGTATGCTAGATGATGGTATTTAACAGCAAGTAAATAACCATATGTTTCGGCCTATAGCGGCCATCTTCAGGTTATTACAATTTTGCTCAAAGAGTGTCATATATATATATGTATATATGTCTATGTCTTATATATATATATATATATATATATGACACTCTGAGCAAAATTGTAATAACCTGAAGATTATATATATATGACATATCTATATGGCACTCTGATCAAAATTGTAATAACCTGAAGATGGCCGCTATAGGCCGATATATGTAGTTACTTACTTGCTAATAAATACCATCATCTAGCATACAATTATAGTTGTGTTTTCTGACTGAATTTACCTCACTATTAAAGACCAAGCATAATACACGGTTACGAAACAAGTACAATTGTCATCACTGGAGATTCGAGGGGTTTTTGGGGGTGGGGTGGGGGTTTATATAGTGACGCCTAGTAACCGACGTTTCGAAGGAACGTACTGCCGTCAACCTCACGGTCAATCATTCCAAGAAGACAAACTGTAACAAGGCTGAAGAATAAGAACCAGATAGATGCTACTTATTATTTTATTGTACTTCTTATAGGCTCAACATGTTTCGGGCACTACTATGCCCATCATCAGGAGCTCACGACTATAATGTTGCTTACCACACTGGTCGTCTCGTTCTGTAAAGATGGAAGCGGTAGTGTCAATGTAACTAACAACACATTGAATTACTAATCCACTACCTTCAAAACACTCACCACACACAAGGGAACACTACGATTACCACACACAAAGGATCACAACTATTAAAATTAATAGTAACACTTTATCAAATACAACCGAGCGACAAACAACTTCACACCGAACATACACCACTAAAAACCATAATTTTACATTAACACCACCTCTTCCATCTTTACAGAACGAGACGACCAATGTGGTAATCAACATTTCAGTCGTGAGCTCCTGATGATGGGCATAGTAGTGCCCGAAACATGTTCAGCCTATAATAAGTGGCATCTAGTTGGTTCTTACTCCTCAGTTATCACAATGATGCACGGCCCAACACACATCAAAATTGTAACATAGGCGTTAACATCCCGTAAGGCTTTAATCTTCAGCAACGCCGCTGTGAGACCCACAAATGTCCCATGTTGTCTCGGCTGACGGAAAATGTCATATGTACTCTTCTATATAAGGGTTATGTAATCCTTCAAAATTCGACACGTCTTATTTATACAAAGATCAGGTGATACAGTGTCAAATGAGTACCGTCAATGTTTCCATCCGCGTAACACTGTAATGCAGCCAATTAAAGGGCCACACCGTTACATTTCAACGCTTCTGTTTCCGCCTGGTCTTGCATCTCTCACAGCATCTCAGTAAAACTCTTCGTTACAATTACAATTCAAATAAGTCATTACCCGGTATTATCTGTCCAATTCTAATTCTCAGTAACGAAACCTTGAGAAAGCAACAGACATTACATATCGTTTGCGTCACTTATTCCAGATAACCGACACGCGATGCCAAGATTTATGGCAATACTCAAGGCCATCTGGTCTAGGTTCGGTTTTCATTCACTCCACTGTTAGAGCCAAGAAGGAATATACTTGTTGGTTTTTTGTTCAACTGTACATAAACGATAAAACGTAAACAACTATTCGTGATCTGAATGCAACTGAATCTGAAGTACAATAGGTAGGCCCACTGTCAGCAGGGACTTCGGTTCGTATCTCTATGATCTCGCTACGAAAGACAGCGAGCCTTCTCAAAGTTGCGAAATGTCAATGTGAGCGAAGAAAAAATACGTCCATTTAAGCAGACCATGAAAAACGGGTAATTCCCCCCCTCCCCCTCCCCTTCCCCCTCCCCGCGGCTGAAAATATGTCACGTGTCATGCGGTCATTCCGCCACGAAATGCATCAAGAAAGGGGATTCCCCGAGTTATATTTCCGCTTCCAAACGAATACACCAGTAACACCAAAGCAACAACTCTGCGTGTACAATACCGACGACAAAAAAATGCAATGCTATTACAAAAATCCAGCCAATCGTGTATAAGTTTAACATTACAGGTGAACATCAGCATTCCGCGGTGATTCAAACGTCCTCAGTGACAGGCGCTATAATGATGATTAAAAAGAGGCGGGGGAAGGGGGGGGGGGGGTTAGAATTTCTGCCAGACGCGCAGTAATTTCAGCTTTGTGAAAGAAGCAGAATGCGGGTAGATTTTCCTCATGAAGGGCCGGATGCCCTTTTTGATCAGTGGATCGGCAGTACAGTACCAGGCATACACATGAGACCTACAAAGGGACCGAATATCATTATCAGGAGATAAAAGGCAAAGAAGAACTAACAGAAGCAACAATGATAAAAGGTAGGGTCGTGTCAATAACAACTCCTTCCTGGCTGTATGTTTACGTTGTTCTTTTGCAATACTGGATCAACTACTGCAGTTACTGTACAATTATTAAGAATTATGAACTAACAGAAACGTCGGCGAAAGTAGTTATGGCCTATTTCAATTACTATCCAAGCACGGGCATGTGAACATTTAGATAAAGTAGAACGACGCAACAGGAAATACTTTTGATACAGCACTGATGACCATGTGAAATGTTACGCGGAATTCCGGTCATTTGCGTAAAACCGAGCAAGAAAGTCACCACTGCATATTCGAATTCCAGGCGATTAGTCGCCGGATCCTGAACGCGTAGGACTGGGTTCAATCCCAGGCCAATCCATGGTAGACAAAAGGGCACGGTCTCAGTGTCACAGCCTCCTAAATCATCACTATTTCACCATATGATATATCAGTGTAAAACTGAGAGAGATATTGGGGCTTAAGGAGGAGGAAGTAACAGGGAAGGTGGAGAAAACTTCGTTAAAAAGAGCTTCATGAACTGTCCATCCTTTCAAATGTTACTAGGGGGTCAAATCAGACATACGATGTGCGGGACACACAGCAAGCATGGGGAAGTGGTAAAATGCATATGGGGTTGGTGGGGAAACCCGCATAAAATGACAATTTGGGGGACCTAGGCCTAGATACGGTAATGACATTACAACAGATCTTAAGGAAATGCGATGGAAAGGTGCGGACGGGATTCCCCTACCGAAGAGTGGTAAGTGAAGAGGTCCAGTGAAAACGGTAATGAACCGCGTGGGTCTAAGAAAGCCGGTAATGATTCTGCTCGATATAGTTACCAATGCACTAGAACCCAACTCACTTACCAACTTACTCCATGGAGCAAAGTGCTTCTTGAGAAGCTAACCTGTTTTCAGCCAGTCAAGAAATTCCCCGCATTTTTTGGAACCCGAAGGTTCATTACTGCATTCACAAGTGTCCGCCACCTGTCCCTATCCTGAGCCAGCTCGATCCAGTCCATACCCCCAAACCCCACTTCCTGAAGATCCATCTTAATATTATCCTCCCAACTAGAACCCAACACATACAAAAATAAACACAAAGTAACAACTTTCCACAGCAGCACGTAGTGTCAAAATACAAGATCAAATCTAGAACACTGCATACGATATTTTATGTGCTGCCATACAACCACAGAGATCCCCCACCCCTGTAGTTACGCGTACATTCGACCTTCACTGACTGTCTCCCCATTACCGCAAGTACGTACACTGGACGGCGCACTGCCTGTATCGCCTTTACAACACACAACTTCAGGTTTCTGTAAACAACACTGCATGACGCCAAATCAAGGGTAAGGTTATCATGGAAAATTACACCGGTTCAGCGTTATCGTGAAACTTTCCTCGTATTGATAACGGGCAGTTTGTTGCATATAATATTTACTCCACGTCAGAATATGGTTACAGTTCCCCCCGACACCACAGGTCAGTATCGCCTTGTAACAATGCACAGGCGTATACTTCAACTTGGTCTTATAGTCTCCGAACGCGCTGAGTCATTCTCACTTTCAATTTAACAGGACACGCAGAGTACGTACATACGTAACGAGGCGCGTTCCCGCAACCACTGTTCCAGTGCAAAAGCAGTGTTACTACATATTCTGAATGTGTGTTTTTGGCCTTAGGTGTCCGGTATGCAATGCGCATGCGCCATATTGCCATACGTGGCCTGTCCGGCTCAACAATATTTTTCCACATTAACTCATAAACGGCACGATTTTAGAAAAGAAAGTTATTGAAAACAAAATGCGTGTTTTGATTTTTCTCCAAAACTCTTGTCTGAAACATCGCTCATTCTAAGAAGAAATTCGCCAGATATGACCATAAACCTACGTTAAGTCTCCAAGTAATGTAATCGTTATTCTTGTCAGATTTTAAAGAAATATGAATTTTAAGGGAAGGCTTTCGAAAAAAAGATCAAATATCAAAATTCTTGAAAATTCGTTCAGTAGGAGCCGAGCTGTTCCATGGCGATGGACGGACAGTAGTAGTCGTTTGTCACAATTTTGTTAATATGCCCGCAAAGGGTGCAGTCCGTATAAATTCCATGAAAGATTACACAGAAGCGGCAGAGCTCCACTCATTCATAACCTGGGCGCTAGATGGAGATGAGTGGTCAGCCTCATGCTCCGGCCACTGTACTTCGGTGGAAAGAGTCCCAGGTAGACCCCGAAAAGAACTGATGGGCCACACAGCCGGTCTGGACGTTTCGGCGAAGAGAATAATCTCGTGCAGATACAAATGTACTTTGCCAAGCTTACCACACTAAAGATTCACTGCCCAACAGACATAATTCTAAGGGAGGAGAAACAGCTCTGGTTAATTGATCAACTTGATGCACAATTACGTTATATAATAAGTTTATTATTAGAATCCTGTACATGTTTCGAGCAGCTCTGTGCTCATCATCCGGAATACTATACCAGATGCTGTATTAATATAACATAACCTCCTGATGATGAGCACAGAGTTGCTCGAAACATGTAGAGGATTCTAATAATAAACTTATTAATATAACGTAATTGTGCATCAAGTTGGTCATTTACCCAGAGCTGTACCAGAATGCACGGTCAGCAAAACATAAAAAAAAAAAAAAAAATTGAGGGCAGACAATCACGACTTCTTGGGAGAATTACACGACTGCAGCGAGTTGGATACGGCCCTACTATAAAATGTCTATGTAATATTTTATTTCAATTATGTAATTCCAACATCACGCACCAATTTCGTGGCGGTAAAGCTGGACGAAGATGGTTGGTAGGCTTCAATTTACGCCACTAGGTTTACCTTGCTGGACTTATAGTGGGAAAAAAAACTAAATGTGTGACATTTGCACCGATTGCGAGCGGAAATAGTTGCTGAGGACAATGTATAATTACATTCTATTATAACTGAATTTAATAAACTATTTTACACTAAAGTGCCTTACCAGTTTTTCTGATTATAGTACATTTTCCAAATCTGGCATTGTTACACGCCATACGGGTACAATAACGCCATTTGTAATTTTGAAACATTTTCTTACTAATTCTTGGAACGAAAGAAATGTTTTGTAACTGTATACACAGAGCTGAATAAGAGTACGGAAATAAAATATACATTAAGATTTATCATAGTATTTGAAAATCGCTTTCTACAAGGTTGTGGTATTATTGCTGTGTTTACCCTACATGCAGCTAACAACGTAAGCACGAGCAACGTAGGCTAACGCTCGCGGGGTACTGTTATGCCGTGAGGCACGGGATGAAAGTGCAGCTCGTACCTCCGTATCGTGTCAGTCACTTGTAACGTTACGGCGTTACGGCACGCGGTAACGTTACAAGTGTGTACCCACCATAAGACCTCACGAGGGAACCTTGTACCGCCCAAGCATAGACGTCAAGATGACGCGGAAGTAACTGACGAGGAACAACGCGCGCGGACAGACGGACTCCTCTAACCACGCCGCTCGTATTGGCAAAGGGGATCAACGCAGGACACCGAAAAGATGCAACTCGACTTTGTAAGCCTCGGTCTTGCATCCTAAAGCTTATACAATTTGTTTCACACTTTCGTCACAAAACTCTCCTTAAACCGCTTCGAGAAATTAACACTTAGGCGAAATATTTACGCCCAATCGCAATAAAATATGAACAACTAGCTCCGATGTGCAAGGTCTGATGTTCTGACAGTGGTGTTGCTGAAGATCATAATCTTCTATATCATGTCGCAGGGACTTCTGTGGCAAGTAGTGGACAAATGGACTGATTGGCCCTAAAGATGTAATAATAATAATATTTATTTACTGCAATTGTATTGTCACCCGGTGGCAGTGGTTATTTTACATGTAAACAAAACATGAAATTGGTTACTACTAAATTTAAGTCAGGAGGGCTACATGAGAAGCATGTAGTGGCAACTTGGAATCTTGGGAACCAT
>Ga0123355_10015416_pt1 | contig 12006 bp, 4 predicted proteins | sample TergutEmb28metaG_3_FD_89872 | JGI IMG/M metagenome (GOLD analysis project Ga0123355, IMG submission 89872) | Embiratermes neotenicus P1 segment gut microbial communities from Petit-Saut dam, French Guiana - Emb289 P1 | ecosystem: Host-associated > Arthropoda: Insects > Digestive system > Gut ... | reverse complement strand
TAGTGTTTTACCTGTCCCCGGAGGTCCAACCATAAGAGCTCCTTTGGGTTGGATCGCACCAATAGCTGTATATTTATCGGGATTATGCAAAAAGTCAACGATTTCTGTCAAAGATTCCTTTGCTTCTTCTTGACCGGCCACATCGTCGAATGTGATACCCGTTTTCTTTTCCATATATACCTTGGCATTGCTTTGGCCTATGCCCATTATGCCACCTTTACCGCCCATCATCCCGCTCATTGTGCGCCTAAATAAGAAGAAGACACCGATAATCAAGATAAAAGGCAATAATTGGAATATGATAATAGATATCCAACTTACTGTAGGTATAGAAGCTGATTGTACTACCCCATGATAAATAAGCCTGTCTATTAGGTCAGGATCATACATTCTGCCCGTGTAGACAGTGATTGTTGGGGGGGATGCCGGCTCTGAAACACGGTTTACTGCACCTCGCATTAACTGATCTACAAAACTTCTTGGTGGAGGTGTGCCTTCTGCTTCTGCCTCAACTTCTGCCTCAGCCTCTGTTGCGTGTGCAGTTTCGTCTAAACTTGCTTGCGATTCATCAGAGTCGTCTTCGGAACTATCGTTAGCATTTTCTGGATTGGCAACTGCGGCATCTGCATTGTCGTCTTCTTCAGATTCTTCTGCATCGCTTGCTGTGGCGAGTGGGTGATCTTCTTCGGTTTCATCATCTTCTGTTTCTGGAGAAAGAATAATTTCGAGCCGATCTGGTTGGACTTCTACTTCTAGTACCCGGCCTTCGTCCAAATAATCCAGAAACTCGTTGTATGTGATACGTTGCATTCCGCTGCCGGATATGGCACCGATAAACATGTTTAAAAGTACAACTATACCGATTGCTATCGCAATCATAGTCAGGCCACTTGGTATCCGACTTGGAGGTGTTGGAGGTGGATCTTTACGGTTATTATCGTTCATATATCACCTTTATTGGAGATGGGATTTTTGTAGAAACGGTAAGTAGTTCCTACTGTGAAACTTCATTAGCTGCTTTGTAGGTATCTACAAGCGCGGTATATAAACCTGTATAAATAGGATACATTTTATTATAAGCAGTAGCTGCAGAGCTTGGGACAAATTCCTCTGTGGTTTTTATCAGTTGTTCACATGCTTCTTCTACTGTTGGGTATGCTCCTGCACCCACTAATGCCAATATAGCAGCACCAAATGCAGGCCCTTCTGATGCATTTATTTTTTCTACTTTAAGATTTAGGATATCAGCCACTATTTGGCACCAAACAGGGCTTTTTGCGCCCCCGCCTATGATGCGCGCTTTGGTTACAGTGTGTCCAAGTTCAGCGACGCGTGTCAAAATATCTCGTAAACTATAAGCTACTCCTTCCATTACTGCTTGTGTCATATCGCTTCTTGATGTGGTCATGTTCATACCTACAAAAGCTCCGCGAGCAAGAGGGTTGTTGTGAGGAGTACGTTCGCCAGACAAATATGGTAAGAAGTAAACGTTGTTTTTGCCAAGGTTTTCCATCATTTCTTTTTGTTCTGATTCATAGTCAGTTGTGGCAAGAATATCTTCATACCACCACTTAGCAGACCCAGCTGCTGCAAGGGTTACGCCCATAAGGTGATACTTGTTTGTGGCGTGACAAAACGAATGTATCGCAGACGGTTTTTTATCGACTGCAAACGTATCGGTTGCTACAAAAAGCACCCCAGATGTACCAAGTGAAACAGAGCATGTCCCAGGCCTAACAGTGCCTGTACCAATTGCGCCAACAGCTTGGTCGCCCCCGCCGATAACGACGCGTGTGGAGGTTGTGAGTCCAGTCTTACTAGCAGCAGCTGGTGTTACTGTCCCAACTGATTCATATGAAGAGTAAAGAGTTGGCACCTGGCTACGGGTTAAGCCCACTTTTTCTAGCATCAGGTCTGACCAGTCTTTGCGAGACACATCGAGTAAGAGCATCCCAGATGCATCGGAATAATCCGTCGCAAAAACCGAAGAGAGCTTGTATGCGATAAAATCTTTTGGAAGCATGACTTTTGCAATCTTTGCGTATAGTTCTGGTTCATTGTCTTTCATCCACAAGATCTTTGGTGCTGTAAAGCCAGTAAGAGCAATGTTGGCTGTATTATCCAAAAGCATTTCCCGGTTTTGGTTTAAGTAGTCACATTGGGTGCTGGTACGCTGATCATTCCACAAAATTGCACGGCGCAAGACATTATCATTTTCGTCCAAAACAACCAGTCCGTGCATCTGACCGCTAAAGCTGACAGCAGCTACAGGCTCTGACAAGTGGCTTGTTATTTCTTTTAGACCTCTGGCAGTCTCTTCCCACCAATCCTTAGGATCTTGTTCGCTTCTGCCGTCTGGGTACATATAAAGCGGGTAGTCACGTGTTATAGTTTGGAGAACTTTACCGCTATGATCCATTGCCAAGAGTTTGACTGCCGATGTGCCTATGTCTATACCAATAGTTATCATGATATCAATTTATCCTTTCTTGATTAAAGGCTACAAAAACTTTGACCTTCCTAGATATATGCCGCTTTTTTGGCATCGACGCAGAAAATCGCATACAGAAAATAATTCGAAATCAGTCTCACTTGTCGCTAAATTTGCGTAGAAGCGTTCGCAATTTTAGCTCGAGTGGAGACCGTTTCTCATTAATTTTGCTTTATATGGAAGTATAGCGGTGATTAGAAAAAAATGCAATTTATACAGAAACCAGTAATTATGCGCAAAAACCGGTATGACACCATACCGGTTTTTTTATGATTATCCACTTAACTCAGGGAAACCACAAAACACAAGAAGCATGAAGTACGTGTTTTGTGGCTTACCTGAGTTAAGTGGATAGTCATAGTTTTTTATATAATCAACATGATCGACTTTCATATTCGCTCGACCTTTTACTACGAACAAAATCGCTCTTCCTATCTTCCATTTTTCGTGATTCACATGAAAAACCCAATAGACATGGATAAAAACAAATAAAATCTCCAAGTACGCTTGTATAAATACATAAGAATTAGTACAATACACGAAAATATTTTCGGAGGAACAAATGGACAGCAATAATAATTATAAGCCATTGGCTATTCCTCCAAGGAATACAAAACCAAAAGACAATCATCCTTCTAAACAGCAATCAATTTCTTTGACCGATGATAATAACTTTGCAGAAATAGAATATGAGATAGCTCCATCTGTTCGACTGCAAGCCATTAGACCCCAAACAATATCAGAACAGCCTCGTGATCCCATCCAAGAAAAATTTACGACAATGCGTCGTATCTTTTACGATAATCCATATTCTAGAAATGACGCAGAACTTTTTTACAAGCAAATGCTATATATGAAAGATTTCGAAGACGATTATCCTGACATCGAGTCTTTTTCTATGTATTATCCCAACTATCAATTTATGGGGTATAAACAGCTTAGGACATACTTTACATGGCGGAGCGGTATACGGCGCGGACAATATACAAGTACGTCGTTGTCCTATATTTTTGTATATATCTACGAGCTATTAGCCAATGTCGGTGTTGATGATCCTGCACATGGCTTGTTAGCATTTCTACAATTGTGGCAAGCGCTTAGAGATGACGTGCCAGTTTTGGACAAGTATTTTGTGGATTGGCTCAAGGATTATCATATTTATTACAATTTAGATTTTGTAAGATTTGTAAAAGATCACAATCTAACAACTGTATATCCAGAAAATTTTCTTTTCGAAGCTACTAAAGACAACTGCCTAAAATTGTGGAATGCGATATCTAGTTACAACGTCACAAAATCCATATTTTACAAAGGCGAACAGCAGGAGCTTTTACACGATTGTTTTTATAAAGTCATACAAGCAATCGAAGATTTGTGCGCCAAAAACAAGACAGATATTGGGTCGATCCTGACACACGAAATATATATGAGCATACCCTGGCGGCCTTTTAATCAGGCATTGTTTTATCCATGGCAAGACCAATTAGACCGTAAACTGGTACTACCAGGTAAAGAAGTATATTATTGCAAAAACAATATATGGACGGCAGATATATTTATGTATCAAGCACGCCGGGGCGAAATTGCTGGCTATATAATAAAAAAAACCGAAGAATGTCTACGCAATGCAGTTGGTTACAAATATAAATTGACTGCATATACAAAAAACACAGCCAAGGCTTTTCGCGGTTTCAAGAAAAATGGATTTACCAGGCTACAATTAGATGCAGTAATTGAAAAAGCAGTAAATGATTATCACGTAAACACAAAGCGCACCGTTGTTGTTGTAGACATAGGCAACTTAGACCGTATCCGCCAAGAAGCACAAGGCACTCAAGATTTATTGGTAGTACCTGATATCATCAATAATAATACCGAAAATATGGTATCTGATACGGTTTTAAAGAATCCCAAAATTGTCGAAACAAAAGAGTTTGTTCATGATGACAATATCAGTTTACCACAACCAACTCATGTTAATAGTTGGGAAGAACTCAAACAATCCCTTAGCGTAGTAGAATTGGAAGCATTGAGCGCACTGCTTACAAACAACAATACGCTAAAGGCTTTTGCAGATGAAAACAACATAATGCTCGAAGTTCTGCTTGACTGTATTAACGAAAAAGCAGTTGACTGTGTAGGCGATAATATCCTGGACGAAGATTTTCAAATATACGATGATTATATTAATAATGTTGTAGAAATGGTGGAATAAGTGTGAAACATCCGCGAAGTGGATTTTCATACCAACATATTTATTCCGCCGACGAAGGAGGCATGAAATAATACATGACAAGCCAAGTCCCCCCAAGACTAGCCAATATTTTGATAAATGCGCTCAAAGGCGGTGTCGTACCTCGTGTTGGTCTTGAATACATTACAGTAGGTCGTGCACAAGAAATAGCGACAATCCTTCATGATATAGATCTGATATCAGAAGGCAGTGCATCTTTTCGATTTATAGTAGGCAAATACGGTAGCGGCAAGAGCTTTTTGTTACAAACAATACGCAATTATGCTACTGCCAAGGGTTTTGCGGTAGTAGACGCAGACCTTTCGCCAGAACGGCGATTTGCTGGTACCAAGGGACAAGGTTTAGCCACATACAAAGAGCTTATTCAAAACTTGTCTGTAAAATCCAAACCGGATGGTGGCGCACTACCACTAATTCTAGAAAAATGGATTTCAGGCATAAAATCATCTATTAAATCCGCGCCGGATTATAATGGTCTAGAAGGCGAAGCCTTCAACCAAGAAGTAGAAAAACGCATCTATGCTGTTGCAGCATCCTTAGAAGGGATGGTAAACGGCTTTGAGTTTGCAAAAGCGGTAAATACGTACTGGCAAGCCTATCTAAACGATGATACAACAATGAAAAGTAATGTTTTAAAATGGTTTAGAGGTGAATATCCAACAAGACGTGAAGCAAGAGCTGATTTGGATATAAATTTTATTGTATCAGACGAGACGTGGTACGATTTCCTAAAAATATTTGCGATTTTTTTGACCGGAGCAGGCTACAAAGGTCTAATAGTTGTGATAGACGAACTTGTGAATATTTTCAAGATCCCCAACTCTATTACAAGAGCAAATAACTACGAAAAAATATTAACAATGTACAACGATGTCCTACAAGGTAAGGCCAAACATATTGGGTTTTTGATGGGTGGTACCCCACAATGCATCGAGGATAAATATCGCGGCGTGTTTTCTTATGAAGCTCTGCGTTCAAGATTGGCAGAAGGCCACTTTGCATCAGCAGATATAAAGGACTTATCCGCTCCAATTATCCGTTTGACTATGCTCACCCATGAAGAAATGTATATATTAATAGAAAAATTGCGAGACATGCACGCAACACTGTATAAATATCCATCAACATTAACGCATGAAGAGTTGATGTATTTCCTAACGGTAGAATATAACCGGGTAGGTGCTACAACTCATATCACTCCAAGGGAGATAATTAGGGATTTTATTGAGCTTATCAATATCCTCCATCAAAATCCACAAAAAAGTGTAGCAGACATATTGGGAAGCAATAGCTTCGAAATGGCAAAAGGTGGGCTTACTGATGAAGATATTCATAGTGAGTTTCAAGAGTTTGAAGTGTAAGGGTGTAACATCCGTGAAGTGGATTTCCTACCAATATGTTTATTCCGCCGACGAAGGAGGCATGAAATAAAATATGGATATTTTTAGCCGATTAGCCCCTTTTATCCAAGATTTTATTTATGTAAACAAATGGGAGGAACTTAGGAGCATCCAGGTTGCCGCGTGTGAAGTCATTTTTGATAGCAATGATAATCTTATCCTATCCTCTGGCACCGCTTCGGGCAAAACAGAAGCGGCTTTTTTGCCTGTGCTTACAGATCTTTATAACAACCCTTCCAAATCAGTTGGTATCCTTTATATATCGCCCCTCAAAGCCTTAATAAACGACCAGTTTAAACGCCTAGAGCAGTTGCTCATAGATTCCAACATTCCTGTTTGTAAATGGCATGGGGATGCATCACAAACAAAAAAGAACGATCTAATAAAAAATCCAAAAGGATTATTACAAATCACCCCAGAATCACTAGAAAGCCTAATGACAAACAAACGGGGTGCAAGTTTGCAATTATTTTCTGATTTACGGTACGTAATAATAGACGAAGTGCATCATTTTATGCGGGATGCCCGCGGGGTACAGCTCTTGTGTGTACTAGAAAGAATGCAAAAATTAACCGGGAATATCCCAAGGCGTATTGGCCTTTCTGCAACACTCGGAGACTTGTCTGCCGCTCAAATGTGGCTAAACACTGGCACTGGACGTACGGGACCAGAAGGCTGTGCCGCACCAATAACCGAAGGCGGTAAAAAACGCATCCGTCTGCATATAGAACGGTTTGTAAATTATGCAGATAAACGCGACTTAGAAGATAGAGATGAAAGCGGACATATTGTTGGTACAAGCAGCAATGGGAGCATGGGCACAAGAGAGCATTATGAATACCTCTTCAAGATGACTCTGGACAAAAAGACAATAATCTTTACAAACAGCCGTGAAGAGACCGAGTTTGTAATCGCAAATCTCAAAGACATAGCCGAAAAAAACAAGTCTCCAGATATCTACCGAGTCCATCATGGCAATGTGTCGGCTCTGATACGTGAAACTACAGAAGATGAAATGAAATCCGATGACGAAAAAATAGTCACCGGAGCTACTGTGACTTTAGAGCTGGGTATTGATATAGGGTCTTTGGATCAAGCTGTGCAAATTGGTGCCCCTTTAAATGTATCTAGTTTTGCTCAGCGGCTCGGCAGATGCGGTCGTCGTGGACAAATACCACAGTTGCTTTTTACGTTTGTAGAAAATTTGCAAATAAACACATCAGACATTCTTGGCCCAATAAACTGGGAGTTTATCCGTACGCTTGCAATTATAGAGCTATACACAAAAGAACACTGGTTAGAGCCCATCTCCCCACACAATCATGCATACAACCTGCTTTATCACCAAACAATGAGCCACTTAAAAAGCAGTGGAGAGTTATCACCAGCTGCTTTGGCACAAACTGTACTGACACTTGGATGTTTTCGGCATATACCGCAAGATGATTATAAAGAGCTGCTGTCACACATGCTTCATACAAACCAACTGGAGCGTACAGAGCGTGGTGGTTTACTTATAGGCAGGGAAGGGGAGAAGATAGTCAACAGCCACAAGTTTCTTACTGTTTTTATTGCGCCAGAGTACCTCCTCGTAAAAGATGAAAACCGTACCATTGGCACAGTAGACAAAGTCTATCCAGTGGGGACGCGTTTTGCGCTTGCTGGTCTAACATGGGAGACCGTAGACGTAAACGAAAAGTCAAAAGTCATTTTTGTAAAAAAAGTCCCGGGGATATCCTTAGTAGATTGGAATGTCGATTTTGAAGCTGATCTACACACAGCTCTCGTACAAAAAGTTCGTGACGTTTTGCTTGATGACACAATGTATCCATATTTATCTGACCGATGTAAAGAACGACTCGCAGAAATACGCTATATAACTCGCAATAGTGGGATTCTTACCAATGTAGTAACCCCTATTTCGGATAAGAAATTTGCACTGTTTCCATGGGTAGGAACCAGGCAATTAGTTACTCTGCACTACCTACTGATGAGGCAGCGGATAAAAAATAAGCTCCCATGGCCGACATGTCTATATCTAGAAGTAATGTATGATGGAACCAAAGAAAAATTGGAAGAAATAATCGCAAGTATCCTACAAACAACCCCTGATCTACATGCCCTTAATCTACCAGACAAAGTTCAAATTAATGGCAAGTACAACGAGTTTATACCTCAAAACTTGTTGCGTAAACAGTTTGTCAATGATTATTTAGATTTTGAAGGGCTAAAGTCAGAGATCAATCTATGAAATTCATGGAAAAACCGGCGAATGCCGCATGTTTACTGTAATAAATTTACTTATGTAACAAATTTTTGAGATGTCGATTTATTTACAACTACGAATATAACGTCATATAATGACACTAAGACATAATAGATATTTTCATATTATGTTAAACATGTACAACAAGAAAGTATCATGTTTATAGGAGTGATTATATGAATAATATAGACTACAAAAAAAGGAGAACAAACAAAACGCGAAATCATCCAAAGTATATCATCGCTTTTGTGTTTACTCTCTTGATAGCTGCTGCTGCAGTTTTTGCCTTTACCAACAACGACTACGATGATTATGACTACATAATTAAAGAAATAGTTATTGCCCGAGGTCAAACACTAGGTGATGTATTACTAGAAGAGCCACAGCTTAATAACTACATATTTTCTCACTGGTCTATGACAAGAGATGGCGATCCAGTTGATTTGAGGCAGCCATTATACAAAGATGCGACATTTTATGCGATATGGCTTAACGTTGGTGAAGATGTAGTTTATACAGATGAATATCAAGGATACGAAGAATATAGATATTCATACGACGATGAATATTCGTCATATGTCAGTGATAGTTACAGCTATACTGATACTATTATATTGCGATTTTTGTGGAATCATGACGGAATGCAAGCATATGATCTAGATTTGCATTTAGTCTATGATGATATAGGCGAAGAGCATAGCGATTACAACAACGAAATAGAGTACAGCGACGAAGATCACATTAGCCAAGCCCCTGATTACAACAACGAACACGATATAGAAATCGGTACTGCACCTTTCGAATTTACAACTATTATTAGTGATGCAAGGGGTAATGTCACACTAGATCGTAACGAAACCCACATGGTTACGCTGGATGGGGATTATCTCCATGTGCGCTTTTTTTCTCATGTCGACTTTGACATGATAGGAATCAGTATTCCAGAAGACTGGGATTATGAAATGCGCCACGGCGGCGAAGAAATAGACGAAGACGAACTAGAAGCACTTTATAGGCTCAACGAAACAGGTGACTTTGCACATTTGATACCAGATAGACCATATACCGAGGTCACGATACGCCATGATATTTTGCACGACTTTGTCCCACATATAGGAGAAACTGTCTATTTATATGAAGATAGCTCTTGGGACGGCATGGGCTTTATGCCATTTGCCAACAATCCCCCAGCATCTTTTAACATCATACCGCTTGCGTCTCCTTATGATACCGCATCCTGGGCACTCGCTCTTGCTAATACAGGAAACATAGTAATTACAGTACCGCAAGATATAACGCTAACGGGCAACGTAAATATAATCGGAGGGGCTCGTCATGTAATTATTACATCCAATGGTACCGATTTGGATGAAAGTCAAACAACGCATATCGCACCGCCTCAGACCTTTGTGATAAACCGTACAGGGGCAGTAGGGCGCGCTTTTTCTACAACAGATGCCAACTCAACCCTTTCATTTAGTCATATTATTGTGGATGGGAACGTTGTATACCCTGACACTACCCTGCGCGGCGGTATTTCTATTGTAAATAATACCCACCTCAACTTGCTAAATGGCAGTGTCATCAGAAACAGCCGTGCAGCAGGTGGTGGTGGCGTTACCATTGCTGGTGCAAACGGTAATTTTTATATGCGAGGCAATGCACTAATAACAGGCAACTCTTCAAGTGGTGTAGGTGGTGGAGTAAGCATAACATCTGCACGTCAGCTTACTATGTGGGATACTAGTAGTATTTTAAACAATGTCGCCGCTACAAATGGTGGTGGTGTAAATCTTAATGTAAACAATGCACGATTGGTTATGAATAATAGCAGCAGCGTATCTGGCAATACAGCAACAACCAGTGGTGGTGGTGTAATGCTTACAGCTAGTGGTGCCAGACTTTACATGAACAATAGTGCCAGTCTTATAGGCAATACTGCAAATGGTACTGCCATAACAGCAGGTGGCGGCGGTGTGCATGTTGCTGGTGTTGCCAGTAGGTTTTATTTCAATGGCGGTACTATAAGTGGCAATCACGCCGTATCCAAAGGTGGCGGTGTTTTTGCGTCAACATTTACCTACGGGTCAGCATTACCATCATTGGCAGCGGATACTTATCACTTTCCACAACTAAATATTTCTTCTGCTGCTAATTTTACTAACAATACATCAGCTCTTGGTAGTCTAGTCCCCCCCATCAACGCAACAACATATACAAATATCGCAAACACAAACCAAGTCTCTGATAATCATCCCCATCCTCTAAATAATTATGACATAAACTTTATCCCCACAGATTGGATAAGACTAACAAACCTGATAGGCACTACAACACAGCCGACACCTGATAGGATAATCATACATCCAACTGGGTCTTTGGTGACTCCAGGTCTAGATGGCACTGATTATCATCTAGTTATCACAGATCAAGGTGATGGCAGCACCATAACGACTATATCCAATAACTGGCTTGCGGCAGGTACGGCTCATAACATTAACGTTACGCGTCCAATAACAATAGAAGCAGCTCCTGGCGCCAATATTACTATCCGTATGCCAGCACCAAATGCGGTCGGTACCCCCAATACATTCCCCTGGACAACAACCCAAGCTGTTCTTGTCAGGCATTTTGCTGTAACTGCAACTGGCAATCTCACATTGGGTGGCGGTGCAAGTTCTGGCAACCTTACTCTTGATGGCAATGCCAATCAAGTGACAGCAACACAAAACCGTGGCGGGATATCTGTTGCCGCTGGTGGATCCTTAACCCTTGCAACAGGAGGGCATATTGACAATAACCGTGCCGCAACTGGAGGCGGGGTTCAAATAACCGGTAGTGCTGCAAGTGCTGCCAACTTTACAATGACTGGTGGTAGTATCACAAGAAACTACACAACAGGTACTGCTGCTGCCAACAGTGGTGGCGGTGTAGCCCTAAGCTCAGCCAATTCACATTTCACCATGTCGGGAGGTAGCATAACTGGCAATACCGCTAGTAGTACCAATGCAGTTGGCGGCGGTGGTGGTGTTGCATTTACCTCTGGTGCTTCAAATGCACGTTTTATAATGACCAACGGGTCTATATCTGATAATACTGCACACAACGGTGGAGGCGTTCTTCTACATCCTCATCCTGTTGATCTACCTCATATTATATCTGGTGGATATATCTATGATAATCATGCAAATAGTAATGGCGGCGGCATAAATGTTTTGGGTGTCACTACTCTCAATATATCTGGCGGTACTATTGGCAGTTTGGTAGTAGGAGACAACAATCATGCAAATGCAAGCGGTGGAGGTGTTGCAGTAGCTGGCAGCGGGACACTAAACCTTTCGAACGGTAATATAATCGGCAACACAGCCAATACAAGCGGTGGTGGTGTTGCACTTACAAGCAACGGTTTATTCAATATGTCAGGGACTAGCACTATTTCTGGCAACTTTGCAAACGGTACTGCAGCCACTGCAGGTGGCGGCGGTGTAGCTCTTATCGCCAACAATGCTCGTTTTGTAATGGAAGGCGGTACTATTTCTGGTAATACAGGTAATATGGGTGGCGGTGTACTTCTTAGCGCAAATATAGCAAATGT
>Ga0123355_10015415_pt1 | contig 12006 bp, 12 predicted proteins | sample TergutEmb28metaG_3_FD_89872 | JGI IMG/M metagenome (GOLD analysis project Ga0123355, IMG submission 89872) | Embiratermes neotenicus P1 segment gut microbial communities from Petit-Saut dam, French Guiana - Emb289 P1 | ecosystem: Host-associated > Arthropoda: Insects > Digestive system > Gut ... | reverse complement strand
CTTGACGCCTCCGCAACAGGGTTGTAGGGCTTACCGCCCTGCCCTTGCTGCCGCTTCGCCTGGGAAGAGGTAGGTAAAGATTTAGTTTGTTAAGAGCCATGGGTTTATGTTTGAGGCTGGCGGCATTTGATTGACTTGCGCCTCATGACATGGATTCTCCCTCGGTTATTTCACCTGCCTCCGTGCTATCCATCTCATTCTCCTCCAAGCTTAAGACAATAGTGCCGCTTACGCGGCAAAGGGATAGGGTGTCGCCTATCTCCCAGCCTACGGTGCTTCTTAGCTCTTTTGGCAGCAATACTCTGCCTAGGTCATCAATTTTGTGCCTGTACGCCTCATTTGACATAGTGCTTCATCTCCTCATGCGGGATAGTAAAGGCCAGCAACAAGAAAAAGCGCGGAGGGAGACGATATAACATCGTCATGCCTCCGCGCTTGTAAATTCAATAATTCAAATTTATTAGCGCACAGATAACACAATCCGCCTGCTGCGCAAAACAATACATAAATACCATCCATGCCTCATAGGGGACGCCTATACTCCGTGACGCCGACTGATGAAGTGATGTCCTCTTGAAGCAGTGGGGGTAATGCTATATACTGCTTTGGCTGCGGTGGCAGGTGCATACCTGTGTTCGGAGGCGATGTTTGCGATCCCTTCGAGCGCCATGCAGGGCTCCAACCCTTCATGGTTCCGCAGTTGTTCTATTTATGACAGCAGGTGGAATATTTCCTGCCACTGGCCTTTCCTATTTGATTCTATAGCATACTTTGTGTATTGGCAACTTTTTTCTAGTTCCTGCAGAATAAACACACTAATAATGTCATATATTGCAGCAACCCAATAGGAGCGAAGCAACGATTGCCCTCAAGCAAGTTCATTAAAATCCCATACCCCAGCTTGCCAAATAATTAGTCAATCACACCCAAAAATACATAAAACAAAGCCTATTAAAAAAATCACCTGCTCCCAAATCACAGGCAAACGGTTTGCCCTTAATATAGCAAGCAAAAGCAAAGCGCGGGCGGGCATGAGCTCGTTTTGGCGCGTCTGTGGAGGCGTCAGGGAGACTCAGGGGTTGGAAAAACGCCGTTTATGCGTGTGACAACACGCAAATAAACGGCATTTTTCCTCCCCTGAGGCTTCCTGACACAAGCCGGAACCAAGCGCAAAAACGAGCTCATGCCCGCCCGCGCGGCCCCTTAGCGATAAAGTAAACAAGATTCGCATACAGTATAGAATATTGACTATTGCAATTGACACTAATTTTTGATACTTTTGCCATACCTTTTTCTCCCGCTTATTTCGTGGGCTGGCTGCTGTTTTATAGTACCTAATTAATTTTCGACAACAGGCGGGATTGATTTAGGATTAATTTGCTGTAGGAGGGTAAGATGGCACGTTATGTAAAAATAAGCACCATAGGCGCACCTCTTATTACCGTGGATGATTCCCTTTCTTTTGTGGAAGCCATAGCCGTAATAGAGGAGTACCTGATAAGCATAATCAAGCCCGTGCTTCCAGACAAGCCAGACCTGATTTTGCTGACAGAGATGTGTGATGTCCCAACCAACTACAACGTCCCAAAGAGGGAAGAGTTTTTGCGCCATAGGGGAGACAGTCACCTCCGCTTCTTTGGCAAGCTTGCACGTGAAAACCACTGCAATATAGCCTTCTGCACATATCGCTTTGGGGCAGGGGACTACACTCTAAACACCACATACGTCATTGACCGGGAAGGCAGCATAGCCGGACAATACAGCAAAAACCACATAGTAATCCCACAAGAAAGCGCCCAAAATGTCCGCTCGGGAACCAAAGCCCCCATTATTGAGCTGGATATTGGCCGGGTGGCCTGTGCCATCTGCTTTGACCTTAATTTTGACGTGCTGCGCACAACTTATAAGGCTCTAAAGCCGGAGATTATCTTGTTTTCGTCTATGTATCATGGAGGGATTGTACAGCAGTTTTGGGCCCAGTCTTGCCGGTCATACTTTGTAGGGGCCATTGCTCATTCCCGGCCAAGTTCTATTATATCCCCCATGGGTGAGATTTTAGCCTACTCTACCAACTATACCGGCCATGTAACGGCTACAATAAACCTAGACTACGCCATGGCCCACTTTGATCATCATCATGAGAAATTTGCGGCCTTAAAAGAAAAATACGGGGCTAGAGTAGAAATCTTTGAGCCTGGCAATATCGGATATGTGCAAATATCCAGCCAATGCCCTGATATCAGCGCAGCCCAGATGCTTGAGGAATTTGAAATCATGCCCCTGGACGACTATCTGGAGGGGGCACTTGCGGTACAACTGCTGCCGGAAAGTCGCGGAGAGTAGTTTCTAACTAGGGCCTGTTGGCGGTAGTGGGAACAGGCTTTAAACTATATATGCGGGAACGCAAAAAAAGGAGAATGCACATGAGCAAAGCAAAGCTACCGGTAGCACTGGCGGTATATTCCGTGCGGGATGCTGCGGAAAAGGATTTTGAAGGCACAATAGCAAAAGTAAAAGAGATGGGCTATGAAGGTGTGGAGATGGCAGGGCTGTATGGCCTAGAGCCTTCTTTTATACGCAGCGTCCTTGACAAAGTGGGGATTAAAGCTGTTTCGGCCCATGTTCCTATTGATTCACTTATCAACGACACAGAAAAAACAATCAATGACTATGTAACCATAGGTTGCGAATACATCGCGATACCCTGGGTTCCAGAAGAAATGCGCAATGGCTCAGGCCTTGATAAGATGCTTAAGGAGCTTGAGCGTATCGGCCAAGCGTGCGCCGACAAAGGCGTAAAGCTGCTGTATCATAACCACGAGTTTGAGTTTGAAAAAGTTGCAGACGGCTCTTACATGCTGGACTACATGTTTGCCAACGTACCTGCAAGCTTACTGGAGATGGAACCGGATACATGCTGGGTGAAGTTTGCCGGGCTGGACCCTGGGGATTATGTGCGCAAGTATACCGGGCGCTGTCCCATTGTACACTTGAAAGATTATAACGGTTCTACCCGGGAAGATATTGATTTCCAGCCTGTAGGCAGTGGCACGCAGAATATGCCAGAGATTTTGCAGGCTGCCCTTGATGCAGGGGCTAAGTGGGTTATTGTAGAGCAGGACCAGTCTCTTGCGCGGCCCGCTATGGAAGCTGTGGCTATTAGCCGGGAGTATTTGGCAGGGCTTGGCTGGTAGTGAGAAGTTTTGACTTGTATGTAAAATGACATTAGCGCATGGCATCTTGGGAATGAGAGATGTCATGCGCTATTTTTAGTGCTTGGAGGTTTAATCTTGGGCTTGGCCGGGGGGCTGAGTTTGTCATTCCATTATATTGACACATATCAATATATGCCGTACAATTTATACATAGATATATTTCGATATGAGGTGATTCCTATAAAACACAACCACATAGACAACGCAAAAGTATTTAAAGCTTTCTGCGATGAAAATCGCCTGGCCATCCTAGAGCTACTAAAAAGCGGTGAAAAATGCGCCTGCGACTTGCTGGATAAGCTTAGCATATCGCAGCCGACATTATCCCATCACATGAAAATCCTTGCGGAAAGCGGCATAGTTGCTGCCCGCAAAGAAGGTAGGTGGGTTTACTATTCCATTCGCGCAAAGGGCTGCGAAAATGCTGCCGAACTGTTGAAAAAGTTGACGGCCATACTCGAATCAAGGACGGAGGACTGCTGTATATGAGTAAAAATTGTTGCATCCCAAGAAGTAATGGTCATTGTGCGGCAAGCGATGACTCCCCTGAGTGGAATATTACACCGGGTCAGGGTGATAACCCAAATAATGATGTCAAGACCGTTTCAACCTCCCTTAGCTTCAAAGACATCTTAGGCGCGTGGAAGGCCCGCTGGGGCATAGGCCGCATGGATTACACAATTGAGCCGGGGCTGTACGCCATTGGAACGCCGGGCAATGAGTCCCCTGTACTGGTAAGTGCCAACTACAAGCTGACCTTTGATGTCTTGCGCAAAAACCTGGATGGCCTGGATTGCTGGCTACTGATACTTGATACAAAGGGCATCAATGTATGGTGCGCGGCAGGGAAGGGAACCTTTGGGACAGAGGAGTTGATTCACCGCATTGAATCATCCGGGCTTTCTGATTACGTGTCCCATAAAAGGTTAATCTTGCCCCAACTTGGCGCAACAGGGGTTAGCGCCCATGAGGTGGGAAGTCGTGCCGGGTACAGTGTTGCCTATGGCCCTGTCCGGGCAGATGATATTAAGGATTATATCGCTGCGGGATGCACGGCCACGGAGGAAATGCGCAGGGTGCGGTTTACCATGTGGGATAGATTGGTGCTGACGCCTATGGAGTTGGTTCCGGCAGCCAAGATTGCATTGCCTATAATGGCTGTTATGCTGCTTGCAAAACCTGTGCTTGGCAAGCCATTTGGCGCATATGATGCCGCGGCCCTTGCAGGGGCGGTTGTTAGCGGGGCGGTGCTTACACCTGTTTTACTGCCGTACATCCCTGGGAGGGCTTTTGCGTGGAAAGGCTGGCTGGCGGGGCTGTGCTTCACGGTGGGGGCTTTAGCTTTGTCAGGCAAAGCCAAGCAGGGCAACCGGCTTTTATCGGTAGGGCACTTGCTGCTATATCCGGCGATATCCTCCTTTCTTGCCATGAACTTTACCGGTGCGTCAACGTATACATCGCCGTCCGGTGTGAACAAGGAAATGAAAAAAGCCCTGCCTTGGATTGTGGGTGCGGCCATAGTTGGTGGTGCGCTGACCTTAGGTGTGCATCTGTTTGGGGGGAGGAAAAGAAAATGAAGCACAGGTATATAGAAAATGTGACAACCCTTGCATACGCCGCCGACAAATGCGTTGGCTGCGGGCGTTGTGTTGAAGTGTGTCCTCATGGTGTGTTTGCCGTAAAGGAAAAAACAGCGTGTATTGTTGATAAAGAGTTATGTATGGAATGCGGTGCATGTGCATTGAATTGCCCTGCAAAGGCAATTGAAGTCAGTGCCGGAGTTGGCTGTGCCGCTGCCATAATATATGGCTGGTTTACAGGAAAGGAACCAACCTGTGGCTGCGGCGGCAGTCAGTGCTGCTAGTTTTGCGGTATCCCCAGCAAAACCACCCCAAGAAGCACCAAAGCCACCCCTATCCACTGAGAAAAATCCACAACTTCGCGGTAAAGAAGCACCCCAAACAATATAGCCACAACAGGTTCGATGGTAGCGGTCATAGAAGCCACAGCCCCAGTGACCCCGGCGAGCCCCTTTGTATACAGCCAATATGGCAGCAAGCACCCTAGCACCCCAATACCCAGCGCATAAATCCAAAACATAGGTAAGCCAGCCCCATGTGGCATGCTTGTCTGTACAACAAAGGGCAGACTGCCAAGTGCCGCAAGGGCAAAGGTATAAAACGAAATGGTAAGTGCCCCATACCCGCGGTTTAGTGCACACCGCCCAAATATAGTATAAAGAGCATACCCAAACCCAGCCCCAAGGCCATAAAGAAGCCCGGCCGCGCTGATGCTTGTAATCCCCAATACCCCGCTAACCAGCGCACAGCCCGCAAGGGTCATAATCAGCAAGACAACTCCAAGCTTGCCAGGGTACTCCTTAAACAAAGGCACAGATAAAACCGTAACAAATGCAGGCGCGGTGTATAGCAAGACCGCCGCAACGGCAATTCCCGTCTCATTGATTGCAGAAAAGAAGCTCCAATTAAAAAAGAGTAGGCTAAGGATGCCTGTCCCGATAAAACACCAAAAATCCCGTAGGCGTACCACAAATGCCTTGGGATTAAATATCAATAGGTAAAGCCCTAAGACAACCGCGGCAAAGCCGGCCCTAAGCATTGCCACCTGGATAGGCAATGCTCCCAAGGCTGCAAGCTCATTGAAAAATACTCCTGTTCCGCCCCATATTACGGCGGCAGCTATTACATAAAACCTTGATTTGCTCATATAGGCATTCTCCTAACTATGAGGTACGTGCTGAATTTGTACTATTTGCGGTGGTTTGTCAATTGGAAATTACAAAATAATCATATATAATACAGAGGACATGAGTGATTCATCTCTACCATAACCAACGCGAATAAAATCCTTGGAGGTAAGCATGAGCGAAGTAATCTCAAAAGCCCTTGACTTCATCAAGGCACGTAAGCACATCATTGACGAGGCCGCAAACCTGCAAAAGCAGGTATGGCTAGATTTCAAAGCCACCCCGCATCCGCTGCTTCTGGTATCCAACGATGTGCAAATAACATTCCCAGCCTATAACAGCAAAGACACCTTCTACGACTCAGAAAAAATGCTGGTTTTTGGCCTGCGGCAGGCAGTAGAAGCCGCCGCCGGGGAGATGCAGGCTGTCCCATCTGTAAGGGCCAACATGGGCTGCGGGATTTATCCGACCCTCTTTGGTGTAAAGCAGGAGTTATTCGATGACAAAATGCCCTGGATACAAGAGTTCTTGGACAAAGACACTATATCCAATATGGGCGTCAGTGACTTGTGTATTGGTGAGGAGTTCCAAACTGGCCTTGACCACATGGTATACATGGCCAAGCAGCTTGAAGGCACAGGCTGCAGGATATATCCACTAGATTTGCAAGGTCCATTTGACGTAGCCCACCTGGTATACGGGGATGATATTTTCATTGATATGTATGACGACCCGGATTTTGTTCATCATCTGCTGGAGCTGTCGGCCCAGGCGTTGATCAAGGGCATGGACGAATGCCTAAAGCGCATACCCGGCGCAGCGGAAGAAGTCACCCACTACAGCCACCTGGTAATGCCTCGCAGTAAGGGCGGCCTTAAGATAAGTGAGGATACGTCTACGCTTATATCCGGTGAGATGATACGTGAATTTGTTGTGCCCTACACAAACAAGGTGCTTGAGCGCTACGGCGGCGGATATATCCACTACTGTGGGAAAAACCCACACCTCTTTGATGCGGTAATGGATATGCCATTGGCCCATGGCATCAATTTTGGCAACACCGATATGCATGACATGGAGCAGATACTTAAAACCTGCGCCGCCAGAGGAAAGATATACTACGGCAACATTCCTATGGAGGAAGGGGAGCCTCTGAAGGCGTATTTTAAGCGGCTAATCTCATGGGCCAGTGTAGAGGATAAGCTGTATCTTCTGCTTAACTACTACCATGACAAAAACAGTGGAGTAGATAAAGCGGAAATTGCGAATGCCTGGCATGAAGCCTTTGTGTGAGCCCCTATAGGGAACATTCTCCAACCATAGTAAGCGGATGGATAGTATCATTTTTATTAATATCTCAATGGTTAGCGAAACGCACCTCTTTCCATCCTATATTGGTGTCTTTCGCAGAAAGGAATGGTCTTAACAATGAAAAAAGTAAGAATCGGCATCGTAGGCGCAGGCAACATGGGTAAAAATCACTCGAAATATCTGTATGAGGGGCAGGTACAAGAAGCGGTGCTAACCGCAGTATGCGACACCAATCCCGAGCGCTTTGCGTTTATACAGGAAAACTACCCAGGGGTAAAAACCTTCAACACCGCAGCAGAAATGTACAAAAGCGGTGAAATTGACGCAGTAATCATTGCCACCCCCCACTACGAGCATCCCTTCCAAGTAATGGAGGCCCTGGACCACAACATCCACGCAATGTGCGAAAAGCCCGCCGGGGTATTTACAAAAAATGTGCGGGAAATGAACGAGCACGCAAAAAAATCAGACTCAGTATTTGCCATAATGTTTAACCAGCGCACAAACCCTATATATATCAAGATGCGTGAAATGGTGCAAAATGGCGAGCTTGGCGAAATAACCCGCACTAACTGGATAATTACCAACTGGTTTAGAACCCAGTTCTACTACGACTCCGGCGACTGGCGGGCCACCTGGGCCGGTGAAGGCGGTGGCGTTCTTCTAAACCAGTGCCCCCATAACCTAGACCTGTGGCAGTGGATATGCGGAATGCCCAGCAAAATCACCGCCTTCTGTCATGAGGGCAAGTGGCACGACATTGAAGTTGAAGATGATGTAACCGCCTATGCCGAGTACCCCAACGGCGCAACAGGCGTGTTTGTAACCACCACAGCAGACGCCCCTGGCACAAACCGTTTCGAAATCACCGGGGACAAGGGCAAGCTGGTATATGAAAATGACAAACTGGTATTTTACAAGCTCAAGACCAACACAAAATCCCTGCTGCATGACAGCAAGGTGTCGTTTGTGAGTCCCCAATACGATGTTATTAATATTGACGTAGAGGGTGAAAATCCCCAACACAAAGGTGTGATGAAAGCTTTTGCGGCCAATATCCTCCGTGGTGAGCCCCTTACTGCAGCTGGGCAAGAAGGAATCAATAGCTTGATGATATCCAATGCGATGTACCTGTCGGGCTGGCTTGGAAAAGCGGTTTCCTTGCCTCTGAATGAGGACTTGTTCTATGAGGAGCTTAGCAAGAGAAATGCTACTTCTCGGTACAAGAAAGCCGATGGGCCTATTGTTAATGAAGATATTTCGGGTAGTTATGGGAACTGATGTGCATTTATTGCTAAAACAATTTCTATTGCATATTTATTCAAATTTATCTTAGCTGACTATAAGTCCAATAAAAACGCGCATATCATCCAAGGCAATAATGGATGATATGCGCGTTTTTTCAAGTCTGCTTCCAAAGCAAAGCAGCTAAATTTAATGCATCGCCTGTATCAGCAAGGCGATATATCACAGAAAGACTATTATTCATTGCTACCTCCCAACACTGTAATATATAAATTTTCTTCACAAATCCTCGAAGTGTCTGAAAAGCCTGTATTTTGGGCTTTTGGGGCTGCCGGTGTATGATTTTTACATGAATTTATATCATAAAGCGGTACACCTGTAAAAATATCTCGCTTTCGTTTGCACCCATTGCACCGTACATAAATACGACACCAGAACCTTAACACGATTGTACGGGCATCGAATTAAGGTTCTGGTGTCTGAAGAAATGCTTATTTTGTATACTAACGAATTATATGATTTTTTTCATTTTTGCAGATAGCCAAGGTGAAAACCCAGTAAAAAATAAAACAATCAGCCAAAGATTGCCTGTAGTTATATCGTAAGCGGAAAGAAGTTCATCCAATGTAAAGCCTTCGATGAACCCCATAAGAAACTCAAAAGCTATGGTAATAACCACCCATAAAATGCCGAGTATAACATAGGTTATCTGGCTTCCATTTCCCAATCGTGGTATAAAAATAAGGCATACACAAAATATTAATATACAAAGAATGATACCGCTGATGGGTTGAGCATATCGCCCTATCATCGGCTCTATAACGTGATTCCTTAATCCACCGTTTAAGATAGCAAGCGGAACGATGAGCAACCATACGAATAATGAACGTCTAATTATTTTGCTGTTTATCTTATTGCTCATGATATATCTCCTAATATAAATTTTCTTCACTACTACCCGCTACAACTATAGCATGTATGCGCGCATTTTCCATCCATAATAAAAAGGCACTTGGGATGGTACTATTGTATTCAACTTAACGTCATTATGCCATTTATATATCTATATACATAGATAGGCATTACAGCTCTGGCAGCACAATCTCCACTTCTTTCTTTGCCTGAGAAGACCGGTATATTCCATCAACTATAGCCTGATTATATACAGACTCTATCGTAGGAATAGGCGCAGGGCCATTATCCATTACGGCATTGCAAAAAGCCTTTACTTTATTATAAAAACGGTCGTCCGAAGGCTTACGTAGAGGTATGGCAGTTTCGCTTAGCTGGCCTGCTATATCATTGTACATAAATATAGGGCCGATAGTGCCGTCCCAAGCGCCGCCCCAGCCTGTTCCAATCCCTGCAGGTTTAATCTTAAGGCCTGCATCTGTTCCAAAGAACATGGTATCACCCATGGCATCCATGTGCATAGCCCAAGACATGCGGAAATCAAGCGCAATATCTCCCTCAAGCCTAATTAGGGCCACAGAAAAATCGTCAACATCAAAGTGCTCTGCTTCTGGATGATATTTAGGATTTTTACCAAAACGGTCAGAGGCATATGCGGATACGGTCAGGGGCTTGGGGTAGCCGATGGCCGAAAGTACCATATCCAAGGAATAGCACCCGATATCGGCTAAAGCGCCCACGCCGGACAACTCCCGGCGTATAAATGTGCCGCCTGGCATCCCGCGTCTGCGGCCGCCGCCTGTTTGGATATAGTAGATATCGCCTAGTATGCCGCTGCCTACAATCTCTCTCACCAGATCCATATTGGGATCATAGCGGGGCTGGAAACCGATTGTCAGGATTTTTTTATGTTCCTTAGCGGTTTTATACATGGCGATTGCGTCTTCTAGGGTTACAGACATAGGCTTTTCGCATAGCACATGAGCGCCTGCTTTGATGGCGGCGATAGTGCATTCTGCATGAGTTGTGTTGTAGGTGCATATGCTTACCCCATCCAAGCCCAGAGCCAGTAAATCATCGTTATTGTCAAATGCTTTTACATCTGTAAGCCCTGCGTTGTCGAAAAATTTGCGAGCCTTGCCTGGGACTATATCCGAGCCACCGACGAGTTCGATTTCATCTTGTAGCCGCATATATGATTGTAAATGCGCTTTGGCGATGCCACCGGTGCCGATTATGCCGATGCGTAGTTTTTTTACCATGTTTGTTAATCCTCTCTTATTTATGTTAAATTGGTTGTATCTAATTATAGCAAGTTACCTTTTTGTTGTCTTGTTGTGAGTTAAAGATCTTGGCTCATTCTCCAGGCATATGGGTAGGCCCCCCGCAAGGGAGGGCGGTTAGCTCTTTGCCGCAAGCTACGGCTGATGCCAGGAAGCCTCGGGGCGGGGAAAATGCCATTTTCTTGCGGGTTATCACCCGCAAAAATGGCGTTTTCCCAACCCCGAGTCTCCCTGGCGCCTTCGCAACAGCGGCAAAGAGCTAACCGCCCTCCCTTGCGGCTCACGGCATGCTGGGGAAAGGGCAAGAGATAAAGTTTGTTGGGTATGTTGTGCTTTGTAGATAGCTGTCGGTTAGCGGATGGTTCGTGCCTAGCTGCACTTGCTAGGCGCTAATGCTAAGCGCCCTCATGTGCATTCGGTTGGGGAATTGGATTCACCTGCAGAACCCCCGCAGAAACCCAAAAAAGATTGCCAACAGACAAAATATGCTATAAAATCAGACAGGAAAGGTCAGTGGCAGGAAATATTCCACCGACTGCTATAAATAGAACAACTGCGGAACCATGAAGGGCAGGAACCCGACATGGCGCTCGAAGGGATGAGCAGCATCGCCTCCGAACACAGGTATACACCTGCCACCGCAGCCAAAGCAGTATATAACATTTACCCCCATTGCTTCAAGAGGACATCACTTCGTCAGTAGGCGTCACGGAGTATAAGTGTCCCTTATGAGGCGTGGATGGTATTTATATATTGTTTTGCGCGGCAGGCGGATTGTATTATCTGTGCGCTAATAAATTTGAACCATTGAATTTACAGCGCGGAGGCATGACGATGTTAAATCGTCACCCTCCGCGCTTTTTCTTGTTGCTGGCCTTTACTATCCCGTACAAGGGCATAAGGAGCTGAAACTGTATGGCAAATGAGATGTACAAGCACAAAATTGATGACCTAGGCAGGGTACTGCTGCCAAAAGAGCTAAGGAAGGCCGTAGGCTGGGAGATAGGTGATACCTTGTCCCTTTGCAAGGTAAGCGGTACTATTGTCTTAAGCTTGGAGGATGGTAATGTCTCGGATGTGGGTGATAATGTCTTAGATGCAAGTAAAATAGCCGAGGGAGAATCAATGTCATAAGATGATAAAAGACGATAGGGGTAGCGGCGATGCCCTAATAATATGTGTTGATAACCATGTATTGATAATTTTGGCAAGACATAAGCCGCTTCGGGGAGTGCCCGCTTTGTATTAGTAGGCCAAGCCAATAACAAGTCAATCAAACCTCGCCTTTGATGATATTGCCAAACCCTTGCCCTACTCTGACGCTGACCTGATT
>Ga0123355_10015414_pt1 | contig 12007 bp, 8 predicted proteins | sample TergutEmb28metaG_3_FD_89872 | JGI IMG/M metagenome (GOLD analysis project Ga0123355, IMG submission 89872) | Embiratermes neotenicus P1 segment gut microbial communities from Petit-Saut dam, French Guiana - Emb289 P1 | ecosystem: Host-associated > Arthropoda: Insects > Digestive system > Gut ... | reverse complement strand
CCAACCACACCGAAACTCCAACACACATCGAATCAAGAACAATACGACCAATGTGGTAATTCAACAGAATAGTCGCAAGCTCCTGATGATGGATATATTAATATCCGAAACATGTTGAGCGCATAAGAAGTGAAATAAAATAGCAAGTGACATCAAGTTGGTCTTTTATTCTTCAAGTACTGTAGGTGTCTACGTTAAGACTACTGACAGAGACAAGAAACGAAGAGGAGATCTTACATCCACGTCTTCCTTAATACAGCAATTACTGTACAGTATGTCTGAAAACTTTAGTTCCAATCTCTGCATCTCCACCATAGAGATAAGTTAGTTAATTTCGCCCAGAAAGAAGTTGCCTTCTTACGTTTAAAAATCATAACCTACCACAAAAATTAAAACGTCGGAGTTTTGGATGTTAAAACTGTTGGCAAACACAATAACCATCTTGCATTTAAGGTTAATTGCATGCATAGTTAATAAATAAATAAATAGACACGTTTTACAAAAATTAATTCCATGTCCTGTGTTAAATAACGGCGCGTTAGCTGTGTCCTCTCCAGAGGTTCTTGCCAAGGCTCCGTGCTGAGCCTGCAACATCCACTTACTTCTCTGCGTGCAGCCTAAACATGCAATGTGGGTACACGGACCGCTTTGGTTGCGAACTGGTTATTTTATATGTTGCACAACTGTAGCGCCGTAAATTACATGGCGCTACTGTTGCTACCCCCACCTCCCAAAAAAGTATTTTTATCCAGTATACTGTTATTTGTTACAGTACACAATTTAGAAGTATATTCTCAGACGTTCATATAGAATTTTGTCTTGATTTGTTTCGGAATGTGAACTGGAGGACGGACAGATTTTCCACAAGCAGAGTCAGTACAATTATATCAAGAGCGTGCCCTTCTGTTTTCAGTTCTTCAGAGCACAGTGCTTGCTGCTTGTACAGTACCACCTGCTACAGTATAGAGCGTGTCTACATTACTTTCTTACATACTATTAACCTGTGTCATATAAGAAGGCAAAGTTATACTTGTCCTTCTCTTCGCCAAGTAGCCATATAAGGAGCGTAGGTCTTTAGCTCCACCCATTCTTACACTTGACGATAGATGAACATGTGTGGTCAACATCACGCTCCGGCAGCTTTACCCACGGAAATCTCGGTAGTCACTGAAGTAGAGGCTGGCTGTGCCCTACAGCCACTCTGGACTTTTCCGGAGAAGAGAATTATCTCTTGCTCCTGCCGGAATTCGAATTCCAGACCGTTGAATCCTAAAAAGAAACAACAGTTATTTCCCAACAGTTCTTTTCCTAACATCATTAGTGGGGTGTCTTCTGACAAGGACGACGCCTGTTCACTCTGTGGTAGGAACTGCATTGTTACAGGGTGCATTGTTGTGTTAATTTCATCCTTTGAAGTGTTAGGAAGGAAAATAGAAAGGACTTTTTGGTCCCGTTCGCAAAATTGCGGAAAACGACTATTAGCTTCGGCATGTCTGTCTGTCCGTCCTTCCGCCCGTCTGCCTGTCCGACCTTCTGTCCCTCCTCATGGAACAACTCGGTTCCCACTGGACGGATTTTCATGAAATTTGATATTTGCGTATTTTTTCGAGAAACTGCAGAAGAAATTCAAGTTTCGTTGAAGTCGGACAAGAGTGGTGGGTACATTATGACCAATATACATTTTTCATCATATCTCACCCATTTCTTCTTAGAATGAAAAGAATTTCAGAAGAATGTTGTAGAGCAAATCGAAACACACTTTCTGTATTCAGTAACTTCCTTTAAACAAACGTGCCGTCGTGTAGGTAATGTGGAAAAAAATATTGTAGAGCGGGACGGTCGTCCACAGATGACAATATGGCGCATGCGCATTGCATTCTGGCTAGACAGGACTAAAAACACAATCTCAGGATATGTAATATTCATTGTTTTCCACTGCAACAATGGTTGCAAGAACGCGCCTCAATATTACGTTTATACATATACTGCCGGGGACCGCGGTAGGGTAGCACAGTGGTTAAGGTGCTGTGCCACAAAACGGAAGGTCGTTGGTTCGATCCCAGCTGGTGTCAGTGGATTTTTCATTGACATAAAATCCTTCCGATCGCACTATGGTCCTGGGGTCGACTCAGCCTTTAACAGAAATGAGTACCAGGATTATTTCCTGGGGGTAAACGCGGCCGGTGCGTAAGGCTGACAACCTACCACCATCCTGTGCCGTTGTCACGAAATCTGGGAACCTTAACTTCCTGAAACCCTCCGGGCCCTTCTGGGCCTGTAACGGGACTGCTTTTTACATATATTGCCTCTCTTGTTTTTCATTTCATTTCTGCTCTCATAGCCTAGCCGTCCACACATTCAGTACAGTCCGCACAAAGCATACAGCGAGGTCGTGCTATATGGAGTTGCGGATGACATACATTAAAATGCTAACCGATCAGTCGCTTTCTCAGCACTGCAGAGTCTGAAGGAAAGTGTGAATAAAGAGTTGTGCTGCTCAATGCTGTAGTACGTCGTCTAAGATCGATAGGGCAGAAAGTATGGTCACCGACCCCTCTTATTTATTTAACGCTGCTTCACTTAACTACGCCATCAGTCACTCAGACTTTACAGCGTCTTATATTAGGATGACAGTTCGTAAGGTATTGAAAAGAATGTGGAAGGAAGCGGTGGATCCCTGGCTTAGGTTACTTTGCCCGAATTTTTCTGGAGAGACTGAGAATAACCACGGAAACGGTGGGTATTTCAGGCAACATTCGAAATGATGAACCTCCAAAATCCAAATCACATGCTGTATCGCGTGAGCGAAGTTGCTTTGCCACTAAAGTTACTTAAGATATTGCGTTATGAGTGACTGAACTGAAGAAGAAAACTTCCTTTTGCTGTTAGAGCTGACGATAGCAGGTGTTATATAGTTCTTTTCTGATTATAAGATGTTGGGTTGGGATGGGTTTCTTGTGTAAGGATTTTACAGAAGTGTAAAGAATTTTATTTTACAACCGTATGTTGCAGTGGAGAAGGATTCGAACATATCTTAACATTCGAACAGCAAAGGTAAAAGTAAAGTTCACTCTAGAACAGGCCACGAAGGTCGAGAGGGGGAGTAGAGGTATAGCTCTACTTTTTCTTTAACCTCGGCGATAGATGGGGGTGTGTTGTCAAAGCCAAAACCCGACCATTTTACCCCCGGGAAAAACCTAGTACGCCTTGTATACGAGGCTGGGTGGGCCCCAGTACCGTTTTGGACAGGTTTCGATCCCCGGGCCGTCCAGCCCGTAGCGATTCGCTATACCGACTACGCTATCCCGACCCCATAAGAACAGCAACTTAATATTAAAGGACACAGCTAACCGGATCTGCGTCTTTATGGCTGCGATTCTGAAGATAGTGAACTGAGAATAATAATAATTAAATATTCAGTAAAGTGACATAACTGTAACAGATTACTATCGTGTGGTTTTTCTGTTATTTATTATTCTGCAAGTTCATTCTACACGTTTCGGTTGTCAACCACACCCATCATCAGGAGTTCACAAAACTGTAACTACAGCCTCCGGTACTGGTCATATTTTTTGTTCAGCTACCTCCCTCTTTGTGCAGGTACCTCCCTCAAATGTGGCCAAGCTAGGCCGCGTTGGAGGGAGGTAGCTGCACAAAAAATATGACCAGTACCTGAGGCTATAGTTACAGTTTTGTGTACTCCTGATAATAGGTGTGGTTGACACTCGAAATATGTAGAGTGAACTTGCAGAATAATAAATAGACTGCTTTGTGTTGCATCTCATTTGACAATTATTAATATAGATCAGCGTTGCACGGAACCATAAACATAAAATATTTATTTACTCTTTCTAAGGGATTTTTCTCCTCTCCGTATCATCCAGACCTGCACCAACGCCAACCCAACCTCCTATTCAATGTGTAACGAGAAACCTCACCACGGGATTACGGCGGCCGGTACATGAGGTTTGCCACTCACCTTCCTGTCTTACCGAGGTCAAGAATAAAAGGAAGTATCTTTCCACTTGCCAGGATATTGACTCGTCCTGGACAGTGAAAACTTTTACCACTCGGTTCCATTCACTCCAATTAAGTCAGAGTTCACTGAATATTCCGTATATAATGGAGTTCACATGTAGGGAAGGTACATTTAAGGCACTGGGTTTTTATTTGATTAAACACAGTCCCAAATTTATAATTTCATAAGAGACCGGAGCCGATTATTTTATCGGCAGCCTGCCTGGCTTCCGGTTTCCAAACTTGATTGCTTCCTGAAAACCGTCTCCTCCCTCTATTGTTATTGTGAACCAAGTTTAGGCAATCCGCGCGGATACGGTCGTTGTCTGTCCACATCCTTCCCGATCTATCGTTTAAAATCACCCCGTAATTTTGACCAACAATAAATTGCTTCTCCTTTCTTACGTTATATTTTGTTATAACAAAAATTGTACAGAGTGATTAATGGACTGTTAATGGACAGTTAACCTGCTGGCTTTGTTCGCCGAGGACAGTGCATCAGAGGACGATAAAGGCACGACCTTATTACCAGTCAATTAAAATGCACTATGTGTGCAGGCAGCTCCTTGTCATTTAATTATTCGTTATGACGAGTAATGTTTATGATCTTTCGGAATAATGGAGTAAGTCCGCGTTTATTTGCACCCAGGAATGATCTGGAAGTGTCTAATTTAAGGTACCCACCCACTACTCAAGTCTCAATGCAGCATCTGTAAGAAATTTCCAGTAGGCTCAACCGTACACTTGCTTTGTGACTGGGGGTCCTGGGTTCGAGTTTCGGCTCTGAAACCATCTTCCCTGGCTGACCCTACAAAAAAGATAGCGTTAATGTAGCATTATTAGCCGGTTATATACATTTCCGGCTTTCGGTGTCAAAATAGCTTACCCATCTGAGAAAATGTCTTGTAAAAACTAACACTCTATTAACGTTCTTGGATTAGGTTGATTAAATACGTCGTATTATGGTTTAAAGATTATTGGCTGAATTTTATAATGGTAGAAATAAACGAAACGGGGCGAATGATAGAAGAAATTGGAGTGCCGCGAGAAAACTCCCCAGTTCCTCTCCATTAAACTCCCACACTATACGCGTTCTGTTCAATAGAAATGATCATGAAGGTGACATGATAATAACGATGATATGATGATAATAGTAATAATGATAATAATGACACTGATTCTGACATCCTTAACATTTCTCCGTAACGTTACACCAACAGCAGTATCGACTATATTCCACAGGCGCCGTTCCGTCAGCTTGGCAACCAGTCCTGCGTGTCACCAAGTTTTGGCAGCGACAAACTCAGACAACGAAACATAATACAGACTCTAAGCACTATATGAACCCTGTCCAATCATATACGGCAAATGTATGAATGCTGTTGTGCTTCTATTTCTGTACGTTACCGTTGAATCTCTAAACGCGGTTTTTTTTTTTTTTTTGCGTTCAGAAGGTCATTACTGTTGTTTATGTTCGGAAACTGTGAACAGAATTTTGCCCTCCATCTAGTGTAATCGCGCCTCAAATGCATTTCGTGCCGCAATGCGCATGTGTATCGCGCGTCCTGAACGCAGCGTCGAAATGCATCGTAGGAGAAGCTCACAGCGATCCGTGTTGAGACAGGTCAGGGAAGCGTCGCTCAAGTTAACATCACAGGAGGCGCCAGTGTTGCACTTCCGACTAGCACGACAGACTCAAAAAAATTCTACTTTTGTATTCAAGACGCCGAGTGAATATTCTGTATTGTATACAAACTGTACTTCTGTATAATAGTGACTTTTGAAGCGGCCGCCGATAAGATACAGCTGTCAACCTTTCCTTGACAGAACGAACGCTGTCTCAGAAAATTTGTAACAGGTGAGGACAAACAATAGCACGCCTCTTCCCACTTGTTGTGCGAAATAACATTTTGTGTTCCTTAAACTGCCTTCACAGGCCTGACAGTCGCTTTGCACCCCAGCACAAATAATCACAATATTCCACAATTTCGTAACGATTATTTGAGTGTATAGAATAATTTCAAAATTTAGATAAATTTTACAAGGCTCAAACATGTTGATGTTAATTTATTGTTAAAATACACGGGCTGTCATAAATTTCCATTATATTTTGAATACAAAATTCTTAATTAATGTGTTGTTATTCCCAAACTTTTTGTAAATACTTCACCTCCCCCCCTCGCCCCAAAAAAGATAAATTTAATATTCCTTGCATGGAAACAAAAACATGTATGGACTAAAATATATTCCCAAATGTTTGGTAATTAATTTGTAATTGCCATGTAAGATACCTGTTGTGATTGTAACACTAGGATAGGTTATTATAGATTCTTGACTTTTGCATGCCTAGTAAATAGCTCCAGCAAAGCACATTCTTCCTTCAAGTTATATATATATATATATATGTACATACATATACATTTGTTTATTAAGAGTCTAGCCTTGTTTTTTTAACCTGTTTGCAAATGACAATCGCATCAGTTTAAAACTTGTGTATATCTTTTCTCAATGGACTATATTAAAGTGCATGAATATGTTGTCCTTGTAGTATAGAGCGTAGGTTTTAGGTTAAGGGCCATGTACTGTGTATTGCTCTGCTGTGTGGGAAAGTGTTTGCTCTCATACCTTGGGTGACGTAATTTATATTTGAAAATTTAATTTTGCTTTAATTTTTTTACATTTATTTAAACATTTCATTTGGTAATAAATTTTATGTGAAAAAATTGTGAAATTTTTAATATCTGAATTAAATTTATACTTTACCGTTAAAATGAAATTGCAATATCGAAGTGTGTGATAAATAATTTTACAAAATTGAAGTGGAGACTATAAGGTAAGTCATGCCATCCGTAATTATTATAAGGTTTAAAAATTTTTCCCAGACGGAAAAATTATTGCAAATATTAAAAAAAAAAGATATTTAAAAAAAAAAGATAATGTTAGGAAACTTGGTTACTTTGAAAACGATTTGTTATTCAGGTACATTGAAAGGTCCTTGTATTAAATATATGAGTTACATTCCGAAGAAAACAGCTTAAAAGAAAATGGTACTCATAATTTTTATATTACGAAGGTAAAAATATCGGTGCGAAATAATAATGGGTGGCTGGAGTTCGATGAATCACTATCTTAAATGCAAGTAGCCTGTGAGTAGTTAAACGTGGACACTGTAGTAAATTTAAGCAAGACAATCCGTTATTTGAAATGAAATATACCCAAATAATTCACTTTAGTTCATACGTTTCATTTGGCTGAGGTTATGTTTAGTGATTGCATAACATAACGAATATTGCACTAAAGAAACACCACATCTGTAATTAGGTACATAGAGTACGAATTGTAACACTTACCAGCCATCGTGGGACAGTTGCAGTTGAATGTAGGCGAATAGAAAAAAAAATTTGTGCCATTTTCCATGCAATATCACGTTACATAAACAAATGTTTATTTCGCAGATTTAGACATGAGTGCACAAACACCTTTCTTCAGAGATCATTCTTGCCGTTTTGTTCCATCGGTTTATTGAACAATATCTCCACGATCTGCACGCTGTAAATTTTATTTAGTTACGAATTATTGATCGGTCATTACATATGACTGAAGAATCTATTACATCCGCCATATTGTAGAAAACAGGCGGAAATACAGAGGCGCAGACAGTTTAAATTCGTATTTAGTGACTATTTATTCGAAATATTTTAAAATTATTGAATATTTAAATATTATTTATTCAATATCCTGTGTAAAATGATGGGATTTGTATGTGTGCTGCAGACATCTTGACACAGTATTACCTTTTCGTCCTCTTCTGCCAGGTACGTCGACCTAGTTCTAACTTTATTCGTGTTGTTATAAGTATTTTGACTGAAGCACGAAGACATAATTGAAATAACCAATTAACAAATATGGAAGATTGTTTTCTGACAGAAATATACTCACACTTCACTATGCTGGGAAATTCTGTAAGTAGGTCACATTTTAAACTTGTGAATAATTAGCACAAGATGGCTTCGATTTGAAGTGTTTGTGTGAGAAATTAAGCGATCCGAGTGTGTTTGTGTCACCTGTCATTCATTTCATGTAACATTGTTTGTTTAATTTGTTTAATTTAAATTACATTTTTTCTGTTAATGGTATATAAATTATCACTAACACATTTCGGACTTTACTGGCTGAACATGCAGTAGTACTGTCTGGATTGTGGCAACTGGCAAATTTCTATTGAATTTATTCGCGTTTTTTTGACAACAGCACAGTTACAGTAATATCACAATAATAATTGTAATTCTTATGTTACTTATTGACTCTATTTCCTCCCTGACATTTGATTGTGTTACTTTGTTTTACTTCAAACAGAATTATTGGGTGCAAAACAATATGTTACCATACAGATGGATTCAGACGTTGACTTGGCACGTGTCCAGGAATTTTAATATGTATACCATTAGCACCCAACGTGTATGAATAAAAGTTAAAATTTGTTCCTATCAGCGCCATGCAAACAAAGGGGGATTAGACACCTGCTGTTATGGTGTTCATGTTTCTAATATTTATGTTTATTTTTCTATTATTATTATTATTATTAAAAACTTTGATATTTTTTTTATTTCGCATTTTTTTTAACTCCGAAATGTATGGCTGAAGTACAATTTGTAATGCTAATTGAATTATATAGAAATTGCCGTGATGAGACACGACAAGTGGTTGAAAGTATTCGTAGCTATTTTACTGTAGTCTGGTCGTACCTAGAGCACTTTATTACGAGCAGTATAATTCAGTTCAATGCAGTTTATTAACGTACAAGCTTAAAACCCACGACCAATTATAAAATCAGCACATACAGCAATATGTAAGTATAACACAATTACACAAAAGAAACACATGCAAAACGTTAACTGGAAGGTGAGTGTGGGTAATGTCTGAACACCCTACTTAAATATTTTCAGTTTCTAATACACTTCCAACACAAAAAAAAGAATGTGCGATTTGTGGCAAATTATGGTTAATTAATGCAAGTGTGCCAAATCTCTGGGCTTCAGGTATCCCACACCACCGAATTCTTTACAGTGGCACCTAATATTTGCGGGTGGTGAGTTTAGTACTTGTTTCATGTCACCCCTTTGCAGTATGGGATTCTTTAGTGGATCGTAGAATGTTGGATCCTAGAATTTTGGAGAATTTATGTTCACATGAATTAAATGTAAAAATATGTTATATGATAGTAACTAGTTTTCTATACATCTGCGTCTCTGCAGACCAAGTTCTTATTTGGGTCATCTAGATGAAGGACAGTTTTTTGAGTTGCTGAAAACATGTAGGAGACTGATATTAGGGGCTAAAATAGGACGAATAATGACATTTGAAAAATTCTTTTAAATCTGTACTAATATTAACAAAAACAGAGTATCAACATAATGTCTTTTCACTTGAAGGGCCTGAAGCTTTTGGCACTTAAGTGAGTCACCATAACTAAAATTTTCATAGGAAAATATATGGTTTTGTTGCAAGGATACAAATTTGAGCTGGATTCATTCAATAATACAATTCCAAGCAAACAGAGTATACTCAAGCTAGGTTATAATTAACGTAAAACAAAAAAAAAAACAAAGACAAAAAAGAGAAGGACTGAAGAAGAATATTTTGTGTATCGACAGAAACATAATAACGCTATTTTTGAATCCATTACGAATCCCAAACTTTGATGGAGTGTCCGAGTGCTGTAGGAATCACAGAGTTTATAAACATTTTTGAGACCTTTTTTAAATAATCCGTGACCATTCATTAAGCTGATTCTTTGCGGTAACGAAACCAATGCATATAAACCTTGAAGAGTATCTTCTATGATAAACATTGTAAGCTTCCTTAAATTCGTGTAATATAATATAAGATACTATTAAATGTTAACATGCATTTGTTGGTTGCTTCTCCATATCGATATTTGAGGTTTTTGCTTTCCTAGTGAAAATGACGACTCTTGTTTTGCCAGTACGCAGGTTTATTTACTGAGCATTTCACCAGCCTTTTATACAATTGATATCTGGTCGCATCAGAGTGCAATTGTTAATTGCAATTATAAAACCGGAAGTTTCGATATAATGAGCAAAAAGAATATAACCGAATATTTAACAATATTTCAAAGGTCATGTATATGAACTCTGAACCATAGAGGCCCCAGGACATGCCCTTGAGGGACTAGGGAAGGAGCTGCAGGAGGTAATTAAATAATACCCAGAATATGTTCAAGTGATGGATGGGTTGTTGCGTAACTAGCTGAGAAATAGCCGGAAAGCCCAAAAGAACCAAGTTTCTTTTTTTGCAAAATAGTAAAATTTTGAATAGGGTCAAATGGACAGGTAATATAAAAAGAAGTAGCATCAGCTTGAAGCTCAAAAGTGACAAACGGAGAATGCATTGGAGCCTAGATAAGTTACAAAGTTTGTTACAGTGGGTGTAGATTTAAACAAGACATGCCGACGAGAATTCGGATTAGGTTCTTAGTAATGTTTTGGGTGTTCACGGACCGCAAATGCATGCAGTTTTTACAAATTTCTAAGAAGATAACTAAGCCTGTAATTATAGTTACCAAAAAGAGCACGTTCCTCTCTTGGATACAGGCAAAATGGCCGGTTGTTTCCGTGATGTTGGAAAATGCTGCAGTGATAAACTAAAATTTAAAACCGGTTTAAACACAAGCGCTAAAATCAATTAGAAAACTCTTATGATAAATATCAGTACGTCCTCAAGTTCTTTTGAACACCTCATGGCTTTTAAAATGTCGAATAACAGACATAAGGCAACGATAAAAAAATCATTAAATATGAAATAGAGGTGTCAAATTCCAGTACTAAACTTATCACACTCTGATTAGAAGGGCGTGGCCACCGCTTTGGGGCGTCACTAAGATTAGTCCAGAAATCACCTCTCACTATTTGCTGGATAGCAGTACAGAAATGTTTAATAAACCAAGGAAAATATTTGGAAAACTTAGCAGTTTGAGATTTTAGACTAACTTCTATAAATTTAACCTGTTTATTTAAATTGGTGCTATACTTTAAGGTCAAAGAAAATTCTGTTCAACCATTTAAGGACGAAATGTAATAATTATTCTCGGAAATAAACGAATCAGTTAAACTTGTACACGGAATTAATCACCGTTTTTGCTGAGATCTATGTAAACTTATATTCTGTGGTCAGAATATAGAATGTATGAATGTCAAACCTGGCGGTACATAATGTAGCAGCTAGGCTTTTTTGAACTTAGACGTAATTATTTCTTTCTGCTTGAATCTTCTATAGAACAATTTTCGTTCGGAAAGTAGTACTTTGATAAGAACGTAATCGTGGAAGCCATTTTGATTCTTTGATGAGTCCATATGCATTCGCCAGGATCATAGTTTCTTACATGGAGCGGCTGGGGCTGCAAAATATGGCGTCAAATGTTACGCTATTATAAAACAAGTATTTTCAATCACAGTTAAAACGAAAATTGTGCAAGACTCAGCGGTCAGGTGCAAGAAATTCACGATAAGTAATCTGTTGATTTTGTGTAGAATTTTGAAGTGACACGTGAATGTCTAGAATCATGGGAGGATGATATGCATCGGTTATCACAATAACTGAGTCAGAGTAAAGATATGTTTTTGTCATTAAAGTCAGAAGACTTTACGCTAACCATAGCAGTTGTCTGCAGCCTCATTAAGCTGCTTAAAAACAAGGATAAAAATATATTTGTATATCTGTAACATCAATAGAACATTAATTTATTCGTATATTAGACTGCTTAAAAACAGATCGTCTACAAGAGATGAGAAATTAAATGTAAATGGGATACACGGCAATTAAATTCTTACAACTGTAAATCTTATGCATATTGGACCGTGCATCATTGTGATAGTTGAAGAATAAGAGACCAACTTGATGTCACTAGTTATTAAGTTTTATTTCACTTCTTCTATGCTCAACATGTTTCGGACATTAATACATCCATCAT
>Ga0123355_10015413_pt1 | contig 12008 bp, 16 predicted proteins | sample TergutEmb28metaG_3_FD_89872 | JGI IMG/M metagenome (GOLD analysis project Ga0123355, IMG submission 89872) | Embiratermes neotenicus P1 segment gut microbial communities from Petit-Saut dam, French Guiana - Emb289 P1 | ecosystem: Host-associated > Arthropoda: Insects > Digestive system > Gut ... | reverse complement strand
CCCGTCTGCGAAACCCTTTTCGACCGCCTCTTGTGAGCACATCCACGTTTCAGCGCTCATCATGTCCGACAACTCTTGACGCTTTAAGTTGGTCTTTGCGGCATACGCGTTTAGGATTGAATCCTTAATCACGCCTAAAACCTCTAAAGTTTTTTCGAAATCAGAGATATCGCCATGTATCCCAGTAATCGGATCATGGATCATTATAATCGCTGTCGGTGATACTTTGATTTCGTCGCACCCCATTAGGATAACTGAGCCTGCCGACATTGCTTTAGCGTGGACGATTCCCACCGTCTTACCTTTGCGAGCTTTTAAGTCCGAATAGATACTTGCAGCCGCAAACACTGAACCGCCATAGGTGTCTACATACACCCTGAGTTCCTTTCCGTCATGCTCTTTCAATTGTTGGCGAAACTTATTGGGGCTTGCGTGAGCCTCCCCAAACCACTCGTAAAGCCAAACATCTGAATCATCAATAATATCACCTTCGATTCTCAGCTCGGCGGCATCGTCGTTTATGTTTGTAAAGTTCCAAAACTTCATTATTCATCACCCCCTTTTAAGTCTTCCGTGCCTCTTTTTTTGTACTGTTCCCCGATCATTTCGAGAGGTATGGAGTTACCATTAACTCTTAATTTATCACCGTGTTCATCCCGCGGTAGTTTTAACTTGTACCTCACTTCATTAGTTCGCATGATTCCGTTATCAACATACTTGTTTAAGATTTCGGCTTGTGTTTTTTGATCGGCTCGGAGAATTACAGATACATCAAACTCAAACCCCCATCCTTTCTCCAGTTGCGACTCTGTTAGTAGCTTGTAAGTAACTTCTTGTTCGTACTGTTCGATTACAAATAATAGGGTGTCGGTGTAAAAAGATAGGTTTTGCATTTCTGAATTTGCATAACTGGATTTCTCATAGTCATTCAGTTGATTGGGCTTGATCCCTATCGCTGCTGCTATTTGCAGAGCGTTCAGCTTTCGCAATTCCATAAATTGGGCATCAGTTAGCTTGATGTTAAGCGGTTGAATTTGCATCCCTGCCGCTAGTGGGAATATTTTACCAGCGTTATTTGCACCGGTTGCGCGCTTATTAATTTCTTTAAGCAGCTCGGTCTCAGACTTGCCAGACAGGTCGCCTGTGTATTGTAGCACTGCCCTAGCTGTCAAGCCCTCTTTGTTTAGTGTGGTCATGAATTCTTGAGAAGCAAGCGCTCCTTCAATCATCATTTCCAGCCTGTCGCGAACTCCAACCCCATGTATACCGTCACTAGACACCGACATTTTAAAGTGCATGATTTGGTTGGTGTGAAACAGGTGTTGTTTTCCTGTGTCAGGGTTGGTGTATCTGTACCAAATGCCGTTCTGATTGTCGAAAATTCCAGCGTCGTCGATAATAATTTCAACGTTGTCGGGGTGTAAGAACCATAAATCTTTGATCCCGTTTCGGTTTCGATTAATATATACGTATGCATTACCAAAATGTATTCTAGAAGTTTCTACGGTTGCCCAAAAAATTGAAGCTGTCATGTTTGGATTCGGTCTAAGGAGGAGGCGCCGCATGTCGTTGATCCGTTTGTTGCTTGATGCATCCGTTTGAAATAAGTGCAGCGGCATTTTTCCCAGTGACTCAGACATCATCCGCAAACAAGTAAAATATGTCGCCTCATTAATCGCGCTTTTTCGTCTGGAGCTTCCTGCGGATTTAATCCAATTTATAAACGTCTCGGAGTTCATATCGCCTAAACTACGGGCGTAGTTCCAGATCAATCTAAATCTATTTGTAAATTTCATTTAATTTAACCCCATTCCTTCATCATTTCCAGATATGTGTCTACTGAATTCTGGATATTGAAGCTGCTTTCTTCGATCATTGCCATTTTCCACGCGTCGATTGTCGCATCAACTGGATCAATCCTCGCGGCTGCTGATTGCTTGTCGACTTTACGCTCGCCGAAACTATTACTTACTGTTTTGGCGTTAACGACAGACCACGTTAATAGCTTATTTTCCTCATCGTATTCTACGTTCTGTGCCTCAACTTCTAGCGCGAAATCCTCAGTCGGCTCGCTCAAGCTGCGCGCTGACTGCTTTATCTCAATTGTTGGGTACCCTAAGTCCTCCAAATCGGACAAGAAAGCAGACGCATTGTATGGATCATAACAAATCATTTGTATGTCCAAATTAAGTTCATCAATCAACCTATCTAAGTAAGAAATAATATATTTGTAGTCTGTTTTGATTCCACTTAGTGTTTCAGTTACTGTAAGCAGTCCTTTATTTATCCACACCCGATAAGGCGCCTTATCTGTTTTTTCGTGTTCTAGAACTCGCTGTTTAGGTATAAATGAGTGGGTGTGTACGTAGTATTTTTTCTCCCCATTTTCGTAGTACACGAACACAAACGCCAAAGAGGTCAAGTCACCGCCTTTTGATAGGTCAAGTCCGGCATAACACTTTGCGTCTGGATGGTCTTTTAAAAATTGCTTTAGGTTTCTTTTTGAGCCGCACTTTTTCCAGCTAGAAGCTTTAATATAGCTGGTGTCCATAAAGTCTACCCACATATTTAGCGACTTTGTGAAAAACTCCATTTCCTCGGAACCGCCCATTGCTTTGGCTTGTTTGGCAAAATTCCGCAATGATTCTAATGTGGTTTCATCCCAAAGTGGATTTGATTTGATCCAGTTTTTTTCGTCGTACGGATCATCATCTTTATCAAGTTCGGTGATAAATACAAATTGCCCCTCATTCTCTACAACGCCTTCTAGGATCAACTTACAATATTCGTACAGTGCGAAACAAGGTGAGTTTAGATCAAAACCACTAGTAGTAATCACTGATATAAGACTTTCGTCGAGTCTTTTAGTTCCTGACTGGAGTAACTTATAAATCTGATCGTCTTTATGAGCATGGTACTCGTCCACCGAACCAAAGTAGGTTCTAAAACCATCTATCGACTTAGTGTCTTTTCCCAGCGCTTTAATTGTACCGTTAGAATTCAAGCAATCAATCGTTGACATGTATTCCTTAACATGGAATAATTCAGCCAATTCGGGATCGGCATTTATGAACTTGATGCACTCTTTAAGTACAATCTTGGCTTGGTCTTGTTTTGTGGCTGCTGCATAAACCTGAGGGTAAGCATACCCTGAGAAGTTGCCGTAAAATATTGACATCCCGCCATTAAAAAGCGACTTGCCCTGTTGACGCGATAACTGGATGTAAGACGTCCGAAAGCGTCTTTTCCCTGTCGTTTTCCGCCAGCCGTGAAGGCTGCCAAAACAAAATGCTTGGAAATCGCGCAAAACTAAAGGTGTAGGCTCATCACCTTCTGCAATAACGAGCAGCTCCATGAAGTTTATAATTTCATCTGCTTTTTTGGCGTCAAAATAAAAAGGAAACTCATCGGTTTCCTGTCTCTTTAAATCATTAAGGTGTCTTTTACACGCGAGCCATTGAATGTTGCCGCTTGGAATTTTACCAGCTACAACTTTTTGCGCATACTCTGTTACTCGGTTCATTATCTACCACTTCCAAATTTATCAAATTTGGACTTCGGTTTTTCTGGAGCTTCGGGCACAACCAGCTTGATTCTTGCAGATAACGTCAAACCTAACTCGCTTGCGATACGCCTTAATTGACCGGTTACCATCTCTTTGTTTCGTTGCAAACTGCCGTAGTTCTTATTAGCAACTTTGCGATTGCCTCCAGCTTCGGTTTTTACGTTCGACATAGGTTTTTCTTTTCGTAGTGCTTTGGTTATTTCGACGTATTGCCTTCGTGTGTCAATATACTGCACAAGCGTATCTACATCCAAGTTAAATAAGATACCGACCTCCATCAGTTCCTGCGCTAAGTCGTAGAATTCTTCAACATCGCTTTGATCCCAGTAAGCCGCTGTATAATCAGGCGGTCTGATCTTGTCGTCTCCGCCTTTTACCTTGTTTTCGACACTGAGCCGTTTCTCAATTTCTTCTTTGGTCAAATGATTGGATTTGCCTTTCGCCAGTATCAGGCTGACTGGCTCTTTTTTTCTACCTGCCATATTTATCACCTCCAAAAAGTAGAATATTCGATACTGATAATATGCTTTAAATTATATTGCAAAAACGGAGTTTTCTCCACGCAAAAGAGGGGCTGTGGTTTCGTAAATGGACGCAAAACAATTTGCATACCCCCCTAGGGCTATCCACACGCGCACGCCTGCAACGTTGTTCATCAACGGCACACATGAGGCGAATGCACATACTTATGCACATACTCGCTGCGTGTCTTGCGTGAGTGGCACGACTGACAAAGCGACTGTAAATTAGAAGCAGAGAGCCTCAAAAACCAGTTATCAGACAACGGTACAATGTGGTCGACTGCATAAGCGTCAGTCAACCTACCTTGCTCCATACACTCAACACACAGATAGTTATCTCTCGCCAATATTACTTCCCTTAGTCGTTTCCATTCCTTGCTTTGATAGAAGTATTTGTTTGTTTTATCTCTGCGCTTTTTATCATACCATCGGTGGTACTCTTTGCGATCGCCATTCCCGGCACGCTTTCCCTCGCATTTCCTACACCTTTTGTCCCCTAGTTTTATTACTGTTCCGCATCCACATAGCTTGTACATTGTTTCTCTCCTTTCGGGGCTTCTTTCTTCCTGCATGGGTTGTTTATGTTTAAATACCAGTCTACGATCTTGATTACTGGATTGCCAATCAATTCCAAATCGTCGTTATATGCGCGCTCATAGTAGTCTCTTTTAATTGGTAGATTTTCGTGAGGATTAATAATCTGCTCGCATTTAACGAGGTCTGGTGCATCAATTCGGACTGTTAAGCTGCACTTCTCTTTCTTTGCGATTGCATTGTTAATATCTTTTAAAAATTCTTCTTTTTTCGTCACGGTTCCTTATCTCCTTTGTTTTCTTGCTTCTTCAATTCTTTTGTTGGCAATTTCAAAATATTCTCCGTCAGTTTCAAACCCGATAAAATTTCTGTTTGTAGCTAATGCAGCTACTGCGGTTGTGCCTGATCCCATGCAACTATCCAACACAGTGTCGCCTTCATTGGAGTATGTTTTGATCAAGTACTCAAAAAGTGCCTGAGGCTTTTGCGTTGGGTGGTATTTTTCCTTATCATAATTAAATTTAACTATCGCTTTTGGGTATTTTTCTGTTCTGGTAACAGTACACTCTTTTGGTTTAAATTCTCCGACATGTCTTAACGTGTTCCTACTGTTGGTTTTTTTTTCAGTGTATGGTTTGATCTTTGTCATTTGAGGGTTATAGGTTCTCCCTCGCTTCTTCTTTTGTTCCTGTCGCCATTCGTCTTGTTCTTGTTTTAAGTCTGCAAAACCTCTAAAGCCCTCCATCTCATTTAATCCGTAGTTGTCAATAAGAAGCTGATAGGTCTTTTCTGTTGGCAATGTAAATTGTAGACTGTCCGGACTCATAAAGTGCGACCACTGCGATCCTGCTGTGTTTGGATACCACCGCTTAAAGTCTGTTATTAGCTGCTTGGCTTCTTTGTTTATGTAACCGACGCACTTTCGCGCATATTCTCGCAATGGGTGCGACTTTTCATAGTCATTATCGGCAAAAGCAGTATTTTGAAAGCAGATAACATCCTCAAAATTTTTCAATGGTGCAATTTTAGCATTAAATGGGTTTGCTCCGTTTGGTTTTTCCCATATCCATTGATGACTGTAATCATTCGGGTTGCTCATTACCAGCTGCGCGGTAAAGGGGTTTTGACCTGTTAGCAGCACCCACCCATTTGGACGCACTATACGTTTGTAGTGTTCCCATAACTCATCAAGCGGTATAATGTTATCCCATTTAAGGTCTGTCGTACCATATGGCAAGTCACAAAGGACTAAATCCACCGAATTATCTGGCACTGATGCCATACCTTCAAGGCAGCACATGTTATAAATTTTATTTAGTTCCATAATTCTCTCCATAAAAAAAGACGCTTTTCAGCGTCTAGTATTCGTAATGTGACCACATGCTGTGGACTCTGACTTCTTTTTTATCCTCGTCAACCGTATAAACTAATCTGTGTTTAAGGCTGATCCGCCTAGAAAAAAATCCTTTCAAATCATACTCTAATTCTTTAAACTTTGGCGGTGTTTTGTAAGGATTTAATTCGATTAGCTCGACCAGCGCCTCTGCTTTTTTTAGCAAACTTGCCGCTCTCAAATATTGCTTTTGTTTCACTGTGCGTTTATGGTAGTTAATCTTATACATCCCAATCAAACTCCTCTGCGGAGATAAAATCCTCGTCTGGAGCATCCAGTGATTCGATAAGTTCTTGCTTTAACTTAGGTCGGGCACTGAAGAACATCATTTCTTCCATGAGTTCGAATTCTTCTTTGCTTATGATTATCGCGTCACCGTCTTTGGTGGTGACGTTGTAAATCTCGTTGTATTTAGTTGCTTGTTCAAACATTTCGTAAATGTGTTGGCGTAGTGTTGTAATGTTGACTGTTTCCATGTTTATCTCTCCTTTTCGTTTATACGTACATTATAGCATACGTTTAAAGGTTTGTAAACATTAAAGTACGTAAATCCGTACACTTTATTTAAATTCCAACTCTTTCTTCACTTCTTCGTGTGTGTAGTACACTGGGTTGGGATCGGCTAACGCTTCGCGCAATTCTGCCAAGTCGTGCTCGTCCTCTATCTTTTCCAGCACTGCGTCCCGGATCAAGTCCGTTAACGTTATGCCGTGTGCATCTGCATACGATTTAAACAATTGTGCGTCTGCTTCGTTAAGTCTTAAAGATACTGTGCTCATTAATATCATCTCCTTGCATTACACTGTATTACAAAGAGAACAAAATGTCAATAGATTTTATTAAAATGTTTTGTAACTCGCAATCGTTATTCCTCTTTCGCACTTATGAGTAACAAGAACGCAATTATTAACAATGTAAAATTGTTCATATTATCCGCCTCCGCTAAATAGCCCAATCTCCGCTCTCGTTCTTCTTTTCGCTATTTTCGTTCTTTGTAATTCTTTCGATTTCGTATGCTAAATAAAACTGCGCCTTTTTTAAATCTTCAAGACGGTTCTCGTGTTTGATCCCTGCTCTGGTGACGTACTTAATTACATTGCCTATATTAAAATTTAGTTCTTTGGCATTAATGTAGTCAATTGCTTCAATGCCGCCTTTCGTATACCATTCGGGGCTATTTATCGCGTCGTGATTCTTGCTCACATTACTACCTACTTTCTGTCTTGTTTGTACAAAAAAAATAAGCGTACCTACCCACTTATTTTTTGTTTGTTCATTTTTGATTAGTTTCGATATAAAATATATGCTACAATATGATATAGTATATATTACTCCTATTATACTATATCATATACTTGACAAAATTTCTAGCGAAAGCTAGTGTGTAATATTTTGACAAAGGATTCTTCTAGCATTTTCTTTATTTCTCTTTCGGACAAAAAGATTTTTCTTTTGGTGGCTAGGTAGTTTTTCATTTCTGTAAAACTCCAATTAGAGATATATTTCATTGTCAGGATGGCTCTTTTAAGGTCGTCAAAGTTCCTAAACATTGACACTAAGAATTCTAACTCTAACCCAATCTCGGTATACAGTTCCTTAATCTCTTTTTCAAGCTCCAGTATTTCGTCAAGTTTTTCGGTGATGTTCTCGCTTTTGGTGGTGGTGTCGACTCTGTCGGAGTCAAAACCCAATGCTCCTATGCTGTTCAATTTTTGCCTTAGGAAATTAATTTCTTCTTGTTTGCGATTCATTTCTTTAACTAAGAGGCTGTATTGTAGAAGTCTCTCTTCGGAAATAAAATTACTGTCATTATTTTGTATTGACATTTTTATTGCACCTCTTTTATCCAAATATTATGGTCTTTCCAAGTTTCACCTTTTCCGATCTTGCCCCCATGAAATCTTTTTCTGAATGATATACAAGGTACCTTAAGGTAAGACGAACACTCTTTCATAGTAGGGAACTTTTTTTCTTCGCCTGTAGCGACGTTTTTTATTTTTACCGTGTACCTTTTCCTTTTTGTTTCTGTGATGTCTGCGCCTTCCATTTCCTTGGTTTGGTCTTCGCCTTTAAGCCAAATTTTGTACCCCATCCAAACCCGACCGCCACCGATCAAGCCGCGTCTGTGTCTTAGTGAAAACCATGACGGCGAAACTTTTAACTTCTCAGCACATTCGCCTTTCGTTTTAAGGCGTTCTATTTTGCCAGTTTTAAGGCACTCAAATGTCGCAATGTGCCTTTCTTCGGGAATAAGAATTTTTTGTGTACCGTCTTTTTTGTAAAATGTTGCTATATAACCGCGCCACTCATACACGCCTTGATAGGCTTTATAAGCTGTCGAAACCGAACATTTTTGCCACCTAGCAACCTCCGCTAATGATTTGAAAGTGTATCTCTTTCCGTTCTTTTCAAAAACTATCTTCTCAAAGCCGATTAACTTTTTTTGAATCTCTACATTTGGGTTAAAAAAGGCAATAATCACGGTTCCTTTTGCCTTATTGTCTTTTACGATTCTCTGCACTATGTCACTGGTATTACAGAGATGCAAAAATTCATATAAAATGATATTTTTGATTTCTACTATTCCTGTTTCCCTTTTTTTCATGTTAGCAATTACTTCTTTTGCTCGCTCAACTTTTTTAGGGTGCATATACATGTTCAAAACAGTCGCCCCCATTCTTTTATCACGTATGGCTTTGTTGTATCCTCCTTCGGCGGAAATAACCTTACTGGTTTCGCGTTGGCGCTAATGTAGTCCATGCACTCCCTGAAGCGCGGCGTTCCTGCTGTGCATGCACCAACTATTTTTCTTATACCGCTACTATTATATCTATTTTCTTTTCTTCTGGTCGTGATATAATCGTAATCTTTTAAGAGACCTGATGGGGAGGGATTTCGCCCCTTCCCTCGCTTTAACATGTGCCTTGTATAGTGCTGTGCTCTTGCGTCAGTAATTTTAAATTTGTCGCATATCTCTTTTAAATTCATGAATTCATCCACTAAAATCTTCCTCGAATTCTGACATGGATTTGTACCCTGTAAGTTTTGCTAATCGGCTTAGTTTATGGTGTATCTCACAAGCTGTCGAACCGTGAGAGGCGGTCATATCAATTAATTGATCTAGCATAATTTGCACATCTGCCATTTCCTCAATTAAATTATCGTCAATAACTCCAGTGTGTGCAAATCTTGCGACCGCCTGCGTTAACTCGCCTAATTCTTCCAGCACGCGTAGCAGCTGCGCCTGCTTGCCAAAATGCTTTAGGACATGTCGGTATAAGTTTTCTTTTTCGCCTCTTGCTCTTTTAATCATCATATTAATTCACGCCTTCCCAGATTATATTATTTTCATCCTTGCATTCTACCAGTTCCCAAGTCATTTTCTTTTTGAAATTATCCTCAATAAATTCCATCTGCACGAAATTACCGTCGCCGTACTGGAAATCATGGGCAAATCCTTTAATGTATTTGGCGCCGTCTGAAATCAAGTGACCTTTGTTTTTCAGAGTGTCGAAAATATTTTTCATCCCTGCACTCGCTACGTTATCAGGATCGCACTTCATTTTTTTTAAGAACCAAATGAATTTCACATAAACAGGTTTTTCAAATCCAACTCCACGAATTATTTTATCAAGTTCAACACCTATTACGTGTTCTCTCTCTTTCTTTCTCGCGTTGGCGCCTCTGTAGCTTGATCTACTTTCTTTTATTATTTGATTTAATGAAACTGGATCGTATGCAAATTTGATAATTATATTGCCTTCATTATTTCTTAAATTGTTCTTGTTCTTTATTTTCATCTTTACCACCCCGTACAGACTGTTGGAGATGCCGCGAGTTCCTCGCATAGGTAGACGGTGTATTCATCCCAGTCATTGACTTGGGCATAGCAGTACCATTCGACGTATGTAGCCCTAGCTTGTGCCCAAGTTAAGCCGTTCTCTATTGTTTGTTCGCTGTCATAGACCATCCACCGCCCTGAAAGTTCTACGTCCGACCTTTCATGTGTTGGTAGTTCCTTGATGTCTAATTTCATTTTTTCTTCACTCATTTTGATTCCTCCATTTTTTTCGCTTTTTTTTGCGGTAGAATTTTTGTATATTATTATTTTTATTCACATTTGAAAATTTACATTTTTGACCAACTTTAGCAAATATTATTTTTACCTACTTCGCTAAAACCATTGGTATGATTATATTATTTATGGTTATTTGAATAATTCCTTGTATACTCCCCCTTTTTTGACTTTTCCTAATACAAATTTCAAAGGTGAGTATTCTTATAATTCATGAAAGATATTGACATTTTTTTATTTATATTTACATATTCTATAGTTTTGTTTTGTTTAAATTATAGTTTTATTTGGTTTAACTATATTCTTTAAAGATTCGGAATAATCTTCACCTTTATAGGAAAGAGACGATTGTCCCGAACGTTAGAGGTATTTTATGTGTTTAAAATCTTTTTTTATACTTTTCTTACCATATTCGGAGGAGAAAAATATGGTAAAATAAAGGTGAGTATTGGAATCATTTAAAAGAATACTACATATAAATACCTTTTATTTACAAATGTAATTTTTTTCCAGTCTAATTACTATTTTCTTATGGTTTAGCTCATAACTTTAGAGAATTATTCCTTAAAGTTGTTTCAATACTCACCTTTGTATTTGTATTAGGGGAGAGTCTATTTTTGACTGTTTTCCCGAAACATTGTGAAATAATTCCTATCTACTATTCCACGTGCCTTTACACTTTTCACCCATTTCTTTACACCTAGACAGGTGTTCACACTTATCAAAATTTGCGTCATAACCATCGCACTTATCGAAAATTCTGATACTAACCCCTTTGCCTGTCCTGTATGGTACTTTAATAATGTCGTTGGAGCGTTCAAGGAGTTTACCAAAAGTCTTTACGCCTACTCCTAATTCATCTATTATTTTTGATTGCCCTATGCCATAATGTCTACCATCAGGCGTTTGTTTTTTCGTCAGTGCGCTTAATACATCTTCTTCCAATTCTTCAAGGTCGTGTCCATTCCCTCTACCACCTTTTTGAGTTCGCTCCCTTTTAACCCATTTTTCTATGTGCCCGTCGTCAGGCGTCCAAGTAGGGTGAGTGCGGTAAAAATATTTCGTGAATAAGGGAAAGTGTCTTTGTTTATCGCTCACCATTCTTACGGCTTTTATACCGTCTTCCGTTTCAAAACCTTCAACGTCATGACATTCGATGGATGTGTCCACAAACCTTTCCCAGACGCCACTGCCGCTTTTTCCTGAGCCATCCTTTTTAAAGTGTAAAATAATAACAACGTTTGCCCCTGCGTCTTTGAGAGGTGAAAAATAGGTTATCAACGTCTTTTTAATGTCGTTCTCGCTACGTTCGTCATTTGACATTTCAAGCATGTAGTAACTATCATAATAAAATGTAGTAGTTTTCCCTTCCTTCGTCCTCTTTAGGCACCACTGCGCGAGCGGATCAAGGTCGGTCAATTGTGACGGCTCTAAATGGATCGCTTCGAAATCTTTTTCAAAACTACCATTAGCTTTAATTTCCTTTAATCGTTTATTAAACGTCGCCTGTGATATTTCAGGATTAATAAATAACCCTTTGACACTCTTATGACATTCGAACCCGTGCCAGTCCATCCCGTTTTCTAAGTGTAGCGCTAAATCCATTAATTGATATGTCTTCCCAAAACCGCCCGGCGCTGAAATTATTGTCACACTTCCTTCTTTCATAACCCCTTCTAACACAGTGTCTTCTTCGGTCGTTTCACTAAAATCTTTAGTCACCATAGAATCAAATTCGGAGTATCTGTGATCGGGTTTCTTTACATCCTTTAATGGTGCGATAATATCACTATCAACTTTTTCAGTGCCGTCAAAGTGCTCAATTCTTAAGTCGTCATTAACGCCTGTAGCATAGACCAGTTCCCTTTCAAAGCTTCCCCAGCTGCGCGCTCCTGTAGCGTTAGATAAGCAGCGATTTAT
>Ga0123355_10015412_pt1 | contig 12008 bp, 10 predicted proteins | sample TergutEmb28metaG_3_FD_89872 | JGI IMG/M metagenome (GOLD analysis project Ga0123355, IMG submission 89872) | Embiratermes neotenicus P1 segment gut microbial communities from Petit-Saut dam, French Guiana - Emb289 P1 | ecosystem: Host-associated > Arthropoda: Insects > Digestive system > Gut ... | reverse complement strand
GCCTTACTTCTTCAGTCATTATTTCTGGTACCTGTTGGTTGATCATATTCTCTTCTTGCTCTATCTGCAAGAACTCTGTTCTCTCTTCTGTTAAAAATGTCTTGTAGTAGTTATAAATAAGTAAATACTGAAATTAGTATAAAGTTATACTGAAATGAAGTATACACATATTGAAGTTTCAGGTCTTCTGGGATGTGTTTTTTTGTCTTTATATAAATAGTTCACAATGTTCTTAAGGTTCATAGTCCTTCCTCTTTATCGTCAAGCAGTCCGCCGTTTTCTGACACATTGTTTGCTATTTCGTGTCTGTCCTTCACTCTGATATTGTTTAGAGCAGATACAGATTGAATGTGAACCTCATATCCCAGTCACTCATGTAATTAATTATGAATTCTATAAAAATGTTCAAATGTTTTTTGTATGTCTTATATAGATCCATATTTTATACCATTTTCTAATGTTTTGTACACTGAGCCTGTTTTATATGTTTGATATTCAAGTTGGGCTTCATATGAAGATGGAGTTTTGATGACACGTACAAAAGTGGAATTTATGGTATAGTGTTAAATGTAGATTTTTCAGTACCAGATTACATTAGGATGCATTTAGTAGTTTCAAATATGTGCATGTGCAAAGAATTTATACAACTCTTTCCATTTTATTACAGCTGATTGCTGTCCAGCATCCTGAAACAGGTCGTTGGCATAGAGCAGAATTTGAATATATGCTGCAAGGGCCTAAAGGCTGTACATACAAAGTGTTTCTTGTGGATCATGGACTGTCTGTCCAAGTGTGCAGTTCTGCTATCAGGAAGCTACCTGTGGCTTGGAATAGCTTGGACTACCAAGCATTCCAAGTTGTACTGTATGGCGTTTTACCTACAACAGTTGAAATGGACTATGAAGCTATGAAAATGAAAAGAAAGTAGGTGTTCAGTTATAGAAACTAATCTGATTTTAATGCCTCTCATATTTTGGTTAATTTCATTTCTTTGGTAGAACAGGCTGTTAGGTATTTATGTAGAATGAATCACAGTGTAAAAATTATGTGGAGGTTACGTGTGAAAATATTATCGATGGTCTGGGTAAAGGGTGTGTTTGAAACTGTGTGAGGTCTGAACTTTAATAAGCTTGCCTGCATTACTAAATATTCACAAAGCTGAAATGTAGTTCAGGGTTTGGAACTTACTAAGAGAAATATCTTGTATTATATGTTGTTTTTATACATTTAGCTTTTTTGGGGAATCAGATATAATTGTGTTAACCTAAAAAAAAGAAGTTTTATTTTGGTATGGTGGCTATACTATGGGCTGGACAACCAAGGATTCATGGTTCAACAGCTGGCAGGGGTAAGAAATGTATTATTTCTTTAAATTGTCTGGATTTTGGCCCCAGTGGGAATGAGGGGCTCTTTTCTTGAGTGTAAAGTGGTCAGGGTGCAAAGCTGACCGCTTGTCCTACTAGTGCCAAGGTTAAAGACTGAGTGGAACTGTATTTTATTCTCCTACATGCCTTCGTGGCCTGTACATGGACAACTTTACCTTTTAATATTTGTGCATATTCTAGGCACTGCCATATCTGTTTCACTGTTTTAAAGATTACTAGGTCAGAGGTGATAAAAATGGTATCTAGATATGATATGATATGATATGATATTTATTTAACCGCAATTGGGTTGACACCCGGTGGCAGCATTACACGACTGGTGGAATAATATCAGTTTAATGGTGGCTTGTCTTGGCTACCCTAAGTTTTATGTTGGAACTGGATTTTACGAACAATATGATTACAGCCTTCCCAGCTGATATTTAGCATATTATTTTACCATTTGTAGTTGATAAACATCCAAGAAAACAAAAATTAGTCAAAAGGTAACATGGCAGTTGCTGTGAAACCAAGGGATATTATGACTAAAAATAAAAATGAGTGACACTAGAATTTGTTTATACAATATTCCTAGTTAAGGCTTGATTGTTTAGGTTCTGCTGTGTGGTATTTTCCCACCAGTATGTTGTTTGAAATTTGTGAAGATAATTTATAGGAAATAACAAAGAAGTTTTCTGTTTACTGATTACATTATAACATTTTTTTCTTATAGTGTAGTTGCATTTCAGCTCCTCTTTTATTCATAGAGGGAGGTGGATTTATTGTATCTTTGAGCTTAGGACAATACAGTTTTGGTTTGTGTATGCTTGTTAACCTAATTATCATTGAGCTGTGAGTGCTGGACAATGAAGTGGGTGCTCCCATGTCTTACAAGCAATACCCAGAAACTAATGTTCTCATTTTTTTTCACAGCACATATTTATTTGTAAGACATAAAAATGGCTCTTTATGAAGAGTGATAGTTTGACTCTATACTTTATTTTTTCCATAAAGTCTGCTTCCACTCTACTGTCTTGCACCAGGGACAAACAAGTTTGTGTATGCCTTGTTGGTACAATGCCTTGTCCTGCTTATATAGCCAAGTACTCAGTGCATGAATCACATCACCCTCAGACTCAAACATTGTACCACAGATTGCATCCTTCAGGGCTCAAAGTATGTGGAAGTCCGAGGGTGCTAGATTGGACCTGTCAGGTGAATAGGGTAACATTGTCCAACCAAATTTTGTGATGGCTTCCCAAGTTTTCAAACTTGAGTGTGACCTTGCATTGTCATGCTGAAGCTGGATTTCTGTTAAATTCTTGTGAGGCCAGACTTGTTTGAAATGATTCCTGATTTCTGTCACCGTCCTGATGTTAGCGTCAGAGTTGACTGTCTCACTTCTCAGAATTACATCCTCAAGAGTCACTCTTGCACAGTCCCAGAAGATCGTGATCATGACCATGCTTGGTGAGGGGAACTTTTATATTTTTTCTTCTGGGGAGCTTGAGAATGGTGCCATTCCATGGATACTCTGTCTCTGGTTAAAAATGATGGACCTAAGTTTATTCTCCTGTAACAATCCAGGTTAAAAGGTCTTTCCCTTAGCTTGAAAACATGCTGACAAGTCAGAATAAATGGCTTTTATTTTGTGTTATGTTCAACTGTAAGCTTCCAAGAAACACAGCTCATGCACATCTTCAAATATTCAAGGTCTGAAATGATGTGACTGACACTTCATTTGCTCATTGAAAGTCTGAGCATCATTTGTTGGGTTATGATACATTTGTCTCATGAACTATGACTCCATTATGAGGCGCTGCTGCAGGGGTACTGTCAGAAGTGTATAGAACTTCGTACATAAATGCCAATAACTTTAAATTTGTTTCATTTAAAATCACACATCCGCAGCTTTGGTATGGGAAGAAGAAAAAATTGAGGGTGGGGGTCGGGGCATTACTTTCTGTGCAACCTACATGTTAGTCTTAGAGAACAGACAGTGTGTGTGAGATGTGCACTTAGTTCAATGATGAACATTCATTTGCAAAATAAGCACCATGGAAACATTGTCACAAACAATTTTGTATAAAAGATCCAGCATCAGTAGTGTCATGTTAAAGAACAATGTACAGAACAGTGGAAGCATTTTGAATAATAGGTGCACTGCTGAACAAAAGAAAATACAAACTTGTTTTTAGGCTTGTTTTGTACATTGGGTGGGAATGCAAACAGCAAAAGTAACAGATACTGATTTTCCAAAACTTTCCTTGTGCTTTAGCAATTTCCTTTCCAAGGAATTTGTAAGCATTGATTGAGCACAAAATAAGAGGACTTTTTTTAAGAAGCTATACATTTAGGCTGTTACATGCAACCAATTCTCACACCATGCTGCAGGGAATAAATGGAAGAAGAGAAAATGTACAGTTTATTGGTACTGGACAGTACCATGGTTCACACAGCAAATTGCACAATGTTTGCTTGAAGAAAGTTATCCAACAGATGCTTTATAATTTGCACATGGTAGCCTCCTGCTTGTATAGATGTGAATTGATATGCTTGTTGTGTGTGAAGGATAGTAAAAGGTAGAGTTTATGTGAACAATTCACATTCCTTTTTGAGAAAGGGAAGACTGTATTGACAATGTTCCAAGATGAGCCCTGTTGTGTATCAATAAATATTTCAGAAGGTACAAGGCTTGTTTGGAAGCAGGAAGTCAGCATTTGTGTCTTTTGCTTGAAGTAATGTAGATTGAGTCATGGAGGAAACAGATTGTACGTTCACAGTGGACGCCAGCTTACTATGTGTTAGTTCTTCCATAACAGCTGGTGTGCTCAGGGACATGATAAAAAATACTCTTCTAACTTTTTAAAGACCCGTGTTCACATATGCCAACGCATGTAGGAAAAATACTCATAGAAATTGAGTTTCTGTGTTTAGGGAACAAGTAAAAAATCTATTGCACTTGTAAGACATGCTGCATAATCCCTGTTTTATTTGCACACAATGCAGTTTATTTCAAAATTTTCTTTTTTTCTGTTCAAATAATATTTTTTTTTTTAAACCATGCCCTGAAATGTCAGTACCCACCCCAGTTGGATAGAAGTTAAACATAGTTTCAAGAAATGCTGCATTTATCTTGTCATGGATCACATTTTGTGGTACATCATACATCAGAGCACAGGAAGTAGCTCATGTGATGAAAGTGGAGGTAGTATTTGCAGAGTATAGCAACTGTAAATAGCAACAGTCTGCATCTGTTCCAAAGTAATGTATTTGTTTTGTTATGAGTTTGCATTTGCGCTGGAAGAGTAGGTAATTTTTATGGAAGACAGTTTTCAAGAAACAAATAGTTGTTATAGGTTTGTGGTCAACAAATTCCCCACATTTTATCAAACCTGGTGTTTTATTACAGTTTTCACAAGATCCTGCCAATGTACCATGTTCAGAACCAGTTCAATCCATTTCTTGCCCCTGCATATTATTTAATATTTGTTTGAATATTATCCTTTCACAGTTTTTGTCTTCCAAGTGCTGTCCTCCATTCAGGATATCGAACTGAAATATGGTACAAATTTCTCTTCCACCCATGGTTTTGATGTTAAATAGGTTAATGCTTAATTCTCATTTCCAGTGGAAGTTGAATGTTAGGTGTATTGAAGCAGGAGATCACCAGTTTGATATTTGCAATGTGTAGAGTTCAAGAGATTGACAGTGTGAGGGAGTTTTGAAATAAATAGTAATAGTACTCTTGTGTTCTACAGACCATGAATCTGATTTCAGTACTGAAATATATGTGATGTTGGAAATTAATTATCATTGAAACATAAACCGGGCATACGTATGAGATCTTTGAAAATATGCAGAGAATTCCTTCACTTAGTGCTCTTCCACTTATTGCTGTCATTTTCTGGAACCAGTTAAGTGTGCAAAGTGATGGATGCCTGTATTGATATAGTTTATATAGATTAACTCTCTTGTATGCTATGAATCAGTTTTTATTCTATACACACAGACAAAAACTAAATATTTATGCTATGTTAACACACTAGTGATTGGTTGTGATACAATGGTTAACTCTGCCCCACTGACCATAGCAGTATATCCATAAGCATTTTGAGTCCTGAACACTTTATTACTTTCCTACTGTTACCGGAAGAACTGTTACTGACATACAATCAATTGGTATAACTGATACACTCAGCATATAAATCATATAAAACCTGTCTTCCATGCTTTGCTGTTTGCAACCCATTGTGTTTGTTTGTTGATTTGTTCAGCAGAAAGCAGTGCTAGCCTATAAATATTTATAGCCTCACAGTGGGGCAAAATAGGAGGGCAGAAAATTGTACCTTGTACACATATAGATCTACTCCAAAACTACTACATAGTTTTAAAATACATTGAGAGATAGCAGCAGTGATTTAGAAAACTCCATGTGTATAGAAGTGTAAATTAATTTATTGTAAATCGTCAACAGTGGATGACCGCTGAACTTTGTTAAACTACATAGTCCATCAACAGTGTGTTAAGAGAACTAACAAATTAACAGAAGCTAATGTGTGAAAGGCGTAGCCTTCCCTATATTGTGTGGTCTGATAAGGTATGCATAATAGATGTCACTAGGATATGAAGAGAAATTGAGCAATTTCAAGAGTTGAGACTGGGAATAATAATTTGCATGGGAAATATGAAATTTTTTACTGGCTTTTGGTAAACTGCACTCATAAGAACTGTGACAGAGAAGGAGAGAATATGATCAAAGATTGTCATGTTTGGTTGTTCCTTTTCAGAATTGCAAGTAGTTGGAAAGCTGCAGCAGGAAAGTTTGTTGAGGAACTTTTGGAAAAATCCACGAAGTCCTGGTTTGTAGAAAAAAAGAATATCAAGAATAAGTCATATGGTGACTTATTTGTGGAGCTGGCAGATGAAAACTTGAGTTTGAGTAATGAGCTGTGCAATAAAGAATATGCGGTGTTGTGTGAGGAACTTTTTGAGGAAGGTGTGTAATTTATTGATAAATGAATCAGAAAACAAAAAAACTATGTGACATTTGTAGTGATTGTACAGACTGTAAATACCAGAGGCTAGTGCTGTAATTGATAAATATATGCTAATTGTTACGGAGGTTGTTGGGTTCAAGAGATTAGAGTGGAATAGAGCAGTACATTTTATTTACGTACATTTTATGTACATAACAAGGAGTGAATCCTTCATGGGACTGGGCTAAGGACATAATGATGATGTTGAAAAACATTCTTTTGATGTACACGTAATTTAGAGGAATACTGCAGTGGTGTACATTTTACTGTTTAAAGACCTGGGCTCATATGTGACTGCGCATGGGAAAACGCGCCTAGAAAATCATTTTATTTATTTAGGAAACATGGAAATTTACAGCCTTTGTCAGATGTGATGAAAAACCCATTTTATTTTGCACAAATTGCTGTTCATTTCATAATTTTATCATTTTCTCTTCCAGTAATACATTTCTCGTAAACCATGTGCTAAACCCTAGTAGGATGAAGGTTAAAATATGGGCCTTTATTTTTGATACTCCCCATATAAACTTAAGTGATTTTAAACCTGAAGGTTTTGATAGCTTCACATACCTAAGATCAGTTTTAAACAGTGAAAACAATGTGGGTAGGCATTCATTCCAGAATTATGACAGCAAATTGCACACACTTGGCACATATGAAACTCTTCAGGTCCAAACTCTTGTCTTGAAACACTAAATTAAAACTATGTAAGAGCCTAATATGTCCCATACTGCCATAATGGGTTATAAGCCTGGTCAACAAACATGGAAGAAATGAACATGCTTAGAATATTTGAATGGAAGATTGAGAGGAAAATATATGTACCCGTAAATGGAGGAGAATGTTGAAGAATAGGAGCAAACCAGGAGGTAAAGTACATATTACAAGGGGCAGATATTGTAAAATTTATAAAATTTCTCTGACTGAGATGGTATGATCATGTTGAAAGAATGCAAAACCAGCAGATGCCGAATCAAGTTGCAACAGCTACAGTGGAAGGAACAAGAGATAGAGAAAGACCGTGTAAAAGGTGGAGGGTCAAGGTTCAAGAGGATTTAAATATAATGGGAATAAAAAAACTGGGCAGAGACCATTGGGGATGGAGGAAGATTGTATTGGAGGCCAAGGTACACAACAGACTGCAATGTTGTAGGAGGAGGAAGTGGAGGAGGAGAAGAAACAGAAGAAAATGAATAATAATAATAATAATAATTCATTTCAACCAGTATTTAATATACAAGCAACAGCACAAGTGTCAGTTATAAAGCCAGCACAAAAACACAAACACAAAAACAGTACAAATGCACAAAAATGAAAACACTAAACAAACAACAGTATAGCAGCAGTAAGAAAATGAGTGGTATCAATGCAGTACTGGGACAAAAACCCTAAACCCTGAAAAACGTAGATAAGTTAATTAAAATAGCCACAGATTAGTGCAGAATCTGTGTTAATGAAGTAAGAGGTTTGCCAAAGATATCCACATCTTTGCACACAAGTTTAGCACCTGAAACACATCTGGCACAAAAGAAGTCCTTACAAGTGACAGTAAAGAGTAAGGAGTTTTTGACATTTGGAGGACAAAATGAAATACCAGCAATATGCAAAAAAGATGGACAGTAATAACAACAACAACAATGACGACGATGATAATTTGACAACAACCAACAGCAGCAACAGCGATGTTGACGATGATGACAACAACAACAAAATCTTGTTTGATAATTCAGTTCTTGCTTATTAGTGTGCCAAGTCAACAGCCAAATGGACAATTAGAGAAACAGCACACCATACTGACACAGGGCAATAAACAAGGAACAAACGGGTAAAACAGAAGAACACTTAAATACTTAATTAGGACATCATGTAATAAAGAACTAATAGTAACACCAAATTTGAGTGTCATAGTTTGCCTACTGAAGGTATCTTGTTCATTAAACTGAATTCACAGAAGTGGCACAACTGGTAGTAAGAGGATGATTTTGAAGGATGGACTTGATGATGATAAGAAAGAGAAGAAAACATATAAATTACAAACAACAAATGGAAAAAGTTGAAAGAAGGTACAAAATAGAATTAATTAAAATAATCCTACCTAAATTACAACCACAATAAACGTGAAACATTGGAGACAAACTAGAGAGTAAAATATGTTAAAAGGTTTGATTTACCCTTTAGAAATATTTACATCTAACAAGTTGTTAAGCACAACATACTTTCTCATGAACAACAACAACAAAGACAATGACAACAACAGTAATAATTCTGCAAAATATAAAGCATTAAGTGAATATGACAAAAATAAATGTAGAAGGAGGTAAAATCAAAATATAAAACAAAGTGGAAATTACAATATTGGAGGACAGTACATAGAAAGCCATTGAAAGAATAGAAGGAAATAATCAACAAAAAGAAGAGGGAATAATTGATAGTATGAACCATGGGATAAGTAGGAGGTATACAATAAATTGGAATCAAATAATATTAGATTTAATTATGTTCTTTATCAAGATTCCATGGTGAGTGAAAATATCAATTTTTCTAGTTATGACAGTAGTTACAATAACATACCTGGGGACAATCGAGAGGGACAGATACAAAGTGGCTACTCTGATCTCATGGACTTTAACTGTGGGGTACCCTAAAGAATGCTGCAGAACCTGAGAACTGAAACTGAGATTGCCTGTGCTGCTGTTCAGCTGCAAACAAATGAAGTATACCACTCTGTTGCATGTCTTCAACAATGCATTGACAGTGATGGTGGATATTTTGAAAGTTTGAGACTAAGGAAAACAAGACAGCAATGTACTAATATCTGCCCTCTTTACTTATTGATATATGGATGAATAAGTGTGTATGCATGTTTTTGGGATGGTTTGTATAAGTTGTCATGGCAGCATATGTATGTGTATGAATTATTGTCTTAACAGTGCAGCATAGACAAAACAATATCTGTGATCTTGTTTGAACATTGCTTATTGAATCGTATGTTTCCAGTTTATTTTATGCACTGAAAAACAATTTTCCCACTGATTTTGTGTTTCAGCATTGATAAAGTGTGATATGCGGCTGGAGCAGCAGTTGTGTAGGACACCACCGCAAAGTCCAATATATTCTGTCAGTAATACCAACCAAAGTACTAGTCGTGTATGTACACAGGGTGACAACAGCAAGTGTTGCTCTATTCAGGTATTTATACACACACATTCAGTTACACACTGTGGGCATGCATTGTTAAGTGCACATGCATATTGAAAAAATTTGTATGCATGTGCTGCACAAGTTAATGCTGGAACATTGCCAGCTCGAACTAATGCTTCAGAGGTTTGTCAGATGTTTGAGCCATTGTAGTAATTGTGTTATACATGGGCCAGTGGTAAGGTTTTGCCTTTATACACTTTACTGTAATAATAACAACCTTATGGTACCACTGAAATGCGAAATACATTTGATGTGTGGTTGACTGTGCATCGTAGTTCTGAAATAGTAGTGAAATACATTGTTTCATGAGCTGTGTAGTTGTACAATAATGAAAATGAGCCAGTAAAGTGTAATGACAGGCCTTTCAACATCTATGCTAGTTTTTCCATGCAATGAAGAAATCACCACAGGTAAAGCATAGAATGAGGGACCAATTGACACTTTTGCTAATTATTCATACATTAATGATCGTGATGCTATTAAGCTTAGAATGATGATCCATTCTATACTTTAACTACTTATTTTTATAGAATAATAACCCGAACATGGTTTTAGCATGAAAAGAAGAGTTGCACTTTAATCGTGTGTTTCATATGATAGTGATCTCTCTCCAGCGACAGCATGGAATGAGAAACCATTCAACACTTTATAGTTTTTTCATAGAAAACTACCCCAACCTCAATTAAAGTACAGAAAGATCTGACACCATTTAGAGCTTTCAGTGAGGAACCATTACACTTTAAGTAGTTATTCCATACAATGACCACTTATGTATAAATATAAGGCTGACCTCAGTTAAAACAATCACTCCCAGCAATCCTACTGGTTGCTGAACAGCTGGCTCACCCATTGTACACTATACACTAATTTTGCGGTATAATGTTTGAGGTTCTTATAACCTTAGTTTTTTCCATATTCATTTCTATTCTGTAGCACCTTCTGATTTGAATTAGTGTATCAGTCATGCCCTGTAGCACTTCTCTTTCCTTAACCAGTAGGACAAGGTGATCTGCATATTTCACAACACAAATTACATGTCTTCTGTTTTGAAGTCTCCAAAGTCTTCAATAGCTTCCTTAGTAAGGTATTCACTGTACAAGTTGAATAGAATCAGCAGCAAACAGCATTTTTGTCTAACTCCTCTTCCATTCTTCACTCTTCTCATCTCTCCCTGGTCCAGTTTTAGTTTAACACTTTTAATCCAAGTTTCTGATAAATCTTCATACGTGCTAATTGATACCAGTTCCCTTTAGGCAGTGACAGAGACACAGGGATGGTTGCAAACCGTACAGGGACAGCACTGTTTCATTGACTTATATCTCAGTGATGAGATGATGCAGACCACTGGGATTAGTTTTTCAGAGTTTGTATTGAATCTACCTATAAAATGTAGAATATTGTCGGTGGAGCTTAAATACGTCATTGGAAAGTGAGATTTTCTATGGCAGAATTTATAATTGCATTCAACTTCGCCCCTGAATTCTGGGCTTGTGTGTTATTGGCTAATGCACATTTTAACAACTTTGATTAATCACAGAGCAAATCACAGAGCAGTCTGACAGAAGGCTGTATGTAATGCTACTGGTCATTCTGAACTATTCCTTTAATGCAGGTTACCATAGTGGATAGTTGATATCTGAAAATTAAAGTAATGGATGCTGGCAGTGAATGCTTGTGATGAAGAATTATCATGCTTATTTGATAGTAAGGGAGAATGGCACACAGTGATTTATTTAATCTTATTCACTTTAGCTAATCAGTGATATTGATATCTCCCACCTAACATTGTGAAGGGAATGGCTGAAACTTCTATGTTTAATTCCAGTTTTCTGAGTCATGCACACTGTTATCCCTTTGACGCCTAACGATGACTATAGTGGTCGTACCGCACCGCTAACCTCTAAATGTTGCATTTTATATATTTATTCAACAAATATAGACACTGAATATTTTAAATGTGTATATAATCTCCGTTTTTTCCTCTTCAAAATGAAGTTTGTTTCATAATTCTAACATATTCGGTTCCTGTTTTATTCACATTTTATATACAGAATGTGCTGAAATTTAAAAAAATAATTCCGGCGCCAAAAGGTTATCTTGATTTGTCTTGTTCAAAATTTCCTAATGGACACCCCCCCCACGCGCGTGCACACACACACATACCTGCAGATTGATATTGTTTTATGAAAGTTCCTTTTCAGAATTTCCACTGGTAACCCATTCAGATGCCACAATGTAGTGGCCATACAACTTTTGGTGGTAGTTGCTGTCAAAAACCATTCGTAGGTGGGTCCATAAGTTTCCGGCCTGACATACAAAGACCGCGCCAAATGCAAAATGCTCTGAGGGATATATAGAGCCATCTATTGTGAGGTTACTGTATCAGTTTCAGGTGGCTACGTGC
>Ga0123355_10015409_pt1 | contig 12008 bp, 6 predicted proteins | sample TergutEmb28metaG_3_FD_89872 | JGI IMG/M metagenome (GOLD analysis project Ga0123355, IMG submission 89872) | Embiratermes neotenicus P1 segment gut microbial communities from Petit-Saut dam, French Guiana - Emb289 P1 | ecosystem: Host-associated > Arthropoda: Insects > Digestive system > Gut ... | reverse complement strand
CACCACCATCATCATCATCATCACCACCACTATCATCACCACCACCACCACCACCACCACCACCACCACCATCATCATCATCATCTTCTTCTTTCTTCTTCTTCTTCTTCTTCTTCTTCTTCTTCTTCAATAACCCTGCCATCTTCCACCTTTAGGCTTATAGGTAACACTACATCAAATATTAAAATTTTATGCATAAGTGCAAGTACACCAGTTGTTAATATTAAATACACTGTGCGACATATACGTAAAGAGACCATTCCATGATGTTGTGTTGCTTCATATGAGACCCACGTGTCTTCGAAGATAACCGGACCTCGTCCGATACAATTGTCCCGTCTCCTCGAAGGATAAAGCAAAACGCAGAAATAAATGGACAAGGACAAGATTTTGATAGTAACTACAATTCATCACCTAATTTTAAAACGGCCATTTTAACACTTACGATGTACCTCCAATAAAGCTAAATGTTCAGCAATTATACTGACACTTGACAGAATTTATAATTCACACCGAAGAACTCCATTAATAACCATTATTAAAATCACTTCGAAACTTCTCTCAATTTTAAGGAAGAATTCTTGACCAACACTTAGCAAATAAAAACAAAACTTACACTTCTAACATTAATGTAGTTCTAACTTAGTGAATATTATGTAATGATAAAGTGATCAGGAAGAAGAACTTGTTGGCCTTCTGTTTCTACTCTACCCTCTTTAACCTCGGAATTAGATGGGGCTGATGTCCAACGCACATCTCAGCCCAATTTCACCCCCGGTCAAAAGACCCACTGCCCATTGTACAGGAGGATAGATAGGCCTCTAGGCCTGTCTGGATGGATACGAAAAATTTCGCTGTCACCGGGGTTCGAACTCCGAGCCGTCCAGAAGCCCGTAGCGAGAAACTATACTGGCCGCCACATGACGATGGAATTTTGTACAAGGATACGTTGTAATGGTTATGTACGTAGATGAGGTAGGCAGGAAGTCGAAGATTTGTGTGTGAGTAGAACAAAAGTGTAGATCGGGTTTCGTATAAGATGGTTGGTGCTACAAGAAAAGTGCACACTTAAAACATGTAGGCCTAAGTCATGAATATATTTTAATGTTGATTGGATTTTTTAATGTATTTTGAATAATAGATGAAGTAAAAAAAAAACATTATTAGTCTATTCCTTGTGTCTAGGGCGTGATCAGATCTCCATCAATATTTTTTTCTTCAAGACGATAAAAGGGAGACAACAGGGTACACAAAGCCTAAAAAATGTATTTGGTAAATATTTCTCCTCTTTTTAAATAAAACACAGCAGCTCTACACTAACACTCTAGTAGAACGCCGAAGTACATATACGAAAATTTCATCTTACCTTAAGTTATGTGAACAGGTAATGTAGGCAGTTCCCTCTGCCTGGCTCTGCTCTATATGCAGCCTATTACAAGCACTCTAGGACTGCTAGATAATACAAGGTGGTTCAAATATGACCGGGACTGATGTCGCCAGATTTACACACAAATCATTCCCGGTCATATTTGAACCACCTTGCACATTACTTTCCTTTGAAACACTTCAATACTTTTTTTTTTACACTCTATAAAAATAATTTTTAACGTTGTCTAATACAGGCATTTCTACAACACCAGTTCGACTGTTTGAGAAAAGTAAAACAGACATATTTATCAAAATAACTAGCGCAATTTCAATGAAATATATCGTAATACAACTATTATTATGTCATGTTCAAAGACAGTACTTCAGTATTTCCCATAAAGATGGTAATAATAAAACAGGTTCGTTTAAGGTTTCAAGAATGTCCAGTAGATTACAGAAAACCGTAGGATCACCTGCTGAGAGTTTTGTTACTCAGAGACGAGATTCCAAATTATAGTGAAATACGAAGTGTATCAGCAAACATTAAACTTAAAGAAACAGAGTAATTATACGAGCACAAATCAAATAATTTAAGGATTTTAAGCACCTTCAGTGGAGCCTGAAAATGTCTTCCTTTAGAGAAGGCATAGAATTTTTCTCTGTTATCCCTTAGTAGTAGTCTGCTTTTGAAGGTAAGACCACAAGGCAAGTAACGAAGTAAATACGTAAGGGAATAACTTGCTAGTCAGCTAAGTAACTAAGTAGGTAAGTCACTTTTTATATCTGACTTTTCTTTGAGTAACCTACAATCCGACTGTCGTACAGAACTACAGTATGGCCTAAATTCTCTCGAATAATCGAAACATTTTATTCAGAATCTAATCTTATAATCTCTCTTCATGTTGCTCCCTTAAAGACTGCAGGCTGTCACAACACAGAAAACCACTATCTAAATATTAATTTCAATGTAAACCTTAAATCTCATAATGTAGGTTTTAAAGTTATTACGCTTAATTTTTATACAAATCCCATCATCGGACCCTCAACCAATTCAGTTCAGTCCAGTTTACACATAAAAAGATCTGTTTTCCAAAGTTACAAGTTGAACATGCCTACAAATGTCTAGACCCAAAAAGAGGCCACTTTACACGAGATTAAATTTTACCCAAAATACTTTAGCCCATAAAGGAGAAGAACTGAGTTATTTACTACGTTAATAAGTCGAAAATTTAACCTGGTTAAATACGGACATCATATTTACGATTTTTAATACATGCAGTGGGTCCTGCCCTGCGGCCATATTTATAATAACAGAAACCTTCCGTATGTGTGATTTCAAGCTTCTACCGCGGAGTGTGTAAGATCTGCGCTCTTCTGGGATGTTACGCGGCGTATATTGGCAATTCTGATCGACGTTTCGGGACAGTAACTACGTTCCACAGAAAACTGTTGCCCCCATGTCATTGTAACGAAGAAGACGGTAAATTTGTAACGCCGGTACGCATCTGACAGTCTACAAGGGGTCACGCACCAGGGCGTAAATTATTTCATTTTTATGAATTACTATGATATAAAATTTCAAATCCCTTCCTCTAGTGGTTTATCGACTTTACACCAAAAGTTAAACACCGATTTCGCGTGCCGCCATATTGAGAGTTTTACGTCAAGAAGTTTTCGTTACTTCGTGAAAAAATATTTATTAATGTACAAATTTATGAAAACTTACATTATGTGGAGCTAGTGTCGCATAAAGTTCCTAAATTCCTGCGGTTGAAAATCTCAACTCCAACGGCGACTGCACGAAGTCATATCAAGTATCACGAAATTATGTAAATTATTTCTGAGATTTCTTGTATAGAGGGAAAAACACGAAGAGAAGATGTACAGTTCTGTAAGAATGTAACCGCGTGGTTTCTGCTCTAGAAGTCAAGTATGCAAAACACACTGACATTTTAAGTCTCGTAGTTACTTTTTATATCACCAGGTTGTACATTCAAAAACCTTACATTATGTACACAGAGTGTATTTATGTGATTCTTACAGATATCAGGACAAAGAGCAATGTATTCCCCATACAGCATTACACGATAATATGAGAGAGAGGGAATGTGTTCACTGCGCCGTACGAAGTGAATTTTGAAACAAGATTCAAGATAATATGTGCCTTGAAAAGGCTACAACTGGTCTCTTTTTTTTTTTAATTCTTTTTATGCTTCTTCAATGAGACCAGAATTATCCATGTAACCAGACAGCAGTAATTAAAAGAGATTACATTTTTCTGACTGTTTCCTTCTCCTTCCTATAAACTTTAATATTTTGAAAATATCTTCAAGTACACCTTGTATATGATATAGCTGCACGAGTGCATATAACCCTGTAAGAGTTTTCTGCTTGATGAACTGGAACATCTACAGCAGAGTTGTTACCCATTCGAAAATAATGTCACTCTGATGCTGTACACTCGCTTGAACACATCTGTAGGCGGGTAACTAGGGCAAAGACACACGAACTTTATTCGCTTGACACTTGACATAAGAGATATAATTCCTGTTTTAATATCCCGAACTCCTTCAATGGACCAGTTTCTTTGAACAGCTTTATTTCGGTAACATTTAAAAAAAAGCCAAGATTTTGCCTACGTGAGATAAGCAGAATACGCGTGGATTCAGGCTTCCGCCACGAAGTAGATGAGAACTGCGCTCTTCTGGGCTATTACGCAGCATGTGGCGGTAATTCCTTACCGACATTTCGGGGCGACCTATCGTTCAAGGGAAAACTTGTCCCTTGAAGACGGGAACTATAAGGAAACTTGACCTCTGAAGACGGGAAAGATACGTTGTCCCGAAACGTCCGTATGGAATTACCAGTACTTTGTGCATAATAGCCCAGAAGTATGCAGTTCTCAAGCGGTAATGAGTTCAACAGCTTATAGTTTTCTGCCCCCATATCAACATAGCTCTGTCTAAATTATCTACTTACTGCAAGGGATGTAAAACTCATTTCGGTTCCGAATATACAGATTGTGGCTGCGCATTACTGCAACATACAGTCTTAAACCCAGAATATCACATTCAAGAATCCGATTTATACGAGTTCAAATTTAGTGTACTCATTTAGTTAGGAATTAACACGATTTATTATTCCAGGTTACAGAAAATACAGAGAGCTGTAGCGGGTTTTCTTGATCCTGTCTAAGAAGTGGTCAATGGACATAAAAACTCTTGATTATTTAACGACTTTCTTTTGACTGGATGATTTATGAGCATGTAACAGGTAACGGTAATAGTTGAAAAGAAATATATGTGTAGGGAAGTTGTTGTGGGAAGCTTTAAGTTAATATTCAATGACCTGCCTGGAGAAACTGGACAAAAATCACAGGAAATCCCAACGAGACAAATTCTAAGAAGGCTTATGTTTGACTGCAATTACACATCCACTAATTCCTAATTTTGGCACTAGATGGTTGTCAGTAGTCAGCTTCGTACTCCGGCCGTTTTCCCCGTTGAGGGAGACCCCCCGTTGGTCTGCTGAGCGGAACCCAAAGGCAATCTGGACAGTTATTAAAACAGAATTTGTTTGCCCCCCAGTCGACCCAACCCATGACCCGCCATCGTCTAACTCTTGGCCTAGTCATCATGTCGAGTGGGATATTTTGCCTGTAAAATAAAGCTCCTAATTACTGCGTGTCCAGAACAAGACTCCAAACCGGAACACTGACGGTATGCACAGAGAGAATTAGTGAATGCTCCGCCAGTCTCGAGGAAGGAAATGTGGAATATCTCAGTTCCATGTCAAAGAATGTGTCTTTAGTGACTGACAGACACTGAAGATGGTGGCAGTATGTTATTCCGCAAAGTTGACGACCATCTACCAGAATACACGGTGTCATAAAATATAAAACCACATCGCTGTGAGAACCTCAATTTTGCGTCGGCTGGTTTTTACCCTTAAGCTGAGACTAGACCACTTAGAAGTGAACCTTGACTGACACTCATTTTGATGGGGCTAATGTCAGCAAATAATCTCTTTACTTCAACTACTTTAATCGAGCCGAACTGAAAGTGAATTCAGTGAGGGCAAACAACAAAGTTTGTACTTCAAAGACTTGCAATTTCGGCAAAACACCGATTTCTAGGCACTTTAATATCCGCGAAGTTTTTCTGTTCCTTTTGCACTCACGATACATGCAGAAAACCGCTGAACAAGTGTCATGGAATTTCATGTCGGACACTTTACCTACCATTACAATTACGGTAAAAATAGGAAAAACTGTGGCATTTCTACGCTCATCACTCTAAATATAGCTGTCTCTTTTATCGTGTCCCTCAGCACTGCAGCTTTATCACATAGGAAGGCTACATTGGCCGGGTTACCCTGGAACACCTGCACTGGTCTGGGAAACTACAAAATTAACAGTATTTGAGAATATGAACACTTACATATAACATATTTACCGCCCTACAAGACGCATTTTTTTCCCCACGAAAATATCCCCAAAACACCCGGCGTCTTAACACCAGAAGTTCAAAGACTATAAAATCCGCAGAAGTACCTTGTTGATTAATGGGCGCGTCTTATTATTTGCAGCGCCAAACGAGGCTGGAAATACGGCATATGAGATCACACATTTCTCCCTACGCTTATTTGCAGTCGCCATGAGATGAAGCAGGTGGAAAAATGAAGATAAAATTGAGCATTTTTATACAAAGTACTCAACCAACCTCAGGCTCAGTCAGACTTAGTTCGTGAATAGGAGTCCCAGATGCCGACTGAATGGGAGACATTACGGTTCTCAGAACCAGTCTACAAGCAATGACGAAATAAAGGGCTGTGTTTGCGAGCACCGATAAGCTTTTGAGAAGGTTTCGTAGCTCAGGTGAATATAATTATAGAAGACTAGACAAAAAAAGTTGTTTTCAACCTTTCGGAAAATAAAATTAATTTGCTTTGCATGAAAATATAATGTACAGAGCACACAATTTGCTGCCATTAGGAAGGCCAGTTGATGAACGCCATATGGAGAAAAAAATTGGTTTTATTGTAAGGATAATAATGATCGCACAAATATAATGTGTGGACAAAATTCATAGTTCTAAGTGATAAACCTGGCTGGTGTACAACATAGTGTGTAAGAGGCGTTGAAAGATTAAGGTGTGTACAATTTATTTACTTTGAAACTCATATCTAACTCCCTGAAAGTGTGCGATTGTAAGGTTTATCTTAGATCTCCCCGTTCTGGTTCAGAGATGCATAATCGACATTTTGCATATACAGAACGCTCATGTATCCCAAGCACGATCGTCCTTCTATTTTAGTAGTATCCCGCTGACTTTCGACGTAACTAACAAGTGTCAGACTTTATGAGCTTGTTTATGTTTGACACGATAGGTAGCAATTTTAATGCAAACTGAAACATGAATATGAAAATAAGGACGGCAGCAAAATCTATTTGGAAAAAGTTAAATATTCAACTTTCTATATTTTTATATCCTACCCATGAACCTGACACAACTATAATCACCATTTTATACTTCAGATACAACTAGATAGCTACCTTCTTTGTTGATTAATTTTCTACCCAAACAACATCTTCATATTTGCCTGGTGTTTACAGCTTCCGAACTAGTGGTGAAAATGAGATGCGTCATTTTCATCCTGACATCTGAATAAGATTTTATGTATGACGTAACACAGAGGTGAACGTTTGTAGACGGACAGTTTCCGATTGATGGCCATTTAACAATCACCGTGTGAGAGACGGTAACGAAGTCTGTACTGCTTATGTAGCTTTCACTTGCAATGTCCTTTTTGCATGAGAAACTTCGGTGTTTGCTTTGCATTAGAATACATTTACAGCTGGATTAATTCTGCACATTCTTCAGCTTGATGTTCAAGTAACGGTACAGAGCCGAGGCTGATGCCGCAAGTCGGGACAGCGCGCGAAGTCGTACGCGTGCGTAGAGCAGCGTGTTTCCCAAGTCGAAGCAGTGTCACTATTCTTCTGCAGTCACGTGACTGGAGTAGCAGGACCGCGCTGTTTGTCAGACTCACACTGAAAGTTGTAATGCAAAATGGAGACTTTGTGGATATAATCCCGCTCTACGTTGTAAGCAGATCGGTCGCAGTTAAAGGAACTAACTAGCATTGTTTGTTTCTCCAAGTCATAAACTTAAATTCTTTTAGGCCTACCTGTAACGAACTGCAAACGGATTTCTTGTAACAGAATCAACACCATGTCGGTCGGTGGTTTTAAAACTTAGTTCTTACTTAAATGGACGAGGCTAATTAACCAATTGGGTATGTTGACTCAGCTACGGATTAAATGGTTATGAGCCAATAAGCTTCATATTCAATGATGCTAGGATTTCCTTCGCCAGGACGGTGGTTAAAGCGGCCGGATCGTGAGGCTAAACACTCACCCCTACCTAGTTTCGAGTGTAATAATGAGTGGAGTTATAACTCCACTTTCCCCTAAGCCTTCACGGCGTGCACAGCGACACCTTTTGCTTGACTTTTACCTTACTGAGAATTTTGATCTTCCTCCAGTTTCTCCGGTCAGATTATTAGACAGCAGCCTGAAAGAGACCTTGAACACCTGTTAACGCATATTTTTCACTTCATCGCTTACACGTCAATAGCCTACCAAGTTAAATAATTTTCGTTGAGTGATGATAAAAACAACGTAAAACATGTAATAATCCGTTTTCCGATCCTTAACATGGGTTGTCTAAATTGAATTCAGCATTAATGATATAATATCTGGCAGTTATTGATATAATTTTCGAAAATAATGTTCTGGGTTATGATACAGCAATACGATGCCTTAATCTGAAAAATTGGTGCCGTGGATAAATTAAATGTTCTATGTAATTGAGTATCTTGAGTGGGCAAATTCAATCGAGGGGCTTTATGGCTGCCAGAATCCACTGTACATTCTTTACTCAGTGAACTGGCCCGGATACTCCCCAGTCTTACGGAACCTGAAGTTTCACTAGCGTCTTCCCTTCGGCAAGCCATTAAACGCTGACCTGTCAGTCAGTTACACACTATAAACACACAAAATTTTCCATTTAAAACCGAGACTTTTCTCATATTTTGTAGTGTGTTACTTTTTTTCTACACTAAACTCATGCTTCTCAGTCTATTTTAGATGACGGAACCCTAAAAAAGGTAAAAAATACCGAGGAAGCACTACCTGTCCACAATAAGTCAAACATAAAATTAAACACAAGTGTTGATCGTTTATGTATATTACATGTCAGAAATAAACGGTTAACCTCAAACTGATCGATATCTTGATCATTTCGCCCGAAACATCGAACCCGTCTGTGGCGATCTCTGCTGACTTCACTACAGAATCAGGAAGCCTCTGAACTAATGCAGCGATTGTCTGCGTGCTGTCAGTAACGGAATAATTAGTGTCGAAAGTCGCCACACGAATTTTAATTCGCATATAAAAATACAGGACCGCAAATAAAACGGTTCCGACATTATTTTCGTATGTCGGAACCCCTTACAGCCCTTTACGGAATCATGAGGTTCCGCGGAACCCAGTTTGAGAAACACTGTACTAAACGAATGTAAATGCCCACGCCAAATCCAAGTTGAAGACGAATTTATCGGAGGCATTTATTCGTCTGGGAAGTGACGCTGCGTCACTTGGTAATTGGTTCAAAACGTTTCAAGACGCGCATCGAAAAGTCGGAAATCAATCACCCTTTCACGCAGTGTCACATCCAAGAACGGACCCCTCAACTACACGGCTACTTCTGGTTGAATGTCAGATACTAAACGCAAATAACAAATATTTCTGCCGATCCTGATGCCTGATAAGTAATGTTGTTTGTAGACTGTTTGTGATTCAAAATTTCATTAAATTATCATAAGCTGTCGAAAAAATGCTACTGGTTTATTTACTGAGCACGGAGATCTAAAACCTCAGTACGGTACAGGATTTTAATTAACATTTTAAAAAAACATATGTTCTTTACATAAGGAATCAGTCCGTACCGCGCAGTAAACACTCTACACCTCGGTTATACAAACCAATCTTCTTATGCTGATAAGGCAAAAGTTGCTGTTTGTTCAGATATCCGCACAAAACACACAAATCCAATGTGATCACCATGTAGAATTTTGGTATATTAAACCTTGCGGTATATAAAGTTACCGGTAGGGTTTAAAAGGATAATGAGTTTCAGTGAAACTGTCAATTAGAAGCCATTGCCTCTGTCAGACGCGAAGAACATGTTCTGTACAGTACTGGTCAAATTTCCAAATAACTTGACTCATCACGTGAAAGATTTGAAGAACGACACTTTTTATTTACAGCAGGCCTTCTGATAACTGGCACAATACTTTAATATACTCTGTTCTCTCGTGAAACTGGGGTGAAAACCAGTTACATACAGCAATGCTTTGCAGGAGGGTGGAGTATGTGGTATGAGCCAGGTATAGCCATCTGCTTTTCGACAAATATCCGGTCGGATCACGTGATACTCAGCCAAAATACCAAGTGTTGGCCAAGTGTTTCGCGTTCTTGAAGGTGCTTTTTTTTTTTAACGTGAAAAATGATGCAACATTGCACTTTTCTGACTAATCAGAACAGAAAATTTTCGCACGACTGCCAAGTGACAACTGAAGGCTTCGGTAGAACGCTCCGTCCAACCCCGTTATGACTGACTGTTGTGTTTCCCAGCCCATGGCACACGTCGTAAGAAATGGAATCGGCTATAGAATGAATGATGATCTTCTTACTAAGACAAGTTCTTAGCAGTGTGTGTAATAACTCTTGAAATAAACTCCCGTATCACTCACTGCTTTCAAGATCTACAGCAGGTAGTCGGTTGCCATAGAAACATTCCAAGTGAGAGAAACAAACCACTACATGTCACTTCTCTCGTATGCAGGACCACACACAATTGACAACTCTTCATTAATAAGAAACTTATACCCATCTTGTTGTCGGCTACTTGGAAGGAAATCTAGGTGCGGTATCAAGCTGGTAGTATAGCAGCCTCTGTTCATGTAAAGTGGAGGTAATCAGTCCAACACTTGATACTGCACGTGAGAGAATCCCTCCGTGGTGGCAAGTGAGACTTGACAAGAAAACACACGTGTTTGGATGTGATGAACATTTATATCTCTATGTTTCAGTATCGGAATTACCAAGAAAAGGCATTAATAATACTACCTAGAAGGCTGTGGTAACTTCAACGATTGGGACATTTGTTCTGGAAATAACCGATTCGAATCTCCGACAGAGACACCGGCTATCCTGAAGTTTGTCCTGGGAAATATTTGGATAGTGTCAACGATTAGACCACAGCCGTATCCTTTAAAATCCCTTATAATTCACATCTCTCAACATTCACACCATCATCAACGCCGTATTGTACGAGATACTGACGTCGTAAAATAAATTATAAAAGAAAAAAAATATATTGCCCATACTTGCAATATAAATGCTGTCCTGTTTTTTGTGGTGGCTTCTGATTTGCGCAAGAAAGAATGGAAGATGCGAATATATGAGAAAGTAACAGTTTAACAATTCTTTTCTTTGTTGGTGACTACAACGGAGATCTAGAATTTCTTGGAACTATTAATTTTAACTCTCATAGAAGAGAAGAATGTAGGCCATTTACCAGCCTTACGTCTCACGACTTCTAATTATATTATTTCTATTGTTCATAAGTGTATCTTGTACTTTATAGACTTAGCAGCACTTATCATTTATGCTCTAGATTACACCACTAAACCAGGTTTTCCATAAGCCAGTTCTCTTTCACCCGCAAATGTCACCAATCTTATCCACAAATCTATTGAAGAAAGAAGCCTAGTAGCCTGCAATCAAGGAATTTTCCGGTGAAGCAAAATTTCGGTGGCCGCGACGAAACAGCCAAGCTGTATTATATCACGGAGTTACAGAATTATTTACTTGAAAATTACAAAAAAGAAATATATTTTAGAAACTATCTCACGTACAAATAATTGAAAATGACATACACTCCTTATCTCGATAAGACATCTAGATAGAGCTATTTCCGTTTGCACATAATTAAGAATAATGATTTAACTTTTATTTGTGACACACATAAATAAATCTGATTGATAAGGGAAGACTGAAAATTTTGTTTTATGCTTAAGAAATACAAATTCTTGTAAAAGAGGAAGATACATTAAACATTTAAAGGCCCCCTTCGTACAGTCATTGTTTTATAGTGTTAAAAAATAAAATGTAAATACAAAATTATTAAACATGTAATTTTAAAACGTATATATACATATAAAGAGGAGCTAAATGATTTGTACTCCTCACCCAATATTGTGCGGGTGATAAAATCGAGAAGAATGAGATGGGCTGGGCATGTGGCGCGTAGGGCTGAGGAGAGGGGGTGTATAGGATCTTGGTGGGGAAACCGGAGGGAAGGAGACCACTGGGGAGACCTAGGCGTAGATGGGTGGATAATATTAGGATGGATCTCCTGGAGGTGGGATGTGGGTATATGGACTGGATAGGGCTGGCCCAGGATAGAGACATGTGGCGGACACTTGTGAGTGCGGTAATGAACCTTCGGGTTCCGTGAAATGCGGGGAATTTCTTGACTAGCTGCAAACCAGTTAGCTTCTCAAGAAGGACT
>Ga0123355_10015408_pt1 | contig 12008 bp, 14 predicted proteins | sample TergutEmb28metaG_3_FD_89872 | JGI IMG/M metagenome (GOLD analysis project Ga0123355, IMG submission 89872) | Embiratermes neotenicus P1 segment gut microbial communities from Petit-Saut dam, French Guiana - Emb289 P1 | ecosystem: Host-associated > Arthropoda: Insects > Digestive system > Gut ... | reverse complement strand
AAGATATGCGAACGCCCCGCGGCGAGACGCAATATGCGTCGAGCAGTGGCCAATTGCGTAGCAATTGGTATATATTTAGCTCGCTGACCATTTTCAGATGTTCACATGCGAACATAAATATGTTTAGAAAGATATGCGAACACCCCGCGGCGTCGGGCAAGCTGTATATTGCACTTACTTCAATCCCAAGGAGACCCTAATGAATAATAACCTCTTCTTTGACCATTTTGATAAAAGCAAACTCATAACAAATGCGATTATGAGCGAGTATACATCCTTTAAAGTTGGTGGTGTGGCAGATTTAATGTTTTTGCCGTCAAACGCCTGTGATATTAAAACAGCAATCGGCTTATGTAAATCGAACGACATTCCATACTTTGTCATGGGCAAGGGTTCAAACGTGCTTATTACAGACGCGGGTTTTAGGGGTGTGATAATAAATATGACAAAAGGGCTTGAAGCGATCGAGCAGCAGGACGAAGTTAGTATAAAAGCCGAATCCGGTATCACACTTGCCAAACTTGCAGCATTTGCGCTGGATATTTCACTTGCGGGACTTGAGTTCGCATCGGGGATACCCGGCTCTTTGGGCGGCGCGCTTTATATGAACGCAGGCGCATATGATTATGATATGTCTGGCGTTGTAATGAGCGCGAGACTAATGGATGAGCATGGAAGTGAGTTCGAAATGTCAGTTAGTGAAATGGGTCTCGGTTACAGAACGAGTGTTTTTAACAGCAAGAAATATATAATTCTTGACGCCACGCTAAAGCTTCAAACTGGTGACAAAGAGCAGATAAGAGCGAAAATGCTTGAACTTAACAATAGGCGCAAAGTTAGCCAGCCGCTAGAATTACCTAGTGCGGGTAGTACGTTTAAGCGTCCGATGGGTTATTTTGCGGCGAAGCTTATTGATGATGCGGGGTTGAAAGGTTTTACGGTAGGCGGCGCGATGGTTTCAGAAAAGCACGCGGGTTTTGTCGTTAATTATGATAACGCGAGCGCGAATGACATACTTGCGCTAATGACGCATGTGAAAGCCAGCGTCTATGACAAGTTCGGTGTATCACTTGAAGCTGAAGTAGAAGTGATAGGAGAGTAGTAAGTGATGAAAGATGGCGCAACACTGGAATCGGTATCGGTATTAAGTTATTCTGCGATGCTGAAAAGTCAACTTGTGTATTTGGATAAAGGCTCGAAAAAACACTGCTTTGCCTGTGAACTCTACGCGATTATTAAATCCAGTGCGAAAGTGACAAAAAAATACGGTGAGACATTCATCTCGCTGTATACAGAGAATGTTTTTTCGGCGAAGCATTATTGTGAGTTACTGAAGGCAACTGTCGGAGTATCGATGGATGTGTCAGTTCGGACACGCTCAAAGAGCAAGAAGGTTCATTACTTGATATATATTCCACACGCGGACAAGATAATGGATGTAATACAGGGCAAGGATATGTTTTCGCGGACTTGTTGCAAACAGGCGTATTTGCGCGGCGCGTTTGTGGCGGCGGCCTCTATTTGTGACCCGAAGAAGAATTATCATCTTGAGTTCGTATTCCCTAGTAAAGATGTCGCTCTAGAGCTTCTGGAGCTTCTGCGAGATTTCGACATAAGCGCAGGCATTATAGTACGAAAGAAAAATCATGTACTTTATATCAAAGACGGTGAGGCGATCGCACAGATTTTAGGACTTGTTGGGGCTAGAAAGTCGTTTTTGGATTTTGAAAATCTGCGGATATTTAAAGCGGTAAGCAACGATATAAACCGAATAGTCAACTGTGAAACGGCCAATAGCGCAAAGACGGCTAAAGCATATGTATCATTCCAAGAGGATATCGAATATATAGAGTGCATAAAAGGCATCGCATATTTACCTGCGCCTCTTGTAGAGATCGCACGATTGAAATTGGAGAATCCGGATGCGACGTTGAAGGAACTTGGCGAGCTACTAAACCCTCCTATTTCAAAATCGGGGGTAAACCATAGGCTCAGGAAAATAAGCGAAATAGCTGAAAAATTAAGGGGAGATTTACATGACTAAAAATGAAGTAACGGTAAAAAGAGATTTTGAAGCACGAGCGGCGGCACTTTTTGTACAATTGGCGGGCAAGTTTGAGGTTAATACAAAAATAGAAGTCGATGGCAAAAAAACTAGCTGTAAAAGCTTGATGGGCGTGATTGCTGTGGGCGTTTCACAGGGGAAAAGTGTGATTTTGAGCGCAGAAGGCAGTGATGCGGAAGAGGCCGTTATGGAGTTGAGTGATTTTTTAATGAACGAGTAGGAGAGGGCATGTTGGCAATGGAAAAAGAGATCGAAGATGTCATTAATCGCACGGTGCAATCATTGAATCGTCCGGACTTATTCCGTACGCCGATTGTTTCTTTTTCTGTAGCAGATGATGCACGATACGCAGGGTTGAAAATGCTGATCGGTGAATGGCATTTATCGCCGCATGAGCTACTACATAGCGCGAAAAGTGTTATAAGTTATTTTGTACCTTTTGCCAAAGAGGTTGTACTAGAACCTCAAACACTTGAACACGGTTCATTTTTATGGAGCGAAGCATATCAAGAGATAAACGAGCATTTTGATATTGTGAATGAAGCAATCGTCAAATTCCTAAAAAACAAGGGGTATGAAAGCCAAACGATCAAAGCCACGCATACATATAGCCAAGAAGACTTGAAGTCAATGTGGTCGCACAGAAGTGCGGCAGTTATTGCGGGACTTGGAGCGTTTGGATTGAATAAATTAGTTATCACCGAAAAGGGCGCGGGTGGGCGATTTTGCACGGTTATTACGTCTGCTGACTTGAAAGCGAGCACCAAACCATTAGAGAGCATGTGCCTATATTTTAAGGATGGATCTTGTGGGTTATGTTTGCGGGCTTGTCCTGCTGATGCGATAAAAATAGATTCAATTGATAAATTTGCTTGCCAGGACGAGCGTAATAAGAATGAGAAGTTAATGAAGCATGAGAGCAATTTGCGGATGGCGGATACTTGTGGGAAATGTATTAGTGTTTGCCCGTTGGGGTATTTGGAGTAGGGGAGGCTGGGAATTATTATGAAGCAAGAGATGAGATTTTGGATGAAATATGTAAGCCAGGGAATCATTGTCAGATTAATTTTTGCTTTGGTTGCGCTTTTTGTGATATTTTCTATAATCTATTTTGATCCTGCTGATCCGGCTATTCATCAGCTATGCGGCGGCTAGGATTGAAGAAGCAAAAGACGTTACGGGTAACTTTTGTTACCCGTTTTAATTTAGCCTACATCAAAAACTCACTAAGTACCAAATTCGAGAGGTCTATACCAATACCACTTAGTTTAACTGTGCCTGAACCAGCCTCTAACAAGCTATTTTCAACGTTTCTACGTAAAACATCCCCATAAACATCGAACATATCCACACCAAACTCCTTGTGGAACTCGGCTATACTAACTCCTGCGCTTTTTCGCAACCCTAGGAACATAAACTCCGCCATAGCGTCTTCCTGACTAAGCTTCGTTATGTTCTGCCGACCCTCTCGCCCCTCGATATATCGCGCCAAATCACTGGTGTTTTCAAACCGCACATTATCATATAGCGAATGTGCCGAAAGACCAAGACCAATATAGTTCCCGCGCTCCCAATAAACCAAATTGTGGCGCGATTCAAAGCCCTTTTGGGCAAAATTAGATATTTCGTATCGAGAAAAACCACGCGAGCCTAAAAACTCCACCGCTTTGTAATACATGCGCCTATCAAGCTCGTCATCAATTGACTCGTAGGCGTCGTAAAACGGCGTACCTTCCTCGATAATCAGTCCGTAGCATGATATGTGCCTCAAGTTAGCTTGCGTCACCGCCTGAAGGCTCTCCTCCCAATCGGCAAAGCTCTGCCCCGGAAGCGCGAATATCAAGTCCGCGCTGATATTGTTGAAGCCAACCGATGTGGCATTGTTTACACACGTCAGAAAATCACGTGACGTATGTGGTCTGCCCATGATTTTTAGTAAGCGGTCTTGATATGCCTGCAAACCTACAGAAAGGCGGTTGATGCCGAGACTTCTATAGTCGCGCAGTTTATCTTTTGTGAGCGAGTTTGGGTTAGCCTCTATCGTAATCTCCGCGCCTTTGGCTATTTTATACTGCCCAAGCGCGTTCATGATTTTTTCTATATAAAAAGATGGCAAGATAGAAGGCGTGCCGCCGCCGATGAATACGGAAATAATATTCGCATCTTGTAGCTCGGGCGTTTCGGCAATTTCGCGAACTAAAGCCGAAACATAGCTGCCGAAATAACTTTCCATATTAGCGAACGAATTAAAATCGCAATAATTACACTTGCTCTCGCAAAAAGGTACATGGATGTAGATGCTTAGGTTGATAGAATCGCCTTCTTTCTGTATGGCGTGATTTGTTCGTTTATTCATGAGACGAATCTATGTCGCGCGGTCTCGCATTTTCCTCTTTCTTTAGCCAGTAGCGTATTCCCTTGCCGGCGAAAGGCTCGTCGCTAAACCTTGGAATAATATGCAAGTGAGCGTGCGAAACGGTTTGCCCGGCAACATGTCCAACGTTCCAGCCTAAATTATATCCATCAGGTTTATATTTTTCATCAAGGTGGCGTTTAACAATGCCTATCATCTTTTTGGTTTCGTTCCATTCCTGTTCGGATAAATCAAAAGGTGTTTCGACATGTGATTTGGGGATAATTACATAGGAGCCGATTAAAACTTTATCGAACATATTTCCATTATCATCCGTTGAAGGAACGGCGTAAACTAATTCGCTTTCAAACCTTTTATTTTCGATCATTTGTTAATCGTTGCCCCCTTTATTAGCATAAATTATAGTTGTTTGACCATCATTACAAGAATTTTAGGCCTCATGAATCAAAAGTTCTTCATAAAATATAACGTACCCTTGCTATAGCCATTGCTTTCATAAAGAGTGTGTGCAGAACCGCGCTGATGTCCGCTACATAATCCAATGCCATGTACGCTTTTTGATTTAGCATAACTTTCGGTATGCTGAAGTAGTTTTTTGCCGATGCCCATGTTTTGAAACTCCTTCTTTACGGCAATACCTTGAATCATCATATGAGTAGCTTCAAATACCGCCCAAGCAGTTATTACGCTAGAAATTGCGCCGATTACTTCATTATCAACTACAGCCACAAAGGTTTTATAATTTTCATCATTTTTAACTTTGCTGAAAAACGGTACGACATAATGTCAGTCAAAATGATTTTCCCACAGCTCATTGACTAATATAGCCGTTACTTCGAAATAATCCTTTTCGTCGATTTCGCGAATTACTACATCCATATTTGTCCTCCAAAAACACAACATTTTTTTGGGTCGCAGACTTTAACCCACATGCCGGGCTTTGCGCGTTTGAGGAAAATCGCTGTTCGCTAACATAGTGAGTAAGCGATTTATAGATAATGATTCTCGTAAAATAGCCAATATCCATTATATGGATATTGGCTATTTTACGACTTAATCCTCATCCAACTTCAAAACAGACATGAATGCCGCCTGCGGCACTTCTACGCTACCGATTTGGCGCATGCGTTTCTTACCTTCTTTTTGCTTTTCGAGTAGTTTTCTCTTACGCGAAATGTCGCCACCGTAGCATTTTGCCAAAACGTCTTTACGCATGGCACGCACGGTTTCGCGGGCGATAATCTTATTTCCGATAGCCGCCTGAATCGGTACTTCAAACTGGTGGCGCGGTATTTCTTTTGAGAGTTTTTCGCAAATCTTGCGTCCTCTTTCATAAGCGGTCGATGTATGAACGATAAAGCTAAGCGCGTCAACCACCTCTCGGTTTACCATTATATCAAGCTTGCAGAGCGTGGACGGTTTATAGCCGATAAGCTCGTAATCGAACGACGCATAACCGCGGCTACGGCTCTTTAGCACGTCGAAAAAGTCATATATTATCTCATTGAGAGGCATTTCGTACGTGAGAACCGCCCTTGACGTGTCCAGATACTCCATGCCGATATATTCGCCGCGCCGCTCTTGGCAGAGATCCATAATAGCTCCGATATATTCGGACGGCAGTATAATTTCCGCCTTAACTATCGGCTCTTCCATGCGTGATATGCGCGTAACATCGGGCATATCGACAGGATTCGACAGGCTAACTTCCGTGCTGTCCGTCAAATATATTTTATAGATAACGCTTGGTGCGGTTGTTACAAGGTCTAAATTATATTCGCGTTCAAGCCTCTCTTGAATTACTTCCAAGTGCAAAAGTCCTAAAAACCCACATCTAAAGCCAAAACCAAGGGCTATAGAGGTCTCCGGCTCAAACAAAAGCGCTGCATCATTTAACTGCAATTTTTCAAGAGCCTCCCTAAGATCCGGATACTTCGCCCCGTCCGATGGGAACAAACCGCAATAAACCATCGGCTGAACTTCTTTGTATCCGGGCAAAGCTTCCGCGGTCGGATTTTTAGCATCGGTAACGGTATCGCCGATTTGTGTATCGGCTACGTTCTTGATGCTCGCTGTAAAATAGCCTACCTCACCGGCTTTTAGCTGCTCGGTAGGTATATATTTACCGGGTCCAAAATAACCGCATTCGATAACTTCAAAGCTCTTATCAGTGGCCATAAATTTTACGAGTTGCCCTTTTTTAACCGAGCCGTCAAAGATACGCATAAATACGATTACTCCTCGGTATTGGTCATAGAAACTATCAAAAATAAGAGCCTTCAAAGGAGCATTAACATCGCCCGACGGAGGCGGAATTACCTCGACCAGCTTCCTAAAGACATCATCTATATTTATATCATTTTTCGCGGAAATAAGCGGCGCGTCCGATGCCGGTAGGCCGATTACATCCTCTATTTCCTTTATCGCGTTTTCAGGATTGGCGCTTGGCAGGTCAATTTTATTTATGACCGGAAGTATCTCCAAATTGCCGTCGATAGCGAGATAAACATTAGCAAGGGTCTGCGCTTCAACACCCTGCGCCGCATCGACCACTAAAACCGCGCCCTCGCACGCCGCGAGACTCCGCGACACCTCGTAGTTAAAGTCAACATGCCCCGGCGTGTCTATCAGATTAAGCACATATTCCTTGCCGTCTTCGGCTTTGTGAACCAGGCGCACGGCCTGCGCTTTAATCGTGATTCCGCGCTCACGCTCAAGATCCATATTATCAAGAACCTGTGACTGCATCTCACGCTCGGTTAAAAGACCTGACTTTTGAATCAGCCTATCCGCTAAAGTGCTCTTACCGTGGTCGATATGAGCGATTATACTAAAATTTCGTATGTTATCCATTGTTCGTACTCCTGTATCTATAAGAATTGTCTAGATTTTCAAATCTTTTATCATAACAAGGCAAGGATTACTTTTGCCCCAAAGAGTTTCATGAACTTCAAAAGGCTTAAATCCTATGCCCTCGTAGAACTTTCGCGTTTTTGCGTAATTTACATCGCTATGTGTAGAGTCCAATGTTTTAACACTGATATATTTGTAATAATTATCGATACAATAATTTTGAACGGTGTTAAAAAGCTCACGCCCTATTGACTGGCGATGATAGTCCTTTAGTATGCCTAACACATAAAACTCCGCGTGTAGCGAGTTGTGAATCTTTAGTGCAAGAAAGCCGATAGGTATATCTTTATCAAAAACTGCCCAAAAGGGTAAGTCGACAATATTGTTAACATAATCAACAACAGAACTCTCAATGCCAAACCACTCCGGCAACGCGCGAAGCACTTTATCGGTAATTTCCATTTTGAGCCTAGATTCAAATACCTCTCTAATTTCTACCATAAAACCTCCGATTAGTCAATGGTTGGGTTTGTTTTATAATAATATATCGCATGTGAGTAGCCAAACGGTCTAGAGGATAACTTATGCATTAGAATCACTTACAAATACACAAAGTACATAACAAGGGTCAGAAATAGCGATTTGATCAATATATGAATATCCTTATTGCCTTAGAGCATTCCATGCAAGTTCGGCGTTTCTTGCAGGAATAGGGAATGATTCCCACATAAATACATGGTAGCTACCACGCGAGCCATACATTTGCATGAATGCCATGTATTCTTCTTGTGTTAGGCTTATCCACTCACTATTCGTTATCCTATAAGCATAGGATGACGAATAATGAGTGGGGTCACTTTCCCAGCGTGAGCCTTCGATAAAGACGTCTATAAGGATTAGATTGTTTTTTTCATCCAGCATGTAAAAATGTCGCCCACTAAACCTATCTCTGCCAGACGAAACCTCTATAACATATTCGCCCGTGTTGTTTATAAGTAAGGATACATGTCGATGATTTGCCGCATGAACTATGACAGTCGGCTTGTCGTCTTGTAATGCATAAATGCCAAAAACCCATGTGACTCCTTCAATAAATTCTGTGCCAACAATCAATTCAGATACACCGTTACCCGATATATCATGAAAAGCGTACACAAGCTGGTCTGGGAAAGTTAGCAAGAAAGCACTGCCCCATTCCCATTGTTGGAAAGTTGGGTGGGCTAGAAAGTATTCGTTTTGTGAAGTAAAACCGTCTTGTATAAATGCTCTATATGCATTAAGAATCGGAGCGAATGTATCCTCTATGAACCTGATACAATTTAGTTCTGTAGAAAGTTGGGGAATGTTTTTGGCTGTAGTCTCGCTTGAAGCTAGTGAATTTGACATCCGTAATTCTGTTTGAGGTTCCAATATATTTTCTGCAACTTGCAATATATCTTTATCACTTGCACAAGCAACCGCAAAAGTTAGTGATACTACACATGTCAAAACAAGAATTAAACGCTTCACAATTTAAAAGTCATCCTTTCTTTGATTTGCACAACATACTAGACAGCTTTACAAATATAAATTGCGCCACATAAGCACGCTATCTATTTTAGCTATTCGGCCGGCAAAGATACTTTATCATGTCAAAGATGTTTTGCGGTGGAATTAACAGAATCGTGTTACTCGCACCCTTCACAGATTACTTCTTAGTACTTTATGGGGTTTGGAAGCGTTCTGCACGTCTACTAAACACAACAGCGAAAACAACTATCGCGATTAAAATAACAACATACACAACAGCCACAGGTGGCGTAAGCTGCGACCCGGCATAAGCGTATCCATTAACGCTAAGTAAATTAAGCACAGAGCCTAAAGCCTGCCACGCCCCCTGAACCAAAACGAGGCTCAATAAATTTCTCGAGTACATATACGCCGAACACACCCCCGCGCTTACGATAAATGTGTTGACCAGCTGCATAAATGGCAAGCTTTCGGAATCCAGTATGCCGATCAAAGCATACATAGTCCAAAACAACGCGGCACCTTTAAACACGCTGCGTACTCGCTCGCTCTCCGTACTGCTTTTGCCTATAAATAGTGCGCTAATCAGCAGCCCCCTAAAAAGAATCGTCTGCACAAACGCCGAGGTCATTTCCTCAAGAACTATGAATGGGAAAAGTCCAAGATTACCGCTTTTTAGCTCCATCGAGCCGCTTGAGTTGATAACGAATGTAAGCACAAAGAATGCCATAACCGGAAGAAGTGCAAAGCAGCCTTTTGCAAAGCCTTCTCTCCTAAACACATGTTTGAATCCGCATGTATGATTTATCACGCCTAGTAAAAATATAGCAAGTGTAGCGAATACAACCGTTGTCGCTGAAATCAGTAGCGACAGCAGTTGCACCTCAAGATGCTCTAGCCGATTTTGTATAAAAGATGTTGAGATACCCCAAGAAAGCGATAGTATTATCGTGAAGATTATGCTATAAGCTATGGGCTTGGCTTGGATTTTTTCTTTCATAAGCCCTTCCCCCTACGCCATACCGTTATAAACAGTACCTTTTTTACCATCAATCATGATAGTTATGCCGGTAGGTATCTTCTCGCAAACATTCTCCACACATATGAGGAGCGGGATATCAAGAGCCTCGGCAGTGTTTTTGGCATGTTCATAGTTTTGCGGTTCATTTGCTCCGACGATAATTGCACTAGCTTTACGTATGAATGGAACAAGGTCAGGGTTAGTGTTGCGGCAAATGAGTATATCACCTTCCTGGAAGTTCTTTACAGCGTCAGACGTTTGCTCAACCACGCAGGCGGTCGCACTGAAAGTTTTAGTAGAACCCGAAGCCAACTCGCCATTGAGGAGAGCCTTGCCGACAGTGCCGATTCTTATAGTGTTAGCCGTTCCTGCCATTCCAACCGGCAGACCCGCGACGATTACGACCATTTCGCCGGTTTTGGCGAGGCCGGATTCTTCTGCGTACTTGAGTGAATATTCAAAAGCGTCGTCATACAACTCTTCGTTATTATCGCAGAAGATAGGCACACAACCACGTATAAGGTTCATTTGTCTAAACACTGAGCGAGAGGTTGTTATAGCAAGGATAGGGCATGATGGTCTGAACTTAGCAAGAGTTCTCGATGTAAATCCTGAAAATGTAACGTTTACTATAAGTGAGGCTTTTAAATCGGCAACAATAGCACAAGCCGCATAACCAAAAGCGTCAGTTATACTTGTCTTGAACTCGCTATAGTCCCTGGCGTTCATATCGGCAGATTGATCCATAAAAGCTTCGGTCATGGTAGCGATTCTTGCCATCATAGACACGGATTCGATTGGATATTTACCGTTTGCGGTTTCACCGGAGAGCATTACCGCGTCAGTGCCGTCAAATATCGCATTAGCTACATCGTTAGCCTCGGCTCGGGTAGGGCGCGGGTTTTGTATCATGGACTCGAGCATATGAGTGGCCGTTATTACGACTTTGGCTTTTTTATTGGCTTTCCTAATCATGTCCTTTTGTACGATAGGCACTTCTTCAGGCATGATTTCGACGCCTAAATCACCCCTAGCGACCATTATGCCATGGGCTACGTCCAAAATAGAGTCGAGGTTATCTACACCTTCGCGATTCTCAATTTTTGCTATGATTTTAATATGCGAGCCGCCGTTTTTATCAAGTACTTGCTGAATTTTTATAACATCGTCGCCGCTTCGTATGAAAGACGCCGCGATATAATCTACGCCTAACTTAACACCGAAAAGTATGTCGGAGATATCTTTTTCCGTAAGCGATGGAAGCCTCAAAGACACATTCGGGACATTGACACTTTTATTATCTTTGATAACTCCTCCGTTTAATACGGTGCACACGATATCACGATCTTTAATCGCATCAACCCGCATTTCGATAAGTCCATCGTCAATAAGTATGTGATCGCCTACGGATATATCATCAGCAAGCCCCGCATAACTAACAGACACGCCATGTTCGCCGCCCTCAATATCATCTGACTTAAGTGTGAAACTATTCCCTTCTATGACAGTTGCAGATCCGCTTTTGAATGTCTTTAAACGAACTTCCGGTCCTTTTGTATCAAGAATGATAGGAATTGGCTTATCCGTTTTTTTACGTGCGTCTTTTATGTTCTTTATCACGGCGTCATGAGAGTCGTAATCACCGTGAGAGAAGTTAATGCGTGCGGCGTCCATACCGCCTTCGATGAGTTTTCTAATCATATCTTTGCTATTGCAGGCAGGGCCTATTGTTGCCACTATTTTTGTCTTACGTAACATATTTTTACCTCCGATTTTATAATATCTTAACTAGTTTCCTTTATCGCGACACACTCATCCCCAAGCAAGTTTTTAAGCCGTTTGATGAGTATATCATTTATATAAACCCAATAATCGGGTTTGAGTTTAATGCTTTTTTTCGAGTACTCGTAATAAATATTGACAGGAACGTCGCCTGAATGGCTTTCGAGTATCTCTATGATGGATCGCTCGTCGGCATCTTGCCCTGTTTTTATTTTTAACCATAAAGTTTGCGGCTTTTTATCGAGTTCATGATAGAACTTAATTTCATTCGCAATAAGCTTGGCGTTTTCGCCCTCACGCATTGTAACTCTGCCGGAGACCACTATTACTGCGTCCGCAATAAGGCGGCTCATAAGCTTTTCATAAATATTCGGAAAAACTATGACTTCGACAATGCCAAAGTT
>Ga0123355_10015407_pt1 | contig 12009 bp, 7 predicted proteins | sample TergutEmb28metaG_3_FD_89872 | JGI IMG/M metagenome (GOLD analysis project Ga0123355, IMG submission 89872) | Embiratermes neotenicus P1 segment gut microbial communities from Petit-Saut dam, French Guiana - Emb289 P1 | ecosystem: Host-associated > Arthropoda: Insects > Digestive system > Gut ... | reverse complement strand
CTACCCCCAAGAACTTGCCCAGGATGCAGTGTGCCAGAGCCATACCGGTCACATGACTGGGCTCTGGTTCCTGCCAAGCCCGGCCTTCAAGGCTGAATACTAATGAATGAATGAATGAATCATGGTATGAGATTAGCAGTATTATTATGCTGACAACATACTGATGTTGTAAGCCTAGACTGCTAGTTTAATATTTAAAAAACAATACTTCCATAAAGAGACATATAACTTGACAAGAAAAAGATGAACACACAAAACAGCAACTTTTTTCAAAAGTTCCCGCAGTGAGCTTGTCATGAAACGTAAATTTACCTTTGTTATTAGTCATTTTTGCCCCTTCAGAGTTGTCCCTTTCTGAGCTTATGCAATAGGTCCAGTATTGCTGCCACTACTGGAATTAAGTTTTTGATACTGTGTGTAGATCAGTCAATGACTGCTCCAGGATTTCAGACATCCTGGAAACTATGCACTTACAGCTGCAATTTCATACACAGAATCAAGAAAAAATTAAAAATTGGCAGATTAGGCAAGGAGGTTTGGAGAAAACAGCCATGTTTTTAGTGGCCAAAAATGTCTGCACCGACAAAGTACTGTGCAGCAGAGGCACACTGCAGTGGCAAATTAGCCAGTCCTGGTTTCAGCATCAGTCTGGATGTTTTCAGCAGACTTGCGCATCATCATCACCATGGTTGTTGTCAATGTTGTCATCATCATCATCATCTTTTTCTTCTTCATCTCTTCCTCTTCCTAGGAATTCCACAAAGCATCTCCAATGTACACAATTCCCTGTCAACAGTTCCTGATTATGTTTTCCTATGTTGTAAGGCTTCTTCCTCCACCATTTCCCTCCAGGTATGTCTTGGTTGACATCTTCAACTATTACCTTGGGGATTCCAATCCAGATCAGTACTCTCTATTGCTTCCTGTAGTTTCCTAAGTGTTTGGCCATTCCATTTTGACTGCTCTTTTTTTTTATTTGGTCAATTATTGTTATTTGCTTAGTGGTATTCTATAGTCCATTGGTTACTGCTTTTGGCCCTTATATATTCAATATTTTCCTTAGGCACCTTCTGATGTACACTTCTAGATAATTGTCAATGTTCCTAGTTCTTTTCCAAGTATCACACCCATACATAAGGACTGCTTTTACATTTGTCTCCAGCAGGCATACATTAATTCTGGAGGATAACTGCTTAGATCTCCATACAGAAAATAGCTGAATGAATGATGACTGTCTTGCTGATGTCATTTTTTGTATCTTGTTCTGTTCCTCCTCCTTTAGTTACTACAGATCCAAGGCACAAAAATGTGTCTACTTCACCAGTGGTGCTCCCACTGAGCGTCAAACTTCTTTTCTCTTGGTGTTGATTCCCATAATTTTGGTCTTATTTGGATTTATTTTAAGACAATATTTTCAAGCCAATTTTTTATGGTCAAATATTTAATTTTTTACATCCCTGAAGGTGTGGGAGAGTAGGCAAACATTATCAGCAAAATTTAGACCTAGTAATCTTTCAGTCAAACCTAAGGCAATTCCTCTCTTTTTCCTTTCTACATTTCTCACAATATAGTCAAAAACTGATATGCTCCCCAAGCACTGAGAAACTTATCACAATGCTGTTTAACCATTTGGCCTGGAGCAGTGATTCCCAAAGTGTGCTCTGCAGATTCCAAGGGATCTGCTACCAGTTCCCAGGGAAGTTGTGGATACATTTCTATAATGGTCACTTTGAAGTTTGATGGTTTGTTCAAAATAATCTCTGAACTTGGCAATATTTTTATTTCATATGACCAATAAATTATCTAATTAAGAAATCTATGTACCCACGAAGCAATTCTGGTCATATCATGCAACACATTATTATGTAAGCTACGGGTACACATTCATAGCAATTCAAAATGAGTTCTGAAACATAAGTTTTTAATTTTGGATACCTGTGATCTGAACACTTTATATTTACGTGAGCAAGGACGTGGGGATACTTGGGTATGTTTCGTAGCCACAAGAGGTCTGCAAGCAGAAAATTTTGGGAAACACTGACCTGGAGGAACACATTCCTAACGAACATGCGCTCATAGTATATATTTAAAAAATGCTCTTGATGTTTGACCTGACTTGCTTTGCTTTCTTCAGTCACAGACAGAAAGGGCTCTTCCACGGACAGGACTGCTGGGTTGTTTCTGGGCTGTAACAGTGATCCTGGGTTTTGTCTCCTGTTATGTGAGCAAGAGGACGTTTTGGTCATAACTGATTTCATCCAACAGATATTGGCGTGCGTGCACACACACACATATGCACCTATGCTGCTGCTTCTGCTCTTTGGTTACCCACAAAGGCACAAATTTGGTTGAGATTTGCCATGTGTTTAAGTGCCCCTTTAAAATTTGTTGGCACATTCCACACAACAGGTGTAACCCATCAGCAATGTCTGAAACCGTACTACATAAGTCTTCATTGATGAATTCACTACCTTTCTCCACACTCTCATCAGCCTGACCTGTGGGCAGACAACCTAAAAGCGAACAGCCTTAAACCAAAGTGTCTACATGTTTGAATTGAGAAAGACAGTCAAAAGTCTGTTCTCCTCATGCAATGTCACTGAAGGCTGTTCGGAGCACTTAATGCACTTCCTATGCAGTTTTCCCTGCATATGAAGCAAACCTTAAAGCAGATGTGTTGCTCCTTCAATCAGTCATTAGAAAGTCATAGATTGCACTTAACCACACAACAAATACCTGTTAAAAAGCAATGCAGATATAGTTGCAAAACTCACTACACTGCCTCTGAAGACAGGGATGCTATGGCAACTGGTGGCAGAAAACTATACCACTTGCCTCTCTCAGTCCCAGCTGCAAGTATTGAAGTTTTTTGATACAACTACAGACTTTAAGGTAAGTGAAAAAATGTCTTTATAACAAAATTAGTGCTGTATGATGCATATATAAAATTGAAAAGACAAAGTCTCTTAGAATATGATAAGTACTACTGCTTGAATCTGAGCCAAACAGAAAAGCCTTAGCTAATGTAATCTAATGTGTTGGCACTCAAAGTAAGTAACAAATAAAAAAATTATAAAATGCCTCATCCCCATCAATTTTAAAAAAAGTATACTACAATTCCTAATTGGTATGTTATGTTGTTTTTCTTTTGTGGTTTATTCAGTGGCATAGTCAATATCTAAACTATGTAGCACTGGTGATGGCTGAGTGGATATGAATATATGGCACAGGTGTTTGAAAATAGTTACTATTTTTTGTCTCATTCTATTTAAAAAACAAATTACAAAATGTATTCAAAAAATATTCACCTAAAATAATTTCATTGATATGATTAATCAGGAAGTTAAGGAATTCATGGGCATCTTGTTGCATGTAGTTATCGAACTCCTCTGGAAAGAAGAAGAGAATACAATTATTGTAGCTGGAAAGAGTAATAAGTCTAACACATCACTAATGTATCATCAGAAAAATCCATCAATGTATATTACATATTAACAATACCAACCTTTCTCTTTTCGCAGTCTAGCAATAAACTTTTTTGGTGCAATCGATCCAACTTTCTTCTTTTGTGTGGCAATACTATAGAACAGGTCAGCAAGGCATGTGAGTAGGGTCTCTTTTGTTCTTTTATTTCTTGCTTTATACTCTAACACTTTTTCTCGAAATGGTTTACAAAAATATAGAGCCTGAAGGACAGAATTGCTGTAGCAAGTATTACCAAACTAAAAAAAAAAAAAAAAAGCATAAATTATTACAGGTCATTGTGAAGAATAAAGTGTATTTACCTGCCTGTGCAAAGTTCATTTTCAAGTGACAACTGGTAGGTATTTCTACAACCCCCTTCAAAATAACTTTCACAACATGGAACCATGCCATAAAAATATGCTATATGCTACAGTATAAAAATAACATTTACACTGTACACCTATTATACCCTTCAAAATAACTTTCACAACATGGAAACATGCCATAAAAATATGCTATATGCTACAGTATAAAGATAACATCTACTCTTTACACCTATTATAAACATCAGAATTTGTGTATTTGGAAAAAATAAACTTACATTTACAAGCCCAAAGTAATGTTCATTAGGAGGAAATTGATCAGATCCAATATCGCGTTCCAGTTGAGATATATTGGCGCCCTGAATATAGAAACACAAGACATTACAATCAGTCATCACTACTAGTTATTAAATGTGAACAAAAAGGTAAATTTCATCATGTGTATCCTGAATAATAACACAGGCTCAGACCTGCAAGCCATGCAACAATGACAGCACATCACCCATGAAAACAGAAAATCTTTCAACCCCATTATTTTGCTTACTTCCGTTCCATCATGCCATATGGAAGGTTCATCTAGGGAAATTCGACATGTAAGAAGGAGGCACTTTAGCTCCAAAATAAAATTAGTAAAATAATGGCAGGCACTATAAGTAAAGTCTCTGGTTGAGCATTATAGAGCAAATTTAATATTCTTGCACCTGCCAGTGTATTCTTTCTCTCGGTATTATCATTTTTTTTTAACAACATGGCAAAATTCGAAACAAATTCGCAGACACATGACATAAGCCCAATGCACTTAAATGACCTACATGTGTCAAGCACTAACCTCAAGTATCAGAAAGGTGTTTATTATGCAGAAACAGTGTTATTCAATAACCCTACACCAACCACGAACGTTTGTATCACGATATAAAAGTATTTAAGCCAGCATGTACAGGGTATCATCTCTCTCCTTCCATTCAGTGCAATTTGCCTCCAACAAAAGTTCTAATTGTCTTCAAAACACGCAAGAGTAAAGGGTAATGATACCACGACAATGTCTTTTTGCTGTAACACTCTAAACAGACAGTTATTCCTCATTTATCTTTGTATTTGAAATAAGTACTGTCATAACATGTTCTACATCCTCGGCTTAGTTCAACGAATGATCTACAGCAGTAAATTATGTTCTATTGACGTGTAGAAAACGACTTTACATCAGTGAATAAGAAGCTAATATAGAATTTATCAACAACTGTTGCATGTAGCTACTAAAAGAAAGTGTAAAAAATATATGATTTTCGTCAACATTACCATTTTTGGATGTAAATTACGTTAAATTACAAACAATTCCACAATTTCATTTCACCTGACTCCCCCATCTTTACTTTTCTGACAGTAGCGCTACCTACAGATAGAAATTTTAAGTGTCGAAGCAGCATAATTGTCCTCGTTCGCACAAGGTTTCAGGTTTTCCAAATTTAGAAGAAGAAAGTGTTAATTTTCACCTGAATACATTCACAGACACTGTTTACATCAAACATTTGCGGACGAACATCAGCTGTGCGCACTAGGTATGAATATGTATTGATTGGCAATTAATATTTTCATACTTGGTTGGCAAGGCAACCGTCAAATGAACTGAACCAAACCTTATAAAATGGAGGATACAGAGGCAACAGAATCACAAAAAAAACCTACAAAGCGAAAGGCAAGAAATCAGTCAGAGTGGAAACGAGAGAAAAGAAAACGTTCTATAATTGCGGGAGAACCTCATGTGACTGTCAGAGGAGAGATGACAGAACAGAAGAAGATTGGTTCTGATTGCCTCTGTAAACTGAAATGTTACGAAAAAATTGATGAGAAAACTAGACAAATGCTGTTTGATGGTTTTTATTCTTTGAAAACGTACGACGAACAGAATGCCTATTTATTTGGGCTAATCAGAAAACATGACGTTAAAAGAAAGAAAAATGCGGCATCTGACAGAAGAACGTGCACTTATAAGTACTATATTCGTTACAGAGGGCAAGAAACACAGGTTTGCAAACTTGCTTTTGCACATATTCATGCAGTGTCTTTCAGAAAAATAAGAACTTTGAGTGAAAAATTGGATCAGAACATCTTATTTCCTAGAGATGGCCGTGGAAAACATGATAACAGACCCACAAAAATCCCCCAAGAGACAAAAGACTTGATTAAAAATCACCTGTTTTCTGTAATAAAATCAAACGATTTGAAAAGCTTCATGAAAGAGGACAAGAACAGACAAATGGTGCCAGAACTGAATGTGGCTAAGCTGTACCTTCATTTCCTTCGAATGTATGAATGTGAAGCTTTGAACCCACAAACTGGTGAGTGTACAACTGCTTTACTTATGTTAAGTAATGATATTTCTTTAGGAATACAGTGTTCTGTACAAAATAATGTTTCAACTGGAAATTTGGTGGAGTAATCCATAGATATGTGGTGTTCACTGGATGGTATGTTGCCTAACGTGTTGTATATCGGTCAAGATATTCTAGACTCTATGTGTCTGTTGTCTTTATTAACAGCCAGTGTTGAAATAATGAAAAGTGTGTTGTAAGTACTGTAATTTCTGTGTTTTTGTTCCAGGGCAATTAATTCCGGGTTACATTCCGAAAGTGAAGAGTTGGTTGTATCGCAAGGTATTCCACGAAGAAGTGAAGTCTAAGGATTTCCAGACGTTGAAGAAGAAGTTAGACATCTTCAGTGAGAGCCATATTCACAAGATGGATGAGATGGATCTTGCTGCTAAGAAGGACAGGAGCCCGAAGAAATCAAGAAGAAAGGGGACTGCAAAGAAACTTTCCTTGGTTGAGAATGCTATGATACCTACTGATCATAATTCAGCTGCCAAAGCAGCTGAAGCACTCATGTTCCAGCAGAAAACTGCTGGTTTGGGTTGTTCCAATGTTCACTTCCCTATTGCTCCTAACTATAACACCCAGGGTACACCAACAGTCCAAAATATTCAGTTACAAGTGCAAAGAAACATTGTAGAAACTGCAAAACATCATCAACCAATGCAGAATCAGCCTCCATCCTTATCAGTATCACAGTCCATGAATCCTCACCAAGCCCATTCAGATTCAACTGGGCACCATCATTCCACACAAGAATTTCCAAACACTCATTACCATTTCTTAGCAGGAAGACCTGGGAAGGAACCTGTAGGCATAGGAAATCGCACCATGACACTTCTGCAGCATTCCATCAATCCTCAAACAATTGGAGCCATCTCACATCACCATCCAATGACAACATTCACAGGAAGCATGAATGATCCACTGCAACGTGTCAGAAATTCTGCACAAAGTCAACACTATGGGGCAGCCACAGGCTTGATGCATTCAGCTGATGCAAATCAGCAGTTGGATTTGTCTGTTAATGATATGACAAATGCATTTTATTCGTAAAATGTTTTAATGTTATATGTTTTAGTGTGTTTACATCCTTTGGTAGATGTATTTAGTACAGTGTATTGATATGACTTAAGTAAGCAGTGCAAATTTTATTCTTTTTTAACCGTTTTGAAAGTGCTTCTTAGTTTTATCTTCCTATAGAACAGGGTGAATTAATAACATGCCCTTTTTAATTGACAGTTCTCTGTCATTGCATGAATCATAAAGTATGAATAAAAAAAGAAGTTATGTGTGACATATTGTGTACTGGAAGAAATATATAGTCGTGTGTGCTTTTATAATAAATGTGTGATTTTATTTAATAGTATCCTTTAGATTGGGCACCGCGGTAGTGTGGAAGTGACCGAGGTCTCTGAAAGTTGGCGATACTGACAATAGATTGCTGTGTAATACGTACTTTCGAGCGAGGATATTGCATGTGGAATATGTGAGGGACGACATTGATACATTTGCGGATTTAGATTAACGGCGTTTCTTCTGTTTGCATTGTTTATTGTGGCGTAAGGAAATGCATATTTTGGCGGGAAGCTGCGTTCTTGGAATTTACAGCACCGAAAATCCGTGCGGGTTGATGAGGGTCCTCTGCAGCGTTGGTAAACCTGGTACGTAGGTTGTTTACATTGAACGGATGTGGTTACTAGTCTCACTGCGAACCTGATGCCACGATGTGAGGTAAGCAGTGTGTAATACAAAGGTCAAAAGTTTGGTGTGGAGTGTTCTGTACGAAAGAAACTTTGTTAGAACGTCTATCTGTTGACATATATTTCCTCCGGAATTCAGCGGCATGTTAGCAGCAGGGATGCTAACTGAGAATACGAGGGTGGTTATGTTTACTTCCCTCGTCATTCTGTTGGGCATTATTTGTGTTGTCGCAAACATAGATTCTTACAATGAAATCGAGAGTATGATACCGATTGTTATCAATACATGGCCATTTACAAATGCAACGCAAAGTGGTAAGAATTCTCACGTTACAATAGAGATAGGTGGTGAGTTCCGATGCGATAATTGCATCAGACGAGTGTGTAAGTGATGGGTTTCGTTGCTGAAATTTGACAGGAATTACCCTTTTTTTCGATGAATGATTGGATTAAGTGTAGCCTGTGAGAAAATAGTGATTAACGTCCGTCAGGCAATCAAAGCTCAGTTGTGGAACACGGACATAGCATAGACAAGATGTGGATGTACTCCCGTCTGTAGAGTGTAGGGCTAATATTTTTTTGTTTAATTTTTTTATTCTAAAGGTGAATGTTGGGCACAATCGTAAAACATGGATTTTTGCAGACGTCTAAACGATTGGAGGATAGAGAAAGCGAGTTTGGCTGAACCGATCCCCACCCAACCCTTTAAGCATATCCTGAACTTTAATTGGCAGTCCTTAAAAAATTATACTGTGATGTAAATAAAACTTTTACGAATTACACAACCTGAGACTTTTTGGAAATTCATGTTATTAATTTCCACAAAGTTCAGTTGTTTATAACTACAGGTATGGCAGTGGTGGAATGTATTCTTGGTATGGCCCAGATTGAGTATGCTGCATGTTGAGAAATTTGAGGTTGTCACAGTGATATTGATGAAGATTCAAGCCTTCTCGGATATCAGTAGCATAAATCTCAGAATACATGAATCTTCAAATGCTCACAGTTTTAAGTGGTTAAGGATGCTAAGTGATTGTACCTAATACAGCACTCCCACATTGGGCAGTTGGGTTACATTCCTGGAAGTTTGGAGGCTAGGGTAACACTTATCAAAGCCAAAATTATCAGTTCATTTTTTATTAGGGAGAATAAAGGCTACGTGTTTTTAGCCACCATCAGCCCTAATTACTAGAATACAAAAGGAGTCTATTTCACAGCTGTGTTTCAGGTTGGAGGTCTCAACCTTTAGAAACAAAAATAGTGTAAAAGTTACAGAATGCCTGCAATGTGTAACTTGATGCTTATAAATAAAGTAATGTACTGTAGGCGATTAGATATAACATTCCTGGAAGCTATATGTGTATATTACAGTTGGATCATCAGAATGTAGAAAAAGTTTGTATAGAGTAGGACTAGCTTCATTTCTTTAATCTTATTTTGTGATGTTTTGGTTCTGTTACTTATTTTGAGTATATTTAGTAAAGTTGTGTAAGAATACTTACATCTTGATATAATATGTCACCTTCAGAGATACAAATACATGTCTTAATTGCTTTGTGCTTGAATGCCTACTGAGCAGGCATAGGCATTCAAGCATGAAGTAATTAAAAGTGTAAAAGTGGTGTATGAAATTGAGATCAAAGTAATGTTTACAGTTACTAACATACTGACAATAAGTAACACAGCCAACACATCACAAAACAAGGTTGAGGAATTGATTTTATTGCGAAGTACCATCATACACAACAACTGAATATCAGTTGTAGTTTTGCAACTGGTTAATCAGGCTACATGTTTCAGCCGTTTTATCCGGCCATCATCAGGCCTACAGAATAATATTGTCAATTAAGGTCCGTTCGTTAACTCTACCAATGGGATCCCATTGTTTACACTGGATAAAAGCATGCTCCATCTACCACCACAAGAAGTTGAAAATTAAGGTACTTAAATATAAGTCCAGTTTACACTGGATAAAGGCGTGCTCCATCTACCACTACAAGAAGTTGAAAATTAAAGTACTAAAATATAAGTCCACTGTAAACAATGGGATCCCATTGGTAGAGTTAACGAATGTACCTTAATTGACAGTATTATTCTGTAGGCCTGATGATGGCCGGATAAAACGGCCAAAACATGTAGCTTGATTAACCAGTTGTAAAACTACAACTGATATTCAATTGTTGTATATGACGGTACTTTGCAATAAAATTTATTACACATGCACAACGGGATGGCGTCATTCAAAATTATGGAATTGAAGCTATTTGTACTCTATGCACTTTTTGTACACATCAGTGATCTGACTGCAATGTATATACATTGCTTCCAAAAATTGTATATGTAATTGCATACATCTTATTCTATTCTTTTCTAATTTTTTATAAACTTCAAGTTATACATACATGTTTATATATAATGTTACATTAACTAACTGCAATGTTTATTTTTGTTTAATAATGCAATGGAAATGTGCATCCCTAAAGTAACAAGTTTAATAACATGTCTAAGAATGCCTATGTAGGTAAAATACTACTTAAAACTGTGAAATCACCCCTTTTTTAAAATTGCCCCTTACGATTGCCTGTAAGTGCAGTGACGATTTTGGCGTCAGTGATTATGGTTATGCTTATGCTATTTATGTGCCAATATTTTACACATGTAAAACAGAAAAATGTACTAGATAAAGTTTTCTTTGTCCCTAATTAAGCACCATACCATGAATATATTTGGGGAGGTGGAAGTAAAACTCCACGCAGTCTTAATCACAACACTAGATGGAGATGAGTGGTCATGGTTGTGCCCTAACCATTTTATTCTTACATTAATAACTCAAGACACCCAATGGATAGGAGCCCCATTGCTGCCATAGATGTGGTGGTGAAGAGAAAACTCTATCTTTGTATTGGGAATCGAACCTGGTTGTCAAGTCCATTGCATAATCACTACAGTGACAGCTACTGTGACTCAGATTTGATATTTACACAAATTTAAAACTGCATATACATAAAATGAAATACTAGTAGTTGAAAAATAAAAAACCAACTAGAGTTGTGCTTCAGCCGGCAGCCTGGATACCACCCCAGCCGAACTGCACCCTGACTCCAGCACACAGCAATCCAAGAACAGTACAGTCAATGTAGTAGTTCAACAACATAGTCGCAAACCCCTGAGGATGGACATATTAATGCCCAAAACATGTTGAGTATCTAAGAAGTAAAGTAAATATAACAAGTGACATCTAGTTGGTTTTTTATTCTTCAACTATCACATTGATGCACGGTCCAATAAACATCAGAAATACTGATGTTGGTATACTTGTGAAAGTAAAGTGGTTAAGTTTTCTGTGTACTTATTTAGGTACCACTGCAGAAGACATATGGGAGGCTGGAGGTACAATGTTATACATTCTTAACCTCAGAACCGTAGTGAGGCAGGTGTTCAACTGCATGGCTGAACAGTGGAAATAGCTTCCAGTACCCATTGGATAGGTGGCTGTGTGGGTTCCAGAGTCAGTTAGAATGTAATGGAGAACAGAGAATCTGTGCTCTTGCCTTGAGTTGAACCACGATGCCCATCCATGTGATAGGGCATGGATATTTTAAGTCTGCAATTTGGGCCCCAGGCTGCTAGTTTGTAGTGTATTTGTCTTATCTCAAAAGGAAAAATTGAACAATGGCAATGTTGTGCTTGCACCTGTACCCCAGTAACGCCTGAACAAACTGAAGGATCTTCAGTAACATTGATATGTCATTCTACCAGATGGTTCAGGTACCATAACACAAATATGACCCTTTATTGTAAGTTAAAGAATGGAATGTATGGCAAAAGAACTCAGAAGGGTTGAGATCATAAACTTGGAAGAGGTGCTAAGGCCCAAATTGTTGTGTTAGGTTTCAATTTATTTGAAGGGGGGGTATATAGATATCACTTACACCAGCAATGAGCAAAATGCTACTCCTGTAACATTGAATTGCAGCCTGTGATTTAATTTCAGAAACATGAAACAAAATGATTCAAAATTCAGTGAAGAATTATTTTATCCACATTCATACAAAATTATCCAGAAAATAGGTTTTATTCCTGAGAGTACAGCGTGCTTTTTTTTTTTTTTTTTTTTTTTTTTTTTTTTTTATTTTATATTAATTTTTTTTT
>Ga0123355_10015406_pt1 | contig 12009 bp, 10 predicted proteins | sample TergutEmb28metaG_3_FD_89872 | JGI IMG/M metagenome (GOLD analysis project Ga0123355, IMG submission 89872) | Embiratermes neotenicus P1 segment gut microbial communities from Petit-Saut dam, French Guiana - Emb289 P1 | ecosystem: Host-associated > Arthropoda: Insects > Digestive system > Gut ... | reverse complement strand
TTTTATGCTGACCTGTGCGTGTTCCGCCGGGCCGGCGTTTGAGGGCGGCGAGATTAGCTGCGGGATGCGGGCGACCCCCGGGGCCATCGAGGCCGTCAGTATTGACGCGGACACAATGGAGCCGGGTCTTACTGTGATAGGCGATGCCCAGCCCGCGGGGCTATGCGGAAGCGGCCTTATTGCGACGGTCAGTGAGTTGTTCCGCTGCGGGATAATAGACGCTCGCGGGCGGATAGTCCGCGACGGCGTGCGTGTAAAGCGCGGCGAATATGAGGCGGCGTATGTTCTGGCTTATGCCGAAGAAGCTGCGGCCGGACGTGATATTGAGATCACCGAGACGGATATAGACAACTTTATCCGAGCAAAAGGCGCCGTTTTCTCCGCGATAAGGACGATGCTGAACTCTCTTGACATGGGCATCGGCGATATAGACAAGATATTGATCGCCGGCGGCATCGGCGGCGGGATCGACATAAAAAAGGCGATATCCATTGGACTTTTGCCCAATCTGCCGGAGGATAGATACAGCTATATCGGCAACAGTTCGCTGACAGGCGCTTGCGCCATACTTGTTTCCAGTGACGCCGAGAGCAAAGTATTTGAACTGGGGCGCAATATGACGTATCTGGAACTCAGCTCATACCCCGGATACATGGACGAATTTATCGCGGCATGTTTTATCCCGCATACAGATTGGGGGAGACTATGAAAAATCAGCAGACCGAAGCTCCGTTAGAGCATTATCGGGGGAAGTACAGAGACATGAACCCGTATACCGCATCTGCGCGTACTGGCGTGGAGTTTTCCGGCGAGTTTGCACTGCGGTGGCTAGGCAAAGACGTGCGGGTGCAGCATCCTGAGTTTCGCGCCGTTTATGCCGATGGCGAAAAGCCGCTGTCGGACACGGAGCAGATCCTTCTGATCCGCTACCTTTTAGAAGGCGCGCTCGCGGAGAGCCGGGGATTTGTCTCATACTCTGAGATACCGTGGGGAGACGTTTATCTCGCAAATTTCAAAGGCCGGTGTCTAAAGCGGCTTGCGTATGGTTTTGGGTTTGATCTTGAGCGTTTCAAAAGAGCTGCCGCCTCTCTGGGCGGAGTTCTGGGACACGGCGGTAACGCGTCGGCGGATATTGAGCTTTTAGACGGCTTCGTAATAAGGGCGATAATCTGGGCCGGGGATGACGAGTTTCCGCCGAATGCGCAGATACTGTTCTCAGATAATTTCCCGCTGGCGTTCACAGCGGAGGACATCGCGGCGATAGGCGACGTTCTGATAAGCACTTTGAAGAAAGTTTAAGATCCCAGACTTAAGGCGCGAGATTCATGCAAACTATGTGATTCCCGGTCTGGCAAGCAAGGGGTGGCGCGCGCATTTTCTCAAAAATGCGCGCGCCACCCCTTGCTTGAGAGCTTAAGGAAGTGACAACAAAAGCCATATACTGAAAACCAAGATGATTATGCCAAAACATGTGTAGAAATTGCGAGTTTGGGTACTTGTGCCGAATCAAAATGCGCATTATAATAAGTTGCATAATACTTTCGTGTAAGATATGAAAGCAACTATTGTAACTGGAGGAAAATATTAGTGAATATTCTGGTGTGTGTCAAACAAGTTCCAGACACTACGGAGATCAAGATCAATCCTGAAACCAACACACTGATCCGGGAGGGGGTTCCCAGCATTGTTAACACTTTTGACGCGTTCGCTTTAGAGATGGCCGCAAGAATCAAAGACTCTCAGGACGCAAAAATCGTTGTGATGGCAATGGGACCGGATCAAGCGAAAAAAGCATTGAAAACGTGTCTTGCGGTCGGCGCCGACAAGGCGTATCTGGTGAGCGACCGGGCGTTTAGCGGCTCTGATACTCTCGCCACCGGATATATACTCTCTGAGGCGATGAAAGCCGTTGAGGCGCGAGAAGGGCCGTTCGACATCATTTTCTGCGGCAAACAGGCGATAGACGGCGACACAGCGCAAACCGGACCGCAGCTCGCGGAACATCTGGACTATCCGCAAATTACCTGTGTAAGCAGTATCACAGTGGAAGGCGCGAGGGTCCGTGCAACACGTGAGACTGAATATGGCAAAGAGATATGGGAATCTTCGACGCCTGTTTTGGTGACGGTGACTAAGACTACGTATGAGCCGAGATACCCCACAGTCAAAACAAAGATAGCCGCGAGCCGCTCCGAGATACCGGTACTGACGATAAACGAGGTCAAAGCTGATCCGGCGAAAAGCGGGCTCAAAGGTTCTCCCACCAGAGTTAAAAAGACGTATGTGCCTGTACACAACAAAAACGGGATCATCATAAACGAGGATACGGCCGCGTATTCCGCAAGAAAATTAGCCGGCTTGCTCAGCGATGCCGGACTGATTTAAGGAGGATTCAAGATAATGGATGGATATAAAAATATTTGGGTATGGATTGAAACCTCATCAGACGGCGCGGCCAGAAATGTAGGGCTGGAGCTTCTGACGCCAGGCCGCAAGATGGCCGAAACTATAGGACACTCGCTGGTCGCCGTTATTATCGGCAGCGGGGCGGACGCCGCCATAAAAAGCGCCGCCGCCTATGGCGCGGATCAAGTGATTTTGCTGGATGATAACTGTTTTGCACAGTACAATACAGAGATTTTCACCGACGCGCTGCAAGAACTGGTGGAAAAATATAAGCCCGACACGGTGCTTTTCGGTGCGACCGCAAACGGGCGCGATCTCGCTCCCCGCATCGCCAGCAGAGTACAGACAGGCCTCACGGCGGATTGCACCGAGTTATCCATAGACGCAGAGACCGGCAATGTGCAATGGACGCGCCCCGCTTTCGGCGGAAACCTGATGGCGGTTATCGAATGCCCGAATACGAGGCCGCAGATGGGCAGCGTCCGCCCCGGGGTGTTCAAAAAAGGGATTTATGACGAGAATGCGGCCGTTGAAGTTATCAAAGAGACAGTCAAGCCTCCCTCGGAAAGCCGCGCGAAGATGATTGAGTTCATGGCCGACGCCGCCGAGAGTATGGTAAATTTAGAAGAAGCGGAGATCATCGTCTCCGGCGGACGCGGACTTGGAAAGCCAGAGAATTTTGCGCTTGTAAAAGATTTAGCGGACGCTTTGGGCGGCGTTGTGGGTTCCTCACGCGCGGCGGTGGACGAGGGGTGGATACCTCACGCGCACCAGGTCGGGCAGACCGGCAAGACCGTGGGACCGAAGATTTACGTGGCCTGCGGCATATCCGGTGCGATCCAGCATTTGGCAGGAATGAGCGAGTCTGACACCATTATTGCCATCAACAAGGACCCAGACGCCTCTATTTTTGATGTGGCCGACTATGCGATTGTCGGGGATCTACTAGAAGTGCTTCCCGCTTTGACCGAAGAAGTTAAACGCCTTAAAAATGCATAACATAAATAATAGGAGAGCTTAAATATGGATTTCAACCAGGACGAATTGCATCAAGACTTAATTGAAATGTATCGCGATTTCGCGCTAAACGAAGTCAAACCCCTGGCCGCGGAACTCGACGAAAGTGAACGGTTTCCTGAGGAAACGGTGGCGAAAATGGCGAAAATGGGGCTGTTGGGCATCCCGTTTCCAGAAGAGTACGGCGGAGCCGGGATGGATAATCTGTCCTACATCCAATGCGTGGAGGAGCTGAGTAGAGTTTGCGCATCCACCGGCGTTACTTTATCGGTCCATACTTCCCTTTGCGCCTGGCCTATTTATGCGTTCGGCACTGAAGAGCAGAAGCGGAAGTATTTAGTTCAGCTGACTTCCGGAGAAAAACTCGGCGCGTTCGGATTAACTGAGGCTAACGCCGGTACTGACTCCGGTATGCAGAAAACAACGGCGGTATCGGACGGTGATTCGTATATCCTCAACGGATCGAAACTGTTTATAACAAATGCCGGCCCCGCCGATATTTATATCGTCTTTGCGATGACTGATAAGGAAAAGGGTACGCGCGGCATATCCGCTTTTATTGTGGAAAAAAGCGCCCCTGGTTTCTCGATTGGCACGCAGGAGAAGAAAATGGGTATCCGCGGCTCCGCAACGGCTGAGCTTGTGTTTAAAGATTGCATAATTCCGAAAGAAAATCTACTTGGTGAGGAAAACAAGGGCTTTAAGTATGCGATGATGACGCTGGACGGCGGCCGAATTGGTATCGCCGCGCAAGCGCTGGGCATTGCCCAAGGGGCAATTGACGAAACGATTCCGTATGTCAATACCCGTGTGCAGTTTAATCAGCGTATCTCGCAGTTCCAGAACACTCAGTTTGAGCTTGCCGACATGCAGACCAAAGTAGACGCCGCGCGTATGCTGGTCTACCGCGCCGCGTGCGCGAAAGACGCCGGGGAGCCCTACTCTCACTTAGCCGCGATGGCCAAACTGTTTGCAGCCGAAGTTTCCAGTGACGTCACAAGGCGCTGCGTTCAACTATTCGGCGGCTATGGCTACACGCGTGAGTATCCTGTCGAGCGTATGATGCGCGACGCGAAGATAACTGAGATATATGAAGGAACCAGCGAGGTGCAAAAAATGGTTATCTCCGCTTGGATGGGCGTGAAATAGGACGTGGTTAACACGCCAAATTGAAATTCGTTTAGATTTAGCGGGACTATTACCATCGTCCCTTGCAAAAAAAAGGCGGCCCTTACGGGCCGCCTTTTGATTGGTTTACTTAAAGTAAATCTTGCTCTGTTTCGCAACCTCATCCTTGACGATCTCTTCAACGCCGGGGAAAAGACTGCCTTCTCCGCCCATCGTCAGGCTGGGTATGTACATGCCGCCCTCGTGGTATTCGCGGCAGGCGCGCGCGACTTCGGCACGGACGATTTCTTCAGTCCAGTTGGGAACGTCAGCGACCGTTACGTCAAGCCCGCCCATAAGTGTCAGTTTATAATCCGTGTCCTTCTTGATCTTCTGGATATTGTTTGTCGGCAGAACGCCCTGGAAAATATCAATGCCGATGTCAACTAGGTCTTTACAGATCGGCTCAAGATAACTGTCAGCATGGTGCATGGTGATACAGCCTTTGCTCTTGATCATGGAGAAGATCTCGCGCCACGGCTCTTTATAAAACTCACGCCAGACGCCAGGTGACATGAACAGGGAAGTTTTCGAACCCCAGTCGTCATGCGTCATGAAGACGTCAGGCTTTATTTCATCAATCATGTATTCCATCTGTGACATTTTGAACTCTTTGATCGCGTTTATGAGATCGTGCATCGCTTCCGGCTCTTCAATGAGGTTCATCAGTGTGTCTTCAAAGCCCATCAGGAAGTGGCTCATCTCAAACAGGCCGGTTACGTTCCAAACCATGACAAATTTGCCCTGCGCGCGGATCGCGTCAGCCTGGGCTTTAACGTCAGTCCAGTCGAGGTTATACTTTTTGCGGAAATCGAAAAACTCCACATAGTCGCGCCATTTGGTGACGTCTTTGACAACTTTAGTCTCGTCGGTTACGATCGGCATTGCGCCGGGTTCGCCCTCACCCCAGTACAGCGTAACGCCCAGCGGGTTTTTGACGGTTTCGCCGCTCTGCGGAGCCGAAAACGGGTACATCGTAAAGAATATCGGATCCCATGCCTGCGGGAATGGTTCCCACCCGTTGACAAACGCGTCAGGTTTGCCGTTTTTTAGTGTCTCAAACACATTTTCCTTCAAAGATAACATAAAGCTCCTCCTTTGTATTAATGCACAGTATTTAAGTTTACTCAGCACTAAGTTTATATCATAAACGTACATACCCTGTCAATTGGTTATCTGAATAAAAATCACCTCAGCATGTCGAAAATCGCCTGCGTGAACATTTTCGCGCTCAGTACAAGCTCCTCGGTCGCGATCGACTCATTCGCGCCGTGTATTTTGTTATCCGCGCCCGGGAATTCACAGCCGAACGCGACCCCGCCCGGGATTTCATGCACATATGTAGAGCCGCCGATGCTCAAGCACTTGCCGACATCGCCGGTATACTCCTCGTATATACCCAGCAACGTCTGAACAAACGGGCTGTCCTCCGGCGTGTGGTGACATCTTGAAATCGTCGAATCCGTTATGTCTATGCTTTTACGCGCGAAGGCCTCGCGGGTGAGTTCCAGCAGGTCAACCTCGTCGGCGCAGGCGGGCGTGCGGCTATCGAACTTGCCGTCAAAGCCGGTCGGGGTGAAATCAATCATGCTGAAGTTTACCGTGAGCGCGCCGGTCGCGTCGTCACTCATGTTTATGCCAAGTCCCTGACCGTGAAAATCGCCGTGCGGGAACAGGTTTTTGAGCGATTTCACACACTCGAACCCCGCACTGTCGGCAAACGGCATCGCGGCCAGCATCGAGATCAGCGCGGTCAACGCGTTCGTGCCGTTTTGCGGGGTCGCCGCGTGCGCCGCCTTGCCCGTTGATGTAATCACAGTCCGATTGCCGTCCTGCACCGCCGAAATCCCCTCACTACAAAACGCCTCGACCTCTTCGAGCGCAAAACCCTCCACAACAGCCTCAGAGCGTTCCGGCACGGTGTTTACCGGGTAACCGCCAGTGATCGACAAAACCCGCGGCAGTGCAGCATCTTCGGCCCACTTTGCGCCGAAACTCGGCAGAAACCGGCCTTTTTCGATGTTCACGATCGGGAAGTCCGAGTCCGGCGTGAACACATACGTCGGCGGGTCGTTTTTCTCCAGATACCGCGCGATGTCCTCAATGCCGGACTCTTCGCCCGTGCCGAGGATCAGCCGAAACCCGCCCAGCTCTGAGCAGAGGTCGCGCGCACAGTACATCGCGTACATCGCGGCGACGGCCGGGCCTTTGTCGTCGCTCGTGCCGCGCCCGTACAGTCTGCCGTCCCGCTCGGTCAGCTTAAACGGATCGGAGTCCCAGCCTGACCCGGCGTCAACGATATCTAGATGCGCCAAAATTCCTAGCTTTGCAGGGCTCGACCCCATGTCGGCCGTGATTACGATATCCTCAAAATTCTCGACAGTAAATCCCCGCTCTTCGAGCATGGACTGCGCAATGTCCATAACGGCGCGCGGCCCGGCACCGTACGGCGCGCCCGGCTCTTCCGGACCTCTCACCGAATTTACCGCGACAATGCGGCCGAGGTCTGCGATCATTTCATCATGGTGCCGCTCAAACCACTTGTCGATATCTTGCCTAAGCTGCGCTCTATTTCCTTTCATAAATCGCCAAAATCCCCCTATACGTCATATATAAATCAAGTTTTGAGCATATTTCATACGGCGCGTGCATCGACAGCACCGGAGTTCCGGCGTCGATCGTCGCGATATTGCGGTTGGCCATGAATTTGGCGACCGTACCGCCGCCGCCCTGGTCAACTTTGCCCAGGCTCGCCATCTGCCAGACCACGCCGGCATCGTCAAAAACGCGGCGCAGCATGGCGACAGTCTCGGCCGAAGCGTCACTCGCGCCCGACTTGCCGCGCGCGCCGGTGTATTTCAAAACGCCAACGCCGCACCCAAGCATCGCGCTGTTTGTTTTTTCGCTTACTTCGGCAAAGTTAGGGTCAAACGCGTTACACACATCGGCAGAGATGCAAAACGACGCGCGGTAGCAGTCGCGGAGCCGGGTGTCTGTGGCGTCGCACAGTTCTTCCATAAAGTCGTCAAACATCGCCGACTGCATCCCGGAAACGCCGTCTGACCCGACTTCTTCTTTATCGACAAGTACACACACGGCCGTCATCTCCGGCGTGTCTAAGTCCATTATCGCCCGGAGCGCGGCGAACGAGCATGAACGGCAGTCGTGTCCGTAAGCGCTGATCATCGACCGGTCAAACCCCACGTCGCGCGCGCTCATCTGCGGTACGGCCTGAAGCTCCGCCGACATAAAGTCCGCTTCATCGACGCCGTATTTCTCATGCAGGATAGTCATGATGGCGCGTTTTACGCGGTCGGTGTCCTTTTCCTCACCTGTGGGGAGACTTCCAATCAATATATTCATATTCTCGCCCGGAAACGCCTCGCCAAGCGGTTTTTTCTCCTGATCCTTGCCAAGGTGCGGCAGCAGGTCGGTTATCATGAAAACCGGGTCGCCCTCGTCGTCGCCTATTGAGACGTTTACCGTCGTCCCGTCCTTTTTGACAAAAACGCCGTGCAGTGACAGCGGCTGCGCCACCCATTGGTATTTTTTCACGCCGCCGTAATAATGCGTTTTGAAAAAGGCCATCCCGCCGTCCTCGTAGAGTGGGATCTGCTTTAAGTCCAGTCTGGGGGTATCGACATGCCCAGCCGCGATGTTTACACCGTCGGACAGCGGCTTTTTGCCGATAACCGTGAGTATAAGCGCTTTACCGTCGGCCGTCTTGTTGTAAAGCTTTACACCGGAGTGCAGCTCCATGCCGCGCTTATACGGCGCAAAGCCATGCTCTTCGGCCAGTCTGACGCTCTCGGTCACCGATTCCCGCTCAGTCTTTCCATTGTCGAGAAAATCTTTATACTGCTCGCAATATTCGCTTGCACGGGTCTTTTCGTCCTCGCTTATTGTCTCGTACACACTCTTTTTTTTGTAAAACAGCTCGTCGCTCATTTCTCATGCCCTCCTGTAAGTTTTTCAAAAAACGCCCTGCAATGCGCTTCAAACTCATCTGATGTATTATACACGTTTTCCAGCAAATAATCGCAATGCTCTCTGAAAAAGTCATCCGTCTTCTGCGCCGCGACCCTCTGCTCGGCCACATCGCGCGTGATCCCATCGCGCGCGATTATCCGCTCAATCCGGCTCTCTACCGGCGCGGTGACGCCGACAACAATGTCGCACTCGGCGGCGGCCCCGCTCTCGATAAGCGCAATCGCGTCAACCGCTGCGACCTTGCCGCCTTGCGCTTTCCAGTCGTCCAGTCTGCGGTCCCGCTCGCGCTTTATATACTTATGCGTGATCGCGTTTAAATCGCGAAGCGCCGTGGGGTCATTAAAAACAATCTCCCGAAGCCGCGCCCTGTCGATAGCGCCGTCGACCAGAACTCCCCCGAACCTCGCACTCAGCTCCGACTTCATGTCGTCGCAATCTTCGAGCAGTTCATGATAAATCTTGTCGCAATCCATCGCCAGCGCGCCGAGTGATTCGACTGCACGCAGAGCTGATGTTTTGCCCGCCCCGGTCGGGCCTGTTATGCCGATTACAAACATTAGCTTTCCGTCGCTTTCAGTTTCTCCGCCTGCTCAAACATGACAAGCGCATCGATAAGCTCGTCAAGCGCGCCTTCGAGTATCTGCTCAAGTTTATACAGCGTAAGGCCGATACGATGGTCGGTCACGCGGCCCTGGTGGTAGTTATAAGTCCTTATACGCTCGGACCGGTCGCCTGTGCCGACCTGGCTCTTGCGCTCGGCCGCGAGTTCCGCTGTCTGGCGGCGGCGCTCTTCCTCGACCAGGCGCGAGACGAGAATCTTCATCGCGCGGTCGCGGTTTTTATGCTGACTGCGCTCGTCCTGGCATTCTACGACGGTGCCGGTCGGCAGATGCGTTATTCGTATCGCCGACTCTGTCTTGTTGACGTGCTGGCCGCCGGCCCCGCTCGCGCGGAATGTATCGATCTGTAGGTCGGCGGGATTGATATTAAAATCAACTTCCTCCATCTCCGGCAGTACGGCGACGGTGACCGTGGATGTGTGGATACGCCCGGAACTCTCCGTTTCCGGCACACGCTGAACCCGGTGTACCCCGCTTTCGAACTTAAACCGCGAATACGCGCCCGCGCCCTCAATGATAAAACTGACCTCTTTGATCCCGCCGATCTCCGTCTCGCTAAGGTACGCGACTTCCGGCTTCCAGCGTTTCGACTCGGCGTACATTGAGTACATCCGATAGAGGTTATACGCGAACAGCGCGGCCTCGTCCCCACCCGCGCCGGAGCGGATCTCTATGATGACGTTCTTCGAGTCGTTCGGGTCGCGCGGCAGGAGCAGAAGTCGGATTTCGTCTTCGATCTGCGCCATCTCGGCTTGCGCTAAGTCAAACTCCTCCTGCGCCATCTCGCGAAAGTCCGGGTCGCTTAGCAGTTCCTTCGCGCCTTCCATGTCACTTTGCGCCTTTAAATACCGCCGGTACGCAAGCGTGACGGGCTGCACTTCTTTGAGTTCCTGCGCCAGTCGCGCATACAGCGCAGGGTCGGAATATATCTCCGGGTCTTGCATCCGACGTTCAAGCTCTGAATATTTTTCCTCTATTTCCATCAGCTTTTCAAGCATATTAAAACCGTCCGTTCGTTCTTTTTTGATTCCAGAAATATTATCACATTTTGCCGCTGAGGGCAAATTTTTTCGAAAACCCACCCATGGTTACGCGGGCGATCGAGGTTGATCGCCCCTACATGGCGCGGCGGTTTTTGCACAAACGGCGCGCCGGGGGCGTCGTGCCCTACAGGGTGTGTAACGTACCTCTTGCGCAAATGGGCGGCTTTGTTATATTATATGTATAAAAAATCGGGAGCGTAACAATATGCGAATTATGGCGATTGATTACGGCGACGCGCGGACCGGGCTTGCGGTGTCTGACTTATCCGGGACGCTTGCGGGTGAGGCTTGGGTTTTGGCGGAAAAAGATCAAAAAGCGGCGGCGCGGGCAATAGCAATTGAGGCGGCGGCGCGCGAGGTCGGGCGCATCGTTGTTGGATATCCTAAAAATATGGACGGCACCGCCGGCCCGCGAGCGGAAAAAAGCGAGCGGCTTGTGGAGCTTTTGCGCGCTGAGTGCGACATCGAAGTCGTTTTATGGGACGAGCGGATGACTACAATGAGCGCGCACCGGATACTCTCAGACGCGGGCAAACACGGCAAGAAACGCAAACAGACCGTTGACGCCGTCGCCGCGACGCTAATTTTAGAAAGTTACCTGCTGTCTTTGAAAGATTAATATGTGCAAACTTTCATTAGCAGTCTTTTTCTTCTTTTCGTCTTGCGTCGAAAATTATGACCTTTTCAAACGCCGGGCAACAAAGTGCTACCTCTACACGCCTTTCCACAGTTAAATTTTGTTCAATATTTTCACACTTGTGGCGTTTAAAATAAAAAGAAGCTCTTGCAAAATCGCACTTTATCGTTTATAATAAAATGCAATTTGAATGAGTGAAACTTGCATTTTAAATAGATTATTTGGAGGAACACACATGTCAGAATTTAAAAAAGTATTAGCAGCCAACCGCGGGGAAATCGCCATCCGTATCATGAGGGCATGCCGTGATCTTGGAATTTCCACAGTCGCTATGTATTCAAACGAGGACACGCTCAGCCTGTTTCGTACCGAGGCGGACGAAGCGTATCTGATCGGCGAAAATATGAGTCCCTTAGGCGCTTACCTCGACATACCGTCGATAATCGAGCTTGCAAAGCGCCGCAATGTGGACGCGATTCACCCCGGGTACGGATTTTTGTCCGAGAACGCGCGTTTTGCCCGCGCGTGTGAAGAGGCCGGGATCAAATTCGTTGGCCCGCCGTCGCACATCCTCGAGAAAATGGGCGATAAGCTCAACGCCAAAGCGATCGCCAAAGAGTGCGGCGTCCCGACGATTCCGGGTACGACCGTACCGCTTAAAGACGCGGACGAAGCTTTAGAGAAAGCGCTTGAGTACGGACTTCCCGTTATGCTCAAAGCCGCGGCCGGCGGCGGCGGACGCGGTATGCGTCGCTGCGATACGCCGGACGAGGTTAAATCGGCGTTTGAACTTGTCTCGAGCGAAGCGAAAAAAGCATTCGGCAGCGGCGATATCTTTGTCGAAAAGTTCGTCTCTGAGCCGAAACATATCGAGATGCAGATCCTTGCCGACGAGCATGGCAACGTCGTCCACCTCGGCGAGCGTGACTGTTCGCTGCAACGCCGGTATCAGAAAGTCGTTGAGTTCACACCGGCGTTTTCCGTACCGAAAGAGACTATCCAGAAGATTTACTCCGACTCGATTAAAATCGCCAAAAGCGTCGGATATATAAACGCCGGGACGATCGAGTTCTTGGTTGACGGTAACACCGGCGAACACTATTTTATAGAGATGAACCCGCGCATACAG
>Ga0123355_10015405_pt1 | contig 12010 bp, 10 predicted proteins | sample TergutEmb28metaG_3_FD_89872 | JGI IMG/M metagenome (GOLD analysis project Ga0123355, IMG submission 89872) | Embiratermes neotenicus P1 segment gut microbial communities from Petit-Saut dam, French Guiana - Emb289 P1 | ecosystem: Host-associated > Arthropoda: Insects > Digestive system > Gut ... | reverse complement strand
TTTTTTTAGTTGGCCAGCTATCAGTATCCATGGGGACAAGTCGCAGCCAGAGAGGGATTATGTTTTAACAGAATTCCGCAACGGAAAATCACCCATTTTGGTTGCTACAGATGTTGCTGCCCGTGGATTGGGTATGTACATAATGTATTAAAATGTAACTGGAATTTTGACAGTTACACCTGCCACTTTAGGAAACTGAAATTCCAATCTATTTTTTCTTCCATCTACCAGTGCTCAGCTTGTCCTTTCAGTTTCTCTTGCCATTTTATATTGGAGGCAATATGTCACTCTGTTGAGCCACTGAGTGCTGAAGTTAGTTTCTCATTGCAGATGTTGAAGATGTGAAGTATGTCATCAATTTTGATTATCCCAACACCTCTGAAGATTATGTACATCGCATTGGGCGAACAGGACGCTGCAACTTGAGTGGTACTGCATATGCATTTTTCACTCCTAACAATGCACGCCAAGCAAAGGATCTAATAGCAGTGCTAGAAGAGGCAAACCAAACCATCAACCCAAAGTTAGCTGAATTGGCTAATATTGCTAGGTCCGCGTTTGGAGGTAAAGGTAGTTACACACATTTTCATTACTTTTTACTGTATATTTGTATCTTCAGTTTTATTTTCAGTATATTCATTTATTCCTGTCATGTGAGCTTCATGACTTGATTCAGACTATTTGGTTGTCTTGCTGAAGTTGGTTGTGTGAGTGAATGATTTAGTGTCCCTAGTTTGTTGATTTTTTGTCATATTTTGCAAACTTTGATGCTCTTCATTCACACAGGTCGGAACCGCTGGAGCAACCGCAGCAAGGAGAATGGACATGCTATGTCAAATCAGACTTCTGCACGCAATACTGGATCTATTTGGAATCCTGAACGTTCTCAGAATACCAGCACTCAGGAGTACCGGCAGTCAGGGTCACCCAGGTTTTCTAATGGCAGTGGCAACAATACAAGGAATGGGTCTGATAACTACAGGGGTATTGGATGCAGCCCACAGCAGAATGGGTATGGCCAACAGAACAGTTACTCTCAGCAGAGTGGATATGGGCAACAAAATGGATATAGTCAGCAACATTACAGTCAACAAAATGGGTACAACCAGCAGAATGGATACAGTCAACAAAATGGATGTTTAGGTGCGCGCTCATATGGAGGCCAGGGTCCGCGAGGTGGATATCAGGGCCAGAGGTTCAACAACCGTACCCAGAATTATAATGGAGCCCAGGGATCAACCTCCTCACCCCACCAAGGGATGTACTCAGTACCTCCCCCATTCATGCTGCACAATAGCACAGATGCCAACATGCAAAGCATTCTGAGCAACAAGTTCTTCCAGTCGACTCGCCCACCTCCCCAGGCCAACCCCTGTGCCTATCAGAGCATGGCTGCCAATGCTTTCAGTCAGTATCAACCCATGCCGTATGCATATGGCTATGGACAACCGGCCGCTGTACAACAATAAGCCCCCAGCCCACCCTCCTCGGGTGTTCTTGCTTGGTTTATATTCATTATCGTGTTTTGAGGTGCATAATATCATATTTTTGTTTAATATCTTTCACTGTAGCAAGGATTCCAGTTATCATTAATATCTAATATTAATATTATTGGTGTGTGGGAAGTAAATTTCCTTTTTATTTCGGTATTTGCTGTTTTGAGAAAACTTAATGGCCACATTCCACTTTGATTTTGTTTTCTATCACTGTAACTGTTTGTAGAATTCCATAATATTTCTGTATGCTGTGGAGATGCACGAAACATTCAGAAGGGGGGTGGGTTGGGGGCAAAGATTTTATTTTATGTAATAATAGGCCGTGTCATGGTTCTGGCAAAGAGCACAGATAGTGTATAAACAGTGTGTATATAAGAGCCTAAATGTGAAAAATATTTACGTTGTCAGATAGTGCGATGAATTAATGCAGTCTTTCATAGTAAAGTACTCTTGTATGCATATCAGATCAAGTGCTCTGCGTTCTTTCCAGTGCCAATCTCATTATTTATTATAACTTCCTATCAAAGCATCGGAAATGATACAGATGAGTAATATTTATTTGCAGTGTGATGCTGTAATTAGTGGCGTGTGTCGATGCTTTGTCTTTGTTGACTTCGTGTTTTTGACTGTTTTCAGTGAAAGGTTGTTTGTCAAACTTATATGTTCCTTAACCCCCTCAAGATCTGTCCACCCTCAAGGGTCGTGTACATAGTAGTCTAAAGAGTTCAAATATTGTATAAATTATATGTAAGATCAGCCACTGATTGTGGTTTATAACACTATTACATTTGTACTGTGATATGTAAGATGTAGCAGATAATTTTAAACTTAAGCTGCAAGTCCAAGAGAAAGGTCGGTAGAACCACATGTAACAACGATGCACAGCAGTATTTTGATAAGGGAACATAATCTTTTTTAAGTGTAGTTAATATAGTATGTGATATTTTCCTCAAAGACTGATAACTCTGCAAGGGGTATATTTTAAATCACTTCTATCTTAAGGTTTTACATAACTGGTTGGAACCACACCTCTTGAACAAAGTGTTTTGTATGGACTTTGTTTTTGTACCAAATTGCAGTGATGCTTTGTGATTTCTGTTACCTTACTCATGTTACGATTTCTGTTCCACAAGGTGGACGTAAACTAGGTAATGACAATAGTTAGTGAAGTTCAAGAATGAGTGAATGGTTCATGGTGAACTGGGGAAGTCTTTCTCCACCAACCTTTCTCATTGGAAGAGGTGAGCAAAATGTTTTGAGAGAGTGCGGTCTAACAGATTGTGCAAGTGTTAACATTTGTCTATACTCAGTGTACTTTTGGATACCAAGTTGTTGTATGGGAGACTTGTAAAATTAGCAGTTGCTGCTGCTGGTTTTTGACCATGACAAAGTAATGTATGCATATTATAGTGCGACCCTTGTGCACGTGATAGATTAATCTTCCTGGGAGTCGAGGAAGTAGCCAACTCTTCTGTAGGTTTCCTTATAAGTGCATTTCTTGTATGTAATACAGTATTATGATAGTAAAGTAATTAATTGCAGGATGGAGTGTTTGATTTGTGTCCTTATGGTAAGGAATTTACCTTAACCTTTCTTGCTGTGCATTAGCATGATCTGAAAAGTATTTGGACTTTCCTGTAGGCCAGTGCAGCTGCTTTGCTGAGAAGCTAGTTACATTGGCAGTGCTTTCAAAAAATGATTTCCTTTATTGTTATTTTTATTATATTTATTTATATGAATGTATGACGTTGTTAATGTGTCTACTCACAATAAATAAGTACATGCATAAAAGTTAAAATCATTACTTTGTACAGTTCCACTAAATATCGTCCAGTTCTGCATGGATAGGCATTACTGAAACTGTTCAGTATACTGTGACTATGGTATTCTTGACCTGTGATGTTTGAAGTTTTCGTGTGTGTGCGTATGTGTTACAGTAGGCATGCCTAAGCCCACATTCTTTTGACCAGTAGGTCCAGAACATTTGTGAAGGTTCTGGGATGATTCCATGCAGTCTGGTAGGTGTTTACTATACTGTGAAGGAACATACTGCCTCAATTTTCTAGTCCAAAGGTGGATACTGAATGTTCCTCAGAACATAAAATTTCTACCACATTAATGTGGCATCACTTCTAAGATTATTCACAGTCATCTTTGTGAGAACCATACGCCACGTTCTTTCCGTGGTGGACACTGAATGTTCGTCAAAACGTAACAAATTTCTACCACATTAATGTGGCGTCACTTCTAAGAATATTCACAATCATCTTTGTGAGAATGACACATGTCACATGCTTTCTGTGGTTTGAAACAAATTTGATTTTACTCCCTTATTTCAATGATGACTTGTGTTTCTTGAGTTGGGTAGGACCTTACTAGTATATTGTTCCATTCTTGTCTTTATTAAGTTTATTAATATCAAGTTTTTCCAATTAACAGGGCCCTTGTTACTGGTGGAAGTGCTCTTCCACATTTTACATGATATTCTTACCATTTACATCCAAGAATGGGTTTATTCTGTCAAGTGCCATTCTGAATGAGTTATACCTAGCTAAGATGTAACTTTAATAAGGATTTACATGCTGCAAACTGTCATGAAATTGACCGTACTTACAACACATTCTTAGAGGTAGGAACTCCATGTAAAGGGTTGTAAAGAATTTGTTACCTTTAATAATCTAGTTCTTACTGACCCTTGTGTGAAAGTATTATTTCACATTCTTTTCCAGTTGCTGGCATAGATAAGTATTGACTGAATTCATTGCTGGCTTTTGCTACACCAGATCATTGACGGTTTCTTGAACACACCGAGAACTACTTAATGGATTCCACTGGCTATTGCAGTGGGCTGGTCATGAACATGACCACTTGCCTAAATATAGGGTCTACAACAAGAATGTGTGGAGCTATACTATTTTCCCTGTATACCTCCATGGCATGTACAAGGGTTTTGACAGTTCATATGCAACTCTAGTGTGTTGCCTACAATGTAAGAAAGGATGCCCTTCTTATGCAAAGACCTTCTCTGCATGTTTATGCGACCTAGTTTCGGTTTTACTGTCGACAATGGTACTGTGAAAAGGAGGATGAGAATATAAACGTTATTTTGCAGCACTCTGTCCCATGCATGAATTACAGTTGTCCCACGTAACCAAAGCGGTACAGTTTGGCTCTTTTTCCTTTCAACCATCCAGCAAGTTTCACCGTGTGGTAGGTACTCTAACGTTACCTCGGCCACGAACCAAACACAGATCTCCCTTTCAACTTTGAGGAAAATCATCCTTTGAACGTTGAGGAAAGTCATCTCCGTTGTGTTAAATTTCAAAGTATCAAATATGTATATATATATATATATACATACATATATATATGCACAGTCAACACAACTATGTTATATTATCAGGTGTCATACACCGTATCAACTACATGTTTCGGGCACTTTACTTGGCCATCATCAGGTTGTACTTAACTTACAGAGTAACTTCATTACATACCAGCGGATCTAATTGTAAACGAGATCTCGTCTTCCATTAGATAAATTGGTATGTAACGCAGTTACTCTGTAAGCTATGTACAACCTGACGATGGCCAAGAAAAGTGCCCGAAACATGTAGTTGATACGTTGTACGACACCTGATAATACGACATATTTTTTATTCTGACTTCGTGACAGATCTCCCTACCTGCAGAGCCATCTCGTGGCAATTAACCCCTTCCGGCACAAAACGGAATACAGACCACAGTTCCGGCTGCAGTTCTTTTATCTTCCACTAGGCAGAGGTAAGGACGGGCCATGTGGTCGATGATTAAATGTGAGAATTTTTGCATTTCATTTTTAACGCATTGTAAGAAATGAGATATTTACATGTATATGTTGCCTGTTTAGTGATGAGTACTAGCTGTGTGTTTGTTGGTCGGTTGAAATGTGGTCTTAAAGAGGTTTTGTTTTGTTCAGGTTTCCGGTCTCCAATCTGTCAATCTAAATTTATTGCGTTTGCAGTTACTATGAAGGATTATAGCAGTACTCATATAAATCCAGATGTGTGAGTATATACTTTATGATGTTTTTTATTCTTTAACTAATGTTTGATTGAAATGTGAAGTATTGTTTTTTCTTAGTGATGACTTTTTTTTTTTTTTTAAATTTAACCTCTCAAATTTGCTGATTGGTTTTGTCGAGGACCATCATTATTTTAAGACTGTTAAATAACGAAGGACTCTGCTCAATGGAGTAAGTACGTAAATATGTCGTATTTAATTAATTGTTGGCCGAAATAATTACCGTACGACTGGTAGGAAGCAGTGTACCTCTCAGGTGAACACAGCATAATAACTTTCGGTTCTGTAAGAGCCCGTAAATAGACCAGCCGAGGGAGGATTAGCTCCATTGAGTAAGGTGCTGCTTTTATTTTGTGTTTAATGTTGTACATATGAGAAGATGTTTGCAACTTTTTTGCAAGGTGCATTGTTTTGGAAATAAGAGTCTTTGAAATTGTAGGACTTTTAAAGGAGCAGCCAGTCGTTTTGGAACTGATAGAAAGAAGACTGTATTTGGGACTGGTGGCTGGAAGAGGGGTCATGAAAACAGGACAAAAGGATTTGAACCAAGAGGAAACCTCTGTAAGCAAAATTGGGACCTCACAAAGTTGCATCCATTTACAAAAGACTTGTATAAGCCTCATCCAGAGGTACAGAACAGGTAATTTAGAGGAATCTGATACAGAATTTGATCAAAACTCATGTCAATAGTAATATGGAAGTGTTTATAATTGTGCATGCACTGACTCATTGAGTGTTATAGTGTAACAGAAGCAACATTTTTTATTTAACATGTTATATTTGTAGTGTATCTACCTGCACTTATGACCTGGCATTTGCTTTGGATGTAATGGAAGACAAAGAATTAGGGCTGTCATTGTATTACCATAATGTAAACCAAAAAATGAACACAATTCATCAGAATCACAATAATGTTATGATGTTTAAACTCCTACATGTTTTGGGCCTCACTGGCCCATCATCATTGAGTGCACAGTTGCATAAAGCAATCTTATTATCATCTCTGTTATCTAGTAGAACTTTCATAAATTCATCAAAGTGTGATTTGTAGTACAGGGATTTGTGCAGATTCAAACCAACATGCTGCTCCAATTACTGCAGACCATTGAGGCCCAAAACATGTGGGAGCTGAGGAGTCTTAACATTATTGTGATTCTGATGAATTATGTGCTTTTGTTGGCTTACAGTCTAGTAATTGAATCGTAATGTTCAGAATGGAAAATGTAAAAGAAAAAGGCTGTCACTGTAGTGTCTGTGATGCATGGAATGGTTGCTGACATAGGCCAACAAGGTGTCCAGGAAGCTTAGGTGCAGTAAACCTGTAACATGAGGATTAAAGTTTCTGTCAGTAAAGTGAAAGCACTGGTAGAGAACAAGACCTCCAAGGCAAATTGGTATCTGACTTGCAGTCTCATGCATGAATAAAATACTGAAGATAAGCCACACTCTTAGTAGCATATGTATATTCATAGTTCTGTGCATTTTCTGTAGAATAAATATGACAGGATTTGGCTTCTTTATTTTATAATTTATATGTAAACACCAATTCAGGGAATATGCCATGAGTGAAGTTAGAAACTTTTAAAAATTGCAGTGAAACTGGAAGGAATATGCTGTTCCAATTATGTTGTGTTGTGATATCCGTTCTGTAAATTTCCAAGTAACTTGCTTTTTCTGAAGGGGTGCCAAGCTGTATTCGAAATAACTCTGCCACCTACTAGTAGCTTGGGGACAAGAGATGCTACTCTGTAGCTGTCAGATGAACTATTATCTGTATACTAAAAAACTGGTTTGGTGTTACTGATGGATAGATTATCTGGAAGAATTCCCTGGTCAGTGTGATATTTGCCAAAAGTGTTCATGGAATGAATAATTATTCACTGCTTTTCTGCAGGATGGTTTGCAGGTCTTCTATTAATGCTGTAAGACTCTTTGAACTACCTATATATTTTTATCGCTATGTCCAACCACATGAATAGTAGCATTTTGTGCTGAATTGTCAAATGATGGAATATGTACTAGATTAAAATGTGTTATTGTGTATGTCAACATATTGATAATTTTCGCAGATCCAGGCATGAAGTAGAGGCATTTAGATCTGCACACCAAATTACTGTGAAGGGGGATGCACCAAACCCCATCCAACATTTTGAGGAAGTAAATTTCCCTGATTATGTGGCAGATGAATTAAGGTAAGAGGCTGTGTTGTGTAGAAAATGACGGGATGTGTATTTTTGACCCCTGTAGCAACAGAGATAGTTAAGTATGATGAACTCTGAGAGTTATGATTGGCAAAGAAAACCAAATAGAGACATAGCAGCTCCAATTATGCTTTGTTCACCAAAAATACATTACTGACTCCCTCAGGAGTGAACTCCTAATAGAGACATAATATGGAGACATATCAGCTCCAATTACACTTTGTCCACGAAAAATATATTACTGGCTACCTCAGGACTGAACTCTTAATAGAGACATAATATTTTAAGTATGCTTAATTTAGCATGAAAGAAATATTTCATGGATCCCATAGCTTGGGTCCTTGTTATTAGATTGTTAGGTGTCTGAAGAGCAGAGAAATGGAATTATGTGAAGGAACCTGTCACAAGGAAAGATTCCCAACAAAAAGAGTACAGTTAGGAACAATATTTTATCCTAAATCTGTTGGTAAGTAATGGGTTTTGTAATACCGTTTTTCAAGCAGAAGAGGTTTGAATATTTTGTTATACTTCAGATAAATGTTCTAAGTACAACAAAGGCAGATTTTTTTTAAACTTATGTATCCTGTTGTATTGGAATATAAACAAGAAGTAAATAGATAAACCATCAAAACACAACTTTATGAAACAATTATTTTCTCAGCTACCTGTTTTGACCCCATGGGGTCATCATCAGGTTTATGTCTAAAACATATTAAGGAAGTATATACATCATATTATGGAAGAGAGATGTTGCTTCTTACAAATTATATTACAGTCCTGTTTCTGTACATTCAGTTCAGGATTAAAATTTTAAAATCTTGACAACGTATGCCTCACTCAATATGAAATCTCCATACGACTTCTACCAGTAGAACTTAATAAAATTATCTACTGGCACCTGCCAATTCTAAGGTTTATAAAATTTTAAAATTTTAAGAGCTATTGCCACAAATTTTAATCTTAAACTGAAAGTACAGGAACTGTACTGTAACATAATTTCTAGGGTAAACCACTAGATCAAAAACCGGGGGTCGCACGCTTATTTCGCCATTGCCTGATTGGGCCGCCGAACCCAGTGTCGTTGATTCCTGTGGGAAACAGTGAGCATACAGTTCATTACAACAGACATAAATCTGTATAACTGTGAGTGTATTAACAAAGCCACATTGCACAAATAATAACAAAAAAACAGTGAAAACATTCATGAACAATTACAAGCAAAACCATTGCTGAAACATCAGTAAAAAATCATTACGATCGTCGGTTGTTTACAACAAGAGCTCTTAACAAACAGAAACGTACAACCTGACTCATCAGAAATTAACAAAATGAAAACCAACCTAAATAATGGGAAGCAGTCAGCCTCTCCCCATTCTCCAATCCCCACATCGGATTATCGATGTATCACAACAGACTTGCTAGACAGGTGGCCCGGTATGCCAAAATACAAGATCCAAACTGAATTTTAAAGTACCCAAACCAATTTTAGCTCCTTACATACTCGGGCGTCTGCGTAGCTCCACAGGGGATGGAGACAGCAGTCTTCCCGACTGGCCGGGCAGCTAACTTCATGACGATTTCTCATAGAGAAAACCAAAAACAGAGTGACTTACTGTGATCCCCAAACTTACAATGAAAGCTTGGATAGCTCTCACCCTCCCGTTCTCCACCCCGTAAGTAACCAGTCGCCAGCCGATAGCCATATAAGGAAGAGAAAGGTATTTGTCCACATTGCAGCAGACCTTGTGCCAGCCTAAAGCAGGTTGGCTGAATATGATGTGTTTATTTCCTTAATATATGTCTTAGATATTGGCCTGATGAAGACCCTGTGAGGTCAAAATATGTAACTGAGTAAATAATTATTTCATAAAGTTGTGTCTTGATGGTCTGTCTGTCTACTTCTTAAGGTCAGGTGTTTTCTGGCATGCCACACCAATGAGAATGCATGTCTTTACATTTTTGCAGGAGGTCTGGATTTGAAGCACCAACAGCTATCCAGTGCCAGGGCTGGCCTATTGCCATGAGTGGTCATGACATGGTAGGGATAGCTCAAACTGGCTCTGGGAAAACGCTTTCTGTAAGTGTGACAGTTACTGGGAAGCATTTTCGGATCATATAACCAGTTCGTATAGACGTTTCAGTCTTGCATCCATCCTGCAAGACTGGCATAGTTTGAATCACTGGAAATGTGGAACTGCGGATTGAGTACCACTTGGTAATATTGTGTTGTGCACTGTGATGTGGTGTGGCTTGTTTCAACATCCTGCCATTGAAGTTCATAATTCTCTTGCCTAACATTGTTGAGTCACATACAACTGAAAAATGGATAACGCACACACACACACACCCTTTTTCCTTTCGTGCGTGCGTGCGTGTGCTTGTGTGCACGCACACATGTTTGTGTAGATGCACCCATGTGCATGCATGTAGGCCTGAGAAAATAATATTGTGACAAGTATGTAATAGCCAGCACAGAAAGACTGTTATGAAGAACTGCATATGAATTAAAAAGACTATTAACAGTTGATTTTTCCTGCCAGAACTGTGATGTTATAGTCTTTATGGTAAATATCCTTTAAGAAGTAAAATTGTAACTGATGGAACTTAACAACCACAAGGTAGCATGATGTGTTTGTTGCTCTTGTTTCAGTACATCTTGCCAGCGACTGTGCATATCAATAATCAGGAGCGCCTGTTGAGGGGAGATGGTCCCATTGTACTAGTCCTGGCTCCAACCCGGGAGCTTGCTCAACAGATCCAGACAGTTGCCCAGAGATTCGGCTCTTCATCGTATATCCGAAACACATGTATTTTTGGGGGAGCCTCAAAAGGCCCACAGGTTAGTGCACAGAGCTGCTTTGGATCTTTTCATGTTACAGGCATTTATCAGGCATGTGTTACTGATTGTGGTCCAAAAACATATTGGTTCTGCAACTGGTCAAATGTCATTAATGTTTTAAAAGGCATTCTGTTTTTCAGAGTGCATTTTGTGTATCACAGATTAATAATTTTGGTTAGATTTCCTCTATTTAAGATTTTTCTCAGTTTAGTCCTTGTATCCAGCCTTCCCTGTACCTAGAGGTATCACTTTATTATAGCTGTCATTTTATGGCTGTTGCAGAGTTAGGTTGTCACCATGGAGGTATCATTAATAGGAACAATAATGAAGTATTTATAAGCAATTCTTGTGTCTGTCACAGGCACGGGATTTGGTGCGTGGAGTAGAGATATGTATTGCAACTCCAGGTCGCCTGATTGACTTCCTTGAGGCAGGAACAACTAATCTGAGACGTTGCACATATTTGGTTTTGGATGAAGCAGACAGGATGCTTGACATGGGGTTTGAACCGCAGATACGCAAAATAATTGAGCAGATTCGGGTGAGTGAAGATTATATAGGCAATTTTTAGGGATCCTTGTTTTGTTGTTCTGGGTAATTAAGCTGTTCTCTGGCAGGTTGGTTTATCCATTTTTGAGGAAGTGGGAAATAAGTGGAAAATGGTCTTGCTTTCTGAATTTTGGGAAGTTTTTAATTTGGTAGAAGCTGTGCTTCTTTCTGCATTCACACTGACCCTGAATTTTGGCAGCGTGTTACCTGTTCTTCAGCTGTCATCTTTCTCTGCCATTTTCATATGCATGTTGGTTTAATGTAAAACCAGTCTGCTGGTGTCTGGTGATGCGGGCAGACTAGGAACTCTTGTTTACATGGTGACCGTGGAAACCTTGCAACACAGGGAGGCAAGGCACACCCATTTACATAGTTACCATGGAAACCTGTAGAATGTTTGTGTATATATATATATTACACTTTTGTAGTGGTGCCCACAGCATGGAAACCTTAATAATGTGTAAGTATGTATATTGCATTGTCATATTAGTGTATGGCGACCCTTTACTTAGTTACTGTGCAAATCTGAAGAATATGTGTGTGTATGTGCATGTGTATTATACTTTTATAGTGGTGCTTTTAGTCATCATGGGAGCTCTAATAATGTGTATGTATATTATACTGTAGTATTAGTGTCTAGTAACCCTTTATGTAGTTACCATGGAAACCTGAAGAATATGTATATTGTGTATTATACTTTTGTAGTTCTGTCTGTAGTTAGCATGGAAAACTGAATGTGTATGTACGTAGGTGGGTCCATAAGTTTCCGGCCTGACATACAAAGACCGCGCCAATTGCAAAATGCTCTGAGGGATATATAGAGCCATCTATTGTGAGGTTACTGTATCAGTTTCAGGTGGCTACGT
>Ga0123355_10015404_pt1 | contig 12010 bp, 8 predicted proteins | sample TergutEmb28metaG_3_FD_89872 | JGI IMG/M metagenome (GOLD analysis project Ga0123355, IMG submission 89872) | Embiratermes neotenicus P1 segment gut microbial communities from Petit-Saut dam, French Guiana - Emb289 P1 | ecosystem: Host-associated > Arthropoda: Insects > Digestive system > Gut ... | reverse complement strand
CACAGAATTTAACGAACTAACAAACGCCATGCTTGCCGAATTTATCTCCAAAATATACGTTCATGAAGCCGATAAATCCACTGGCGAGCGCATACAGCACATAGACATCCACTTCAACTTCATAGGAAACTTTGACATTCCAAGAAATGAAGTCCCGCCTACTGCCGAGGAACTAGAAGCCGAGCAACTTCGCAAAGAAAAACTAGCAAGACAACGCGAAACCAACCGCCGCTGGTACGCCAAGAAAAAGGTAGCAATCGAACTCCAACGTGCCCTTGATGCTGGAGAAATCACCATTGAGGAAGTAGAAGCTGCTGAACGTGAAAGACTGGCACAAGTGCAGGCCGAAAAAGCCGAACGTGCAGAACGCGCCAAGGAGAAGCAGCGCAAGTATCGGAGAGAATGGGCTCGGCGTGATAGGGAGAAGAAGCGGGCTGAGGCAACAGCGGCTGAAACAACAGCGACCGAAGCTACAGCACAGGCATTATCAGGAGTACAAATACTAACCGAGGCGGAAGTAGCTGAATCGGTGGCACAGGCATTATTGGAAACACAAATGTCAACTGGAGCCGAAGTAGCTGAAGTAGTGTTGCAGACATTGCCGGAAGCCCAAGCACCAACCAAAATGAAAGCAACAGCAACTGAAGGCACTAGCTCTGAGGTAATTAGCATGGGTAATATACATGAAAACGACCAACGTAAGGAATCGGCATAGTTTAATCACAAGAAATTAACGTATTTACAAAACAAAGTGCATTTGCTAACCCCTGCGGCTCGTGAGAAACCATGAGCCGCTTTTTCATGCCCTCGACAATAAGGTCGAGGGCTTTTCTTACGCAATCTAAAAAATAAATAATCCAAGGAGGCAGATTATGCAAAACCAAAATCAGCATCAACATCAAATCCAACATCAGAGCCAAAATTCAACCCCCAAACAAAACCTAAAACGCAACATCAACATGGGATTCCGTGTAAACAAAAAAGAACAGCAGCTTATCCGCCAACGCATGGCTCAAACTAGCATCAGCAATCTACGCGCCTATCTTCTCAAAATGGCGATAGATGGCTATGTCATAAATCTTGACCTAACTGATGTCAGAGAGTGTTCTCGCTTGTTGAGCAATGTCAGCAACAACATCAATCAGATTGCGAAACACGCTAACACTACAGGGACTATCTATGCCAACGACATGACAGCAATCAAATCCTATCTTGACGAGATATGGGCACAGCAGAATAAAATTCTTCGCTCTCTTGCGAAGATTGTGGAGGTGGCTTGATGGCAGAAAATCAGAAGAGTAGTGCGCGAGGTATGCAAGATAATATTTCGTCAGCCATGCCCGATAATGGTAGCACCACATCACGCAAAAGTAGTAATAATGGCGGCAATAGCATACCAGAGCTCAAAATAATCCGCATGAGCGAGATTATATCCGAACCTGTGGATTGGTTATGGGAGCCATATATTCCTTACGGTACAATCAGCTTGATTCAGGGCGATGGCGGGATGGGCAAAACAACTTTAGCACTTGCGCTTGCATCCGCAGTCACAAATGGCGATGCACTTCCTGTGGTGTCGGGCATTCCAGAAGGTTGTAAGAATAATGGTGATTATGGTCATAATTATAATAATAGTGGTAGTTTTATGAATGGATTCGGGAGTGGCATAGCTACTCCCGAATTTGTATTACCGGCAAATGTCATAATCCAAAACGGTGAAGATTCACTCCATCGCACAATCAAACCCCGCCTAGAAAAGCTAGGAGCAGATTGCGACAGGATTTTCAGTATTGATGATGAAGATGTTGCTCTAACCTACACAGATGGACGCATTGAGCAGATTATTCTGGAAACAGATGCAAAGCTCTTGGTCATAGACCCTGTGCAGGCATTTTGGGGTAAAGCTAATATGAACGCCGCTAATGGTGTCCGTCCTGTTCTCAAACAGCTTGGAGCAGTAGCAGAACGAACAGGATGCGCTATTATTCTAGTAGGGCATCTTAATAAAAACGGTAGAGGTAAATCCTCATATCGAGGATTAGGCAGCATAGATATTTTCGCTGCCGCTCGTAGTGTTCTCACGGTTGGCAGAATAGATATGAACAGCAATATCCGTACTGTAGCTCACAACAAATCTAATCTTGCTCCTGCGGGCCCAGCACAAACTTTCGGACTTGACCCTGCTACAGGATTCTATTGGGCAGGCGAAACTGATGCTAGTGTTGATGATGTTATGAATGGTAGCCAGAAGTCTAAGCCTGAAAACAAATCTTCTATAGCAAAAGCATTTATTAAGCACACATTGCAAAATGGGCCTGTGCCTTCTGCTGATATTTTAGATGCAGTAGAAGAACAAGGTATAGCTGAAAAAACATTACAGCGTGCTAAGTCTGATTTGGGTGTGTACTCTCGCAAGACTGGTGATGTTTGGTATTGGGAGCTTCCGATAGAGGGGGAGTATAGAGAGGTTTTTGATTGTGAGGGTGTTAGTGATGATGGCCTTGGTCAAGACAGCCAACATGCCCAACATGGTCATTGCACACCCTTGACCATGTTGACTACCTTGCCTACACCAGAATATGATAATGGGCATTATAGTGAACGTTTTCAACATTGTCAAGATGGTCAAGATGGTCATAGTGCAACAACGCCTACCTTGGCTATGTTGGCCGACATGACCATCTTGTATAATGAAAATGTCATCGAAGGTGAGGTGGTTGGTTAATGGCAACCACATGGATTAAACCCCTCCATCGCGCAGGCGGTAAAAACATTGCATCGGCGCTCAATAGGAGTGCCGATTATATTTTAGACCCGAGGAAAACCAGAGATGGGGAGTTGGTAGATTCTTATGAGTGCCATCCCCAAACAGCACAATCAGAATTTCTCTTATCCAAAAAACTATATACCCAAAAAACTGGACGCGACCAGGGCAAAAACGATGTCATAGCTTATCATATCCGTATGAGCTTCAAAGAAGATGAAGTCACGCCAGAAAAGGCTTTGGAGTTAGGGCGAGAATTAGCTATGAGATGGACGCGAGGTAAACATCAATTTATTGTTGCAGCTCATACCAACACAAATAATCCTCATGTCCATATCATTTATAACAGCGTCAATCTCGACTGTGACAGGAAATATAAAGACTTCCTGCACTCTTACAAAACACTTCGCCGTATCAGTGACCAGATATGTTTGGAACATGGGTTGGCTGTTATTGAAAATCCAAGGCTATCTAAAGGTTATAATCGAAATGAGTATCTTCATGACAGAGATAGTGGCGGTGACGGTTCTGTTAGACCGCCGACTGTTCGTGACCAACTTCGCAGCATGATTGATACTCATTTGATTATAGGAAAATCATTTGAGGATTTTCTAATTGCTATGCTAAATGCAGGATGTGAGATAAAGCGCGGAAAGCATTTAGCTTTCAAAATCCCCGGTGGTCAGAGGTTTATTCGCTGCAAATCTTTGGGTGAAGATTATGAAGAGGCGGCTTTGCTTGAAAAGTTATTAGGCAGGAAAATTGTTGAGCAAAAAAGAGTAGTAGATATAGTACAGCCATCACTCTCATCACCCACAGCCCCTCTCCAAAAACCCAATCTCCTAATCAGAATCCAATCAAAACTCCAACAAGCAAATAGTCCCGGCTTTGAACATTGGGCACGTTTATACAATCTTAAAGAAATGGCTAAGACACTTTTGTTTTTACAAGAGAATGGTCTTGACAGTTATGATGCTCTTGTTGAGAAAGGTGATGTTGTAGCAAGCTCACATCATAAACGCTCCAAGCAAATCAAAGAAATCGAAGCCAAGCAAAAAGAAATATCTAAACTACAAAAGCATATTGGCACCTACAGCAAAACCAAAGACACCTTTTCCGCGTACAGAAGAATGAGAAATGAACCTCAATCCGCTTGGTCTAAATTCAGAAACGAGCAGCATCCTGCCGACATATATTACGAGAACAATCGTGCCAGTATCACTCTCCACGAAGCTGCCAAGAAATATTTTAATGAGCAAGGTTACATCCGAGGCTCTAACAAAAAACTTCCTTCCATACAATCTCTCAAAGCCGAATATGCAAAACTGGAAGCACAGAAGAAAAAGTTATGGTCTGGATATAGAGCAGAGCGTGATGAGATGATTGCCCTAAAAATGGCGAAGCAGAATTGTGACACATTTTTTGCAGAACCGAAACAAGTCCAAACGTCAAAATCCTATGAGCATAGCTTGTAATGATTCTCTGTGACCTGTGAAGCAACTCCATCCAACAGCACAGATTTTTCATAGCAACACGCAGAACTTCCTTGCCCTGCCTGTAAATATTTTGAGATTTTAGCAGTCGCCAGCGGCGGCTTAACACCAAAAGCGCAACGCGCTTTTGGTGCAGCGGGGATTGGGGCAGCCGCCCCAACAAGCAAGCGGGTGGAAGGACATTTCGTAAGAAATGCACGCACCACCCCTTGCTTGCCGAGTAACAAAACCGAGTAACAAAAGCTGAGTAACAAAAGAGTAGCAAATGCCTCAAGTTGCAATTCAGGTTGTCGCCAAAGTGCCATACAGAGTAGTTGGCGACCAGTAAAACGATTTTGACAATTATTCAGAATTTATGTTAATATATACATAGAGCAACATAATCATTCTTTGGGAGGCTATGCATATGAGCAACGGAAACCTAACCTACATACAACAGCAACGAGCTTTAGAAGAATACAGCCTCGAAAATGCACTAACATTTGTTAGGGAAGATATCAATCTGAGAAACAGCGGTGACGAGCTAAAAAAGATAATCTTGGATAAGGCCGTGGATTTAAAGGCACTAAAGAGACAATTTGGTGAAGCAAATATATCAAATTGGCTAAGGGGAAAAAGTATTTCAAGAGAAAAAGCGATAGAACTGTGCCTCTCATTAGGCCTAGATGAATTTGAAGCCGAAACTTTTTTGCAAAAGTCATGCGGACATGATTGGTTTCATTTAAGAAATTATAAAGACATCATATTCTATTTTTGTTTGTTGAAAAACCTGCCGCATGAAAAAGCAATGGCCTTGATAGATAATTATAGTTACTTGGATTCTGTGAATCCAAGTCATCCAGAAGATGTGGCGGCATTGTCACCTACTTTTGTATTCAAACAAGAGATTCTAGATTACGAAACTGAAGAAGAACTACGCACTTTCTTGAATAAAAACAAGGACATGTTTGGCTCTTTTAATAATACTGCATACAATTATTTTAAACAGCTCTTTGATAAAGTATGGGAAAATGAAACGAAATACAACATCAACGAAAGAAAAAGAGTTCAATATGATGGTGAAGAACTAGAAAAATATGACAGTGACTATGTAGGATTCAAAGAAGTTTGCGAAATGATGCGAATTGGCATTCCATACAAGCTCAAGAAAAGTGAGCTGACACAAACCCAACAAATACTATATGAAGATGCACCAAATTACTCTATACTTTATGATGTATACAACAAAAGAGCAGATAGAAATGGGAAAATAAAACAGATAACCCGCAAGCCATTAATCATAATATGGATGATGGCAAACGAGGAAAAAGAATTTATAACAAGGGTCAAATTAATCAATGGGATACTTGAAGAGTGCGGGATGCCCAAACTTGATTCCAGAAATCCTTTCGACTGGATAGTCCTCAATGCCTTAGAATCTGATGGCATTGTACGCATGGAAGAGATCATCCATAGTATATTTGGCGTAGCCGAAGCCGAAGCCGAAGCCGACTTGCCGACGCCTTATTTGGTGATGCGTGGTGAAGAAGCCACAGAAATTCCTATCGACACCAACCCCTTTATAATAGGCCGAAACCGTGCCCAAGTGAATCTATGCTTTGACAACGACGAAGATAGGGTTATCAGTCGATGCCATGCTCAAATCGAGTGTGATGACGATGGTATATATCGTGCAGTGCATATCTCTACCACCTCGGGAACTTGCACTGCTATCAATGCTGATAAAAAACTGGGACCCGGAGAATCAGCTATGCTGTTAAATGGCGACTTAATTAAAATAGGTAATCGCGAACTAGTGTTCGAACTGAAATAGGAGGATGCCATGTATCAAGACTACATCTGGTTTATCGTGGCAGCTGGCTTAGCCGCATTTATTTTATTACTAATCGCTTATCTCATTGCTTCACGCAAAACCGGAAAGCAGTTTGCGAGAATTAAAAAACAAAACACAGAGCCCTTCGACCCATTGAGCATAACTGCAAGTGTACAAGCCGCCAAGATTGTCGAGGACGGCAAAGAGGCAATAGAGGCAAAAAGCATTCACATAGCAGCCACCGATGTTCAAGCGGAAAAAAGCGAAACATTTTCTGTGAAGGTCAAATCAATCAGCAATTTTGATTCCAAGATTTTAGATGGAAAATATTCCCTGCTGGGCGAACTACAAGGTGGTGGCATGGGGCGTATTTTTCTCGCACTAAAAGCAGGAGTGGAAAATAAATGGATTATTAAATATGTGCCACGGTATAGTGGTGGATTATCCAATGAAGCAGATATCTTAAAGAAGCTGAATCATCATGCCTTGCCTCAGATAATTGATATCTTTGAAGATAGCAAAGGCTTATATTTGGCACAGAGTTTTATCCCGGGCGAAAGTATGAAGTCCGTGCTGGAATCATTCAAAATAGAAAGGATAGCAATTCCTGAACTTCGCCTATTGGACTGGGCAGAGCAACTTACGGAAGTGTTGTCACATCTGCATACTAGAGAACGACCAATATATCATTTCGACCTAAAGCCATCAAATATCATGGTAAGCCGTGGAAACAAACTAATGCTGATTGACTTTGGCATATCACGGCGACAGTCCGACACTGTTGGACTAGAGGGATTCACCATTGAATATGCCGCCCCCGAACAGATTAAAGAACTACCAAGAACCAAAGACCCAAAAAAGCAGGAGCACTTCGAAGCTATAATAGCGGCTCGTTTCGGCGGTTTTGGTGCCCTGCCTGATGTCCGTATGAACTGGCCGTTAGATGCACGAACGGACATCTATAGCCTTGGAGCTGTTTTGTTTGAAGCAATAGTCGGCGAAATCCCCACTATCCATAATTGCGCCATGCTTCAAGAGCACATTTCAAAAGGCATGTGTGATATTATTAATAAGTGCCTGGAAACAGACCCCTCCATGCGTTATCAAACAGCAGATGAGCTTATGACCGCTTTACACTGCCAAAAAGGCTACATAGAACAAAAAGGAAGCACTACGCTTTTAAAGCGCAGAGCCGCAAAATGGGCTTCTGTGCCACTCATGCTCTTTGCTATCTTTTCACTTGCTTCAGGCATGTTTGTAAGGGCAATGGAGGTAGCTGCCGCAATGTATGTTAATCCGGAGATTATAACTGTGTCTTTGCTGCAATCCAGCGAAGTGCAGATTACAAGGGTGCTGCCGGAGGTTGAGAGCCCACTTGCCAGACTGCTTTTAGACGATGACCCAGAGAGGCCAGTAGACCCAAATCAATTACGTTGGGAGGTCACAGCCAGCCACATCGCCCAAGTGGATGGCAATCGCATTCTGGGCCTAAATGTGGGCGAAACTCTGGTGCATGGACAATATCGTATGCAGGACATCACCCTGCGTGTTAATGTAGTAGAGCCCATGGATGGTATGGTGGATATTTCTATGCGTTATGGGCCAGGGCATATAATACAGCTATTCGCAGGGACAAGTCATCGCGAGCGCATTGACGGCAACCTGCCAAACGCCGAATTTGTTTCGCCGGAAAGCATGAGTGCGACACAAGATGGTGTGGTTTACTTTGCTGATGCAGGATGGCTGCGGCGCATACAAAATGGGATGGTTGAAACTGTTGATATTGGGCCAATGCACCTGCGAGCGCATTTAGTCCGCACTCATTACAATGACATCTATATCCTAACCCATACTTGGCAGGACGATGACGACCACTTTCATGGCATAATGCGCCACACAGCAAATGGACACGAAATGCTATATACCGCTAATTCGCAATTCACATCCATACGGGATTTTGTCGTAGCAGATGAACGAATTTACTTCATAGAGCGCAATGACGGCGTTGGGCTTACATATCTGCGTGTAATGGACAGGCATTTTCCTGATGATGTGCGTACTTTAGCGGAACTTCCGGAGGGCACAAGCGCAATAACTATTGGCGGCTACAGAATATATTTGGCAGACGAAGCCGAGGGCACACTGCTGCTTTATGAAAATGGTCAACTTGTCCATTTGGCCGGTTTACCGGGCGAACATGCCTTTATTGATGGAGCGGCACCCCTGTTTTACAGGCCAACCCGTATCCACTATCATGATAGTGCTTTGCATGTGTGGGATTTCAATGTGTTGCGCAAGGTTTATTTGGAGGATGGGGTAGTGAGAGAGACTATTTCTTTGGCAGGCATGGCCAGTCCTGAATTTTCGATGGATTTTGAGCCGCAAGAACAGGCAGAGCGTATTGTGCTGCCCTATAGCCGTCTTGCGGACTTTGTGATTATGGATGGAGGGATACTATTATCAGACCCTATAAGAGGGGTGGTTTGGTGGTTTGAATGATTGTGATGCAAACATAAAGACACAACTATATAAAAATAATGCGAAAGCGAGGAGGCAAAATGAAGAGAAAGATAACAGCGTATATACTGACGTTTACGATGGTTCTTGGCCTTATGGCGACGCGGGGGATGCCTGTGCATGAAGTACGTGCTGATGGAAGGGCGGATGGAGCAGGGGCGACCATTGTAGCGGGAGATAGACATACTGCCGTTCTAAGAGATGATGGTACAGTATGGGCATGGGGAAGAAACTACCACGGTCAGCTAGGTGACGGTACAGCAATCAATCGTCTTTCATCGGTGCAAGTACAGGGCCTTGATAATGTCACGATGATTTTAGCTAAGGGCAGCAATACCTTTGCCCTAAGGAATGACGGCACAGTATGGGCTGTCGGAACCGGGAGTCTAATTGATGGTTCAGGGATTAGTGTACATGCACCTACACAAATACAAGGTTTAGACAATATTATATCAATTGCAGCAGGAGCTTCTCACGCAATTGCTTTAAGAAGTGACGGCACAGTATGGGCTTGGGGCGGAGGGAACTGGCTTGGGCAGCTTGGTGATGGAACGACAACCAATCGCACAACTAGTATTGCAATTGCTACACCAACTCAAGTCAATAACCTCTCTAACATAGTCGCAATTTCATCAAATGGCTACCATAGCTTAGCACTTCGGAGCGACGGCACGGTCTGGGCATGGGGTTCTAACTTTAATGAAAGACGCGGTGTTGGTGCATCAGGTCATCTCCATACACCAGCACAAGTGCAAGGACTCACCAATATAGCAGCGATTTCTGCAGGAGATGACCATTCTGTAGCACTTCGGAGTGACGGCACAGTATGGGCTTGGGGAAATAATGCTCATGGCCGACTTGGCGATGGTACAGTAACTCATCGAAATGCACCAGTACAAGTACAAGACCTAAGTAATGTTATAGCAATCTCAGCAGGCTTTATTCATACCGTAGCACTTAGAGGCGATGGTACAGTATGGGCTTGGGGTAGCAATAGTATTGGTCAAATAGGTGATGGTACAACGGACTCCAGGTGGATACCGACACAGGTACATGGGCTCAATAATGTGACAGCGATTTCGGCAGGAGGTAGTTTTACAGCTGTGCTAAGAGATGACGGATCGGTATGGGCTTGGGGAGCTAATCATGATGGGCAGCTCGGCGATGGAACTACTGTCAATCGCTCTACACCAATCCAAGTTCCAGGGGTAAGTAATGTCATGCAACCTGGATCAGCTCCTGCAGTACAACCTGCACCAGTTACTTCGACTTCTTTAATCAACCCTACCACCCTAAACACCATAACCAACCAACAAACCGCAGTCCAAGCCGTCCGCAACGCCCTAAACGCCATGACCCCCGAAGAACTAGAAACCGGCCTAATAGAAATGTTCGCAGAACAAGCAATAGGCCGTGCCGCAAGCCAAACTATAACAGGCAGCGGCATTGTGGTCAATCTAGCTACTATAGAACCTCTACAAAGCACAGCCATAAGCACCCGCGATGCCATAAATGCAATGTTTGTTCAAGAAGGCTACACACCACGCCGAGATTTAAGCGCGAATGTGTCTTTTTTCACTACTGATGGCAGCAGTATAGAGGTTTTGGTAGAACCATCCGCAAATCAAGCATTGGTGCAGCATGTGCGCGTTAGAACGCCATATTATGAGTTAGCATTTCCTCCGGGCTTCATTGAAGCAGAGGTAGCCAGTATACCCTTGACTGTTACCGTGACTACCGGGAACTCATATACGGTTGGAATTACCAGCAACGGAGCATCATATGTTGGAGAAACAATACGCCTTTCGGTGCCGCCGATACAAGGTGACGTAACCTATCAAACCCTAGTGAACACGGCAGGGGATGCCGTTGGAGGAAGATATAACCCCGCAACCGGCCTGCTTGATGCAAGAATACGTGAAAGCGATACATATATTGTGGTGGAAAACCGCATAGACTTTTCGGATATCCAGCATCTTTCCAGAGAAATGCAAGAGGCCATACGTGTTTTGGCCTCGCAAGGGGTAATATCCGGTACAGGTGCAGGGCAGTTTAGTCCAGGAGATTCAATCAATCGTGCGCAAGTAGCTGCACTCACCATGCGTATGTTGAGCCAGTTAGACCCTAATGCTGATGGTGGTTTTATTGATGTATTGCGTGCCGATTGGTTCTTTGGGGCAGCAGGTTCTGCCAGCAGGCAAGAAATTATGTTTGGCACAGGAACAAATATCTTCTCTCCAAATGTAACCATGCAGCGTGACCAATTAACAGTATTGTCGGCTCGCATATTGCGAAATGAAATGGGATACCGTGCACCAGCTAATCCAAATCAGTATCTGCAAGTCTTTACCGATAGAAGCGATTTCGCGGAATGGAGTTTAGCAGATATAGCATTGGCTACTCGCGAAAATATAGTAGTATTTAGGGTAGACGGGCGGTTTATGCCAGCCGCTTCCATGAATCGGGGCGATGTAGCACTTACACTGTATCGTCTATACCTCAGACTTTGGTAGATTATCAGTTAAACAGGGTCGTATCGAAAGATGCGGCCTTTTTTATTGCCCTAAAACAGTTATGACAGATTATTTTTATGCCATGATACACTATGGTTACAGCAAGCGAAACACAAAACACAAATCCTAAAACGGTTTTGATAGAGGTTGCAAAAGTTACTCATGACAAAAGAAGGAGGATGCAGTTCTAATTCCTTGCAAGGTAGTTGTGGCACTCGATGTTGATATCAAGGAAAGTTGGTTACAAGACAAAGTTCATATTGGATTAAAAGACCATATGACACATTTGACAGAGATTGTAAAATTCATGCGACAATAGCACTGGTGTCAACAGGCCCTAGAGAGTGTCGACGCAATCTAACGAACCTTTAGCCACTGAACAACACAGCAAGCGGTAACTGCACCAGCGAAAGCAACTGTGGTCTTGGCGTAACGTGTAGCTATGCCTCTCCAATTCTTTAACTTCAATACGGCATTTTCCACAAGATGTCGTAGTTGATAAAGATATTCATCATACTCTCGTTGCTCCTTACGGTTTTTCTTTGGAGGTATGACGGCTTCAATTCCGTTTTCGGCACAGTATTTCAGAATTTCGTTTGTATCAAAGGCTCGGTCTGCGAGCAGGGCTTCTGCAATAATGCCGTTTACAAGTGGGATAGCTTGCTTACAATCAACTTCGGTACCTTTTGTAACAATAGCTCTGATTGGCATACCATTCGCATCCACGGCAAGATGTATCTTGGAGTTGAGCCCCCTTTTGTACGACTCATACCTTGATTGCCACCTACTGCCCCAGCTGCGTGGGGATGTGCTTTTGCAAAGGTTGCGTCAATAATAAGCCATTCAAAGTCCGGGTCATCAATAATTGCTTTAAGCACACTCTCCCAAACTCGGTTATCGCACCATCTTT
>Ga0123355_10015403_pt1 | contig 12010 bp, 12 predicted proteins | sample TergutEmb28metaG_3_FD_89872 | JGI IMG/M metagenome (GOLD analysis project Ga0123355, IMG submission 89872) | Embiratermes neotenicus P1 segment gut microbial communities from Petit-Saut dam, French Guiana - Emb289 P1 | ecosystem: Host-associated > Arthropoda: Insects > Digestive system > Gut ... | reverse complement strand
GAGGGCCATCCCGTCGTCGGCCTTACCATGCAGCTTTGGAACCAGCGCCGGCTTGCGGGCCGCGAGGGGATGCCCGAAGAGGTCCGGGGCCGCTGCTGCTCGCTCGACGATGTCTACGACGCCCGCCGCGTCGCCGAGACCCTCGGCATTCCCTATTACGTCGTCAATCACCAGGAGCGCTTCGAGCGCGACGTGGTTCGCCCTTTCGTCGCGCACTACCTCGCGGGGCGCACCCCGATTCCCTGCAGCCTCTGCAACAATCATCTGAAGTTCGATCAGCTGTTGACCGTGGCGCAGCAGATAGGGGCGGACGCCATCGCCACCGGCCACTACGCGCGCGTCGAGTACGACGACCGAAGCGGGCGCTGGCGGCTCAAGCGGCCGGCCGATGGTTCGAAGGACCAGACGTATTTTCTGTTCGGCCTCACTCAGGAGCAGCTGAGCCGGACTCTGTTTCCGCTTGGGGGAATGACCAAGCCCGAGGTCCGCGCACTGGCCCGCAAACACGGCCTGGCGCTCGCCGAGAAGCCGGATTCGCAGGAAATCTGCTTTGTCCCGGGAGGCGACTACAAGAAATTTCTCGCTGCCTATCTTGACGAGCAGGGGGAGCGATTACCCGATACCGCCGGCGAACTGGTCACCACCGAGGGACGAGTGATCGGCCGGCACAGCGGCATTCAGAACTTCACCGTCGGTCAGCGCAAGGGACTCGGCGTTGCCACCGGGTCGCCTCTTTATGTTTTAGAGATCCAGGGCGACACCCGCCAGGTGGTGGTCGGCGGCGAGGAGAACTTGTACTCGCGCGCCTTCATGGTTCGGCGGGCGAATCTGATCTCGGTCGACGATCTGCGCGAGCCTATGCGGGTAACCGTTAAGATCCGCCACCGCCACGAGCCGGCTCGAGCCAGGATCGAGAAGACCGGGGAGGGTGAAATTCTCGTCACCTTCGACGGGCCCCAGCGCGCCGTGACTCCGGGGCAGGCCGCGGTTTTTTACGATGGAGAGGTCGTGGTCGGCGGGGGCTGGATCAGCTGACGGGTTCGGCTCGAAGCGCCGCTTGCGCCGCAATCCCGGCTTCATCCGCTTCCGAGCCGCTCGCCAAAGGCGCTCGCGGCCCGGGGCTAAACTCGAGCACCTCGGAACCCGCGAAAGACGGGAACCGGGAAGGGGAGGAAAATGGCGACTCTCGGCCTGATCGAATACCAGGATGCCAGTCCTGAGGTCCGTGCGGTTTACGACGACATCCTGGCGACGCGCAAGACGGACTGGATCAATAACTTCTGGAAGGCGCTGGCCAACGATCCCGCCACGCTCAAGCGAACCTGGGAAGACATCAAGCAGATTATGGCCGAAGGTGCGCTCGATGCCTTGACCAAGGAACTCATTTATGTCGCGGTGAGCGTCAGCAATCAGTGCGGATACTGCATTGCCTCCCACACCGCTTCTGCGCGCAAGAAGGGGATGACCGACCCCATGTTTCGCGAGTTGATGGCCGTGGTTGGAATGGCGAACGAAACCAATCGCCTGGCCGCCGGCTACCAGGTGGAAATCGACAACCAGTTCAAGGTATAGCCCGAGAGGCAAAGCCATGCCGCACCGATTCTCGACGTCCTACATCGAAGACTCGCTCTCACTTTTCAGGTATTACAAAAAGCTGGCTGAAGAGGCCATGGAACAGCTCTCGGACGAGGAAGTGTTCCGCGCTCTCGACGAAGAGATGAACTCGATCGCGATTATCGTGAAGCATATGGCCGGGAACATGCGCTCGCGCTGGACCGACTTCCTCTCGAGCGACGGCGAAAAGCCCGACCGCGATCGTGACCGCGAGTTTGCCGGCGCGCCGGGGACACGCCGGGAATTAAGGGATATGTGGAACTCCGGCTGGGACAAAGTTTTTCGAGCGCTCGAGCCGCTCTCGGACCGCGATCTCGAGCGGAAGGTCTTTATTCGCGCCGAGCCGCATTCGGTGATGCAGGCGATCAATCGCCAGGTCGCCCACTATGCGTATCACTGCGGGCAAATCGTCTTCCTGGCGAAGCATTTCAAGGGAAGCGCCTGGAAATCGCTGAGCATTCCCCGCCGGCGGTCCGCCGAATTCAATGGCAAAGTGCTGGCGGGCGAAGCCAGCCAGAGATGACGCTGGTTTACCCGCGTGGTCCCGGGCATCCGGCGGTTGAATTGAGTTTTGCTCTCCACCTCGGCGATCTCTGCTCAAGAACTCATCCCAAAGTCTCTGGCCGCTTCCTGCTGCCGAATTTATGCTCATGCGCCTTCATGTCAACCTTCTTTCCTCGAAACCGCACTCCCTCAGCTTCCAGCCGAAAACGCTGTTCGATCGCGTTCTCGCCGCGCAACTTGATCTCCCCTCCCGCGCCCAGCACCCGCTGCCAGGCGAGCCCAACCGATCCCCGCAGTACCCGCACGACCTGTCTCGCGGCTCCCGGGGATCCCGCCGCCCGGGCAACCGCACCATAGGTCGAAACTTTGCCGCGGGGAATTTGTCGGATCACGGCACGGATCCGTGCTTCGATCGGCGTCGCCGACTTTTGCCGAGGCATGCTCTCAATCACCGGAAAATATGGAGTTGCCGCCACAGCGGAATCGATAGTATGCGGACGCCGAGAGGAAAGTGCAAACCTTCTTCTTGCCATCCGGCTCACGCCTTCGGCCGGCTTCGCCCCCTGCTGCCGGGCGCGCTAGAATCTTTTCATGCGCGTAAGCCGGCGCGGCAAAATCGCGTTCTTTCTAACCCTCGGAGTGGCACTGGCCGCCGCCTCGATGGCGGTCGGTTTCGGCTGGATCATCCTCAACTGGCGGCTTGACGTTAAAGTTCTCCTCGGGATCATCTTTTTTGGCGCCATTGTCACCGGTCTCATCCTCAACACCAGTTTCCTGGTTCGGGAAATTCGCCGCAACGAACAGCATGACAGCTTCATCAACGCAGTCACCCATGAACTGAAGACGCCGATTGCATCCATCCGCCTGCATCTGCAAACGCTCGAGCGCCGCCCGCTCGAAGCCGACCAGCGCCGCGAGTTTTACCGTCTTATGCTGGATGACACGGACCGGCTGATGAGCACGGTGGAAAAAGTCCTGAAGGCGGGCAAGGCCGGCGCTCGCGGCACCAAGCACGTGAACGTGGATTTTTCCACACTGGTCGAACAGTGCGTCCACAGGGCCCGCATGAGTCACCACCTTCAGCCGGGTGCGATCCGCTTCGAATCTTCGCTCGACGGGGGCGGTTCCGACGTGAGCGGCGACCCGGAAGATTTGCGCACTGCAGTCTCCAATATTCTCGACAATGCGGTGAAATATTCGGCAAACGACATCGACATCTCCGTGCACCTCGGAGAAGACGAGAAGCGTCTTGTGCTGCGAGTGCGTGATCGCGGGGTAGGAATTCCAAACTCGGAGCTGAAGACGATTTTCAAGCGTTTCTACCGCGTGCCCAACCGCGCCCTCGCCCACGTGCGGGGAACGGGTCTCGGCCTGTTTCTGGTGCGCACCATCGCCAAACGCCACGGGGGGAGCGTGGTGGCGGAGAGCGCGGGCGAAGGGGAAGGTGCCACCGTCATACTTGAGCTGCCGCGGAGAAGCTCGTGAGCCGGGTTCTGATCGTTGAAGACGAGGTCCACCTTGCCAGTGGCCTGCAATTCAACCTAGAGGCTGAAGGCCACTCGGCCGAGATCGCCGGCGATGGAGAAAGCGCGCTCGACCTGCTGCTTACCCGCAAGGAAGGCTATGACGCCCTGGTGCTCGATATCATGCTTCCCGGCAAGGATGGATTCTTGGTCGCCAGCGAATTGCGTGCTGCCAGGAACTTCATCCCGATTCTGATGCTCACCGCGCGCTCGCGGCCCGAGGATGTGCTCAAAGGCTTTGCTTCCGGCGCGGATGACTATGTGGCCAAGCCGTTTGAGCTTGCGATCTTTCTGGCGCGCTTGCAGGGCCTGCTGCGTCGCCGGAAGTGGATGGAGCACGCGCTCCCATCCGCGCAGCTCGTCCCGTCCCGGGCGGAGAGCGCCGGACCCGCCAACTCCGACAGCAGCAATCAGGAGTTTGGCACCTTCACTTTCAGCGGCAGGACGATCGATTTCGGCAACCTCGAACTGCGCACCGAGACGGGCACGACTCACCTCACCGTCATGGAGGCGGAATTCCTGCGCTATCTGATTCGCAACCGCGGACGCGTGGTTTCACGCAAGGCGATCCTCGAAGAAGTCTGGAGCTTGCGCGAGGATACCGATACCCGCGCCATCGACAACTTCATCGTGCGCTTGCGGCGCTACCTTGAGAAGAACCCCGCTCGCCCGCAGCATCTGCTCACCGTGCGCGGCGTGGGATACCGGTTCGAAACCTGAGCCGGTGAGCAGATCTCACGGTCATTGGCAAACGGCGCTAACGCGCTCCGAAGCCGTGGCCCGGCATGATCCGCATCACCAGGGCCAAACAGACGAGTACGGCTGCAAAATAAAATGCCGTGGTTCGGCTGGAATGGGGCGGCAAGTCTTTGGTGAAAACCCGATAGGCCGTGCCCGCCGCCACCAGGAAGAACGCGCCCTCCCCCAGTGCGATCCAAAGCCCGAGCGCAAGGGTTAGCAGCCCGATTCGTTCCAGCTTGCTCAGCGCCAGCGCGGCCCCTTTGCCGTCGAGCACCCAAACCGGGACGAGGTTCAACACGTTGAGCCATGCCCCGGAACGGGCAAGCGCCGCCCAGAGCCCGTTCGCGGTCTTAAGCCAAAGCAGGGCGCAGGCAATCGCGGCCAGCGCTCCGGCCAAGGGCCCGGCCAAACTTATCGCGGCGCGGGTTTGGAGGGGAACTTCGAGTGCGCGCCATCGCACGTAGGCGCCGAAACCCGGCAGAAACACGGGCATATCAGCCGGCAGCCCTCGCCGTTTGATATCGATGAAGTGTCCCATTTCGTGAATCAGAATCAAGACGGCAAAGCCGATTCCGAATGCCGCGCCATAAAGCCCCCAATACAGGCTGAGGAAGGCCGCGAAGCTCAGCAGGAATTTCAGTTTGAAAACCACGGCCAGTACTGCCTTGCTCTTGGCGAGGACAATGGCCATCGCGCCGGCGGGGCCGAGCTTCCGGGCCCACCTGTTTTCGCTTGGCGGCGCTGGTTGCCGGTCGCGGGCAATATCGAGGGCAAGCGCGTGATCGCGCACCCAGGCCGCTTGTTTCGAGTCGCGAGGCAGCAACGGCAGGCTCATCAGCCATTGCTCGCGCGCCTGTCCGAGCTCTCCCCTGGCTTCAAGCGCCTTGGCTTCACCTGCCATGCGCTCGAGTTCCGAGGCATGAACCAGCGCGTGGCAGCGCCCACACTCGAGCGCCCCCGGCTCGAGTTCACTCGAGCAGCGTGCGCACTTGCGGATTAGTTCCGGAGTGATTGTGGACACGTTACGTGGCTGGTGCGGCGGTTTCAAATGGACCGAAGACTTGGGCTTCACTCCCGGCTGCGAGCCGCCAAGCGATGCGTACGCCAACCAAGAGAATCACCAATCCGATCAGTCCGTGAAACGGATCTTCCGCCAGTTCGAGAAAGGGTGAAGCCAGCCCCAAAAACGTGAGTTGAAGCAAGGCGCCCCTCGGGCTTGATCGTCCGTCGGGTGCCGCGGTAGCCGGTGGGGCTTGTCCGGAATCGGCCCGAGACTGCTCGAGGCCGGGCGGATGAGTTTTTCGCTGCTTGGCATAAACGGACATGCCAATGGGAATGGCGGCTAGAGAAACCGCCGCGTAGGTCAGCAACACGGCCGCAATCTGATACCGCCGCCCTCCAGCCCCTTTCGATCCCGTCTTGATCGCCTTGCCGACAATGTAGCCAACCGCCAGAGACAGGTACCCGATTACCAGCCCGGTCGCGATGGCGAATACTGAATAGAGGATCAGACCGAGGACGGCCCCGCCGATGCCGAAAACCAGCCCCCGGGTGAACAGCCTGTGACTGTCTTTCGGAAGCTCGTGCTGCGCGCGTTCACCGCAGGCGGCGCAGGCCATGGCTGCATTGACGCGGTAGTATCGCGGTCCGATAGGCTGCTGGCAGAGCTGGCAGTGCTCGGTTCCCTCGCGACCGGCGTATTCGGCGGTAGTGAACTGTGGCGTTGGCTGCTTGAGAGTTTCCGGCATTAGGCCAGCAACATACCACGGAACCGGTGTGCGGGGAACGTAAATGTCGAGAGTACAGAAGAAATAATTAAAAAAGATGAGCCGGAGGATTAATGTCTGGAGGCTGAAGCCCCGCTCGCCAGGTCGCGGAGCACATTCAAGAACGCCGCCGTCGCCTCCTCGTCCGCCAGAGCCTCCAGAGGAATGGTGGCGGCGAGATTGGGGGAGTCCGGCCTGAACCTTACGGTCATCAGGCTATGCCCGCGCGAGGTCATGAGGGTATTCACTACGGGCGTGAGTTCGTGGGTCCATTCGGTGCGGGTCGTGAGCACGACCGGTCCCGGACGGGAGATCGTCCAGTTCCGGTGCGGGTTCGAAATCTCCTTCGGCTTCTGGGTAAGCCAGCGATGGCGGGAAATCTCCAGATGGAAATTTGGAGAGTAGTCGAGGTCAGCTTCAAACGTCAGTGTCTCTTTTTGCCGCCGCCACAGGCAGAGGATCCACTGAATCGGAATCGGCCGGGGCAGAAGCTTGATGGTGATTCGCGTGTTCTCAAACCAGTGGGTCGCGAAACTGAAGTGCGCCTGCAACCGGCTGGCGCTCAGCCACTTGGTCTCTATCAGCCGCCCCCGGGTGGCACAGGCCGACTCTACCCATTGCAGGACAACCGTCCCTCTGCGCCGGTTGTATCTCGAAAACAGGAGATACCACACTGCAACCAGTGCGGTCGCAGCGACCACCGCGTCAATGGCGAACCGGAAAACCACGAGAACCCTCAGATGCGAATGGTACGACTTGGGGTGTCAACGGGCAAGAGCTTCTATATACATTTTCAAAAATTTACAGAGCTGATGCAAGTCATTGCTGCACAAAACGATTCTGAATCAGGGCTGGGCGGCCGGATCTAGAATGGGCGAGTGCAATTCACAATTCGAGCCTACCGGCAGGAGGATTTTGACACGCTTTGGTCGATCGATCAGACGTGTTTTGCTCCCGGTATTGCCTATACCCGCTACGAACTGGGCACCTACATTCGGCGCCCGCGCTCGATGACTCTGATTGCCGAGTCCGTGGGTTCCCCGGAGGCGGCCAGGCCGACCATCTTCGGCTTTGTTGTCGCCGAAACCATCCGCCGGGGGATGGGGCACATCATTACGATTGACGTGCGGGCAGAAGCCCGCCGCCACCGGGTCGGATCGGCCCTGCTCGGGGCTGCCGAAGAGAAATTACGGTCGGCTGAATCCCGCGCGGTTCGGCTCGAAGCCGCCGTAAATAATGTTTCAGCCCTTTCCTTCTACAAGCGCCACGGCTACGACGTGGTTTCAGTCATCCCACAGTATTATGCGAACGGGGTGGATGCGCTCGAGCTGGAAAAGAATTTGCTTTCCCTGACCCCGGCCAGCTAAGTTGCTCACATGAGGGTGGCCATTCAAGGCGAACCCGGATCGTTCAGCCATGAGGCCGCCCGGCGCATGGTTCCCCGGTGCACGATCGCGCCCTGTGCGCGCTCGGTCGAGGTCTTCGGCCTTCTGGAGGCCGGGAAAGTTGCGCTCGCAGTCATCCCGATTGAGAACTCGCTCGCGGGCTCGGTCACCGAGCACCTCGACCTGCTGCTTGCCCGGGATGTCTTTATACAACGCGAATTCTATCTGCGTATCATTCACAACCTGATTGCCGCCCGGGGAGTGAAGAAATCCGATATCCGCCGCGCCTTCTCGCATCCCGTGGCTCTTGACCAGTGCCGGGATTTCTTCCGTGCCAATCCAGAGATTCGGCCGAATCCCTTCTACGACACCGCCGGAAGCGTGAAACACGTGATGGAGAGCAAACTCCGTGATGCCGCCGGAATCGCCAGCCGGCACGCGGCTGCAGTGTACAAAGGACGTATCCTTGCTGCCGGGATCGAGGACGACAAGCGCAATCTCACCCGTTTCTTTCTGCTCCGGCGAACCCGCCGCGTGCTACCGGGCGCAAACAAGACCTCGATTGCCTTCGGATTGAAAAACGTTCCCGGTGCGCTCTACAAGGCATTGCGCGTCTTCGCCGACCGAGGCATCAGCCTGAGCAAAATCGAGTCCCGCCCCATTCGCGGCCGCCCCTGGGAGTACGTCTTCTACACCGATCTTCTCCGCGGAGATGACAAGCTCGCCCGTGGCGCGCTGCTCGAGCTGAAAGCGGTCGCGGACATGGTGAAAATCTTAGGAGTCTATGAAGCAGCGTGATCGCGTGACCGCCGCCTCAGCCGCCGCTAATTGCCGCTTGAAACTCGAAGGGCGTAAAGAGCATGATGTGGATCGCGCATCTGCGGTGCAAGCGCGTTCGCGAGGCTCGTTGCGGGACCGCCGGAAGTGGCGCAGCTGCTTTTGCGCAAGCTCACGCCGTTAGCTCCAGCGCTCGCGAGCAGGCTGGTTGGGCAAAATCCTAAGGTTTTTCCCCTCCCCCAGGTTCGGCCATCTTAAATTGCTGGTGAGCGAGACGGGAGAGCGGGGATGAGCGGAATTCCGGTCAACAACCTGTTTACCTTCTCGCTTCGGGCAGTTTTTCACAAACGCTTCGACCGGGTTTAGAATCCAAGTGCTTGAACCTTAGGGAGTAACTTGCAGGTGAGCTCGGCCCATGAATCTTTATGCGAGCTCACAACATCAAAGTTGAGTACGATACGCTCAACCAAGAAAGATCGGTTTATTACCGCGTCTGAGTCCCGAAGGGGGAAACACCTCGAAATCAGCGCCAGAGAGCCATATGCCGCAGGACAAAGATAAATCATTACCCGTATTGCCAGTTCGTGACACTGTGCTTTTCCCGCACGCCGTTCTTCCGTTGACCGTCGGCCGCGAAAGCTCGGTGCAGCTCATCAACTCGCTGGGGGAAGACAAAACCATTGTTGTGGCCGCGCAACGGGAGGCCCGCATCGACGCCCCGCAGCCTAGCGACCTTTATACCGTCGGCAGCCTGGCCGTGGTGCACAAGGTCGTCAAGATGCCCAATCAGAGCCTCTTTGTCTTTGCCGAGGGCCTCGAGCGCGTGCGTCTGGTGGAATTCACCCAGCTCACGCCGTTCATGACGGCGCGGGTTGAAACCGTTCCCGAGGCTATTCCTCCAAAATCGTCCGAAGTCGAAGCCTTGCAGCGCAACGTTCTCACCCTGTTCCAGCAGATTGTCGCCGGATCCCCGACTTTGTCCGACGAGCTTTCGACCGTTGCCATGAACATCGACGAGCCCGGACGCCTGGTGGACTTTATTGCCTCCTCGCTCCCCTCGCTCTCGACCCCGGACAAGCAGGACACGCTCGAGACGACGGATGTGCGGGTGCGCCTGGAAAAGATCAATCAGCATCTGGCGAAGGAGCTTGAAGTCCAGCAGCTGCGCAACAAAATTCAGTCCGAGGTTCAGGACCGCGTTCAGCAGAGTCAGCGCGAGTACTATCTGCGCGAGCAGATGAAGGCCATCCAGAAGGAACTTGGCGAGCAGGACGAAGGTCAGCGCGATACCGAAGAGCTTCGCCAGAAGATCGAGAGCGCGGGCATGCCCGACGACGTGAAAAAAGAGGCGCTCAAGGAGCTCGGCCGCCTTTCTCGCATGTCGCCGATGGCCGCCGATTACGGGGTCACGCGCAATTACATTGAGTGGCTCGCGCTTCTTCCATGGTCGAAGACCTCGGGCGTCGAAGTCGACATCCCCAAGGCCAAAGAAATTCTCGATGCCGATCACTACGACCTGCAGAAGGTAAAAGACCGCATTCTCGATTACCTTTCGGTTCGCCGCCTCAAGCCGGCCATGAAAGGTCCTATCCTTTGCTTCGTCGGCGCTCCGGGCGTCGGCAAGACTTCGCTCGGCCGTTCGATCGCCCGCGCCTTGGGGCGCAAGTTCGTCCGCCTCTCGCTCGGAGGCGTTCACGACGAAGCCGAAATCCGCGGCCATCGCCGCACCTACATCGGTGCCCTGCCGGGGCAGATCATCCAGGGTATTCGGCGCGCGGAAACCAAAGATCCGGTCTTCATGCTCGACGAAATCGACAAAGTAGGCCGCGACTTCCGGGGCGATCCCGCTTCGGCTCTGCTCGAAGCTCTCGACCCCGAGCAGAATTCGACCTTCCGCGACAACTATCTCGACGTGCCATTTGACCTGTCGAAGGTGCTCTTCATCACCACCGCCAACATGCTCGATCCCATCGCCGAGCCGTTGCGCGACCGCATGGAGATTATCGAGTTGCAGGGCTACACCGAGGAAGAGAAGGTTCACATAGCGTTCCAGTACCTGCTTCCCCGCCAGATCGAGGAAAATGGAATCCCGGCGGACTCAATCGAGTTCCCGCAAGAATCCATGAACTACCTCATCCGGCACTACACCCGCGAGGCTGGCGTCCGCAACCTGGAGCGTAACATCGGCACCATCTGCCGCAAGCAGGCGCGCCGCATCGCGGAAGGGAAGAGCGAGAAGCTGGTGGTTACCCAGGAGGTGATCCAGGAATTCCTGGGCGGAATCAAAGTTCGCAGCGAAGGCGAAATCGCCGAGCGTACCAAGCGCGCCGGGGTCGCTGTGGGTCTGGCTTGGACCCCGACAGGCGGCGACGTGCTCTTCGTCGAAGCCAACACCATGAAAGGCAAAGGCGGTTTCACCATGACCGGCCAAATCGGGCAGGTCATGCAGGAGTCCATGCAGGCCGCACTCACCTGGGTCCGTTCGAATGCCAAGCAGCTCGGCATCGAAGAGAGCTTTTTCGCCGATCACGACATTCACATTCACGTTCCGGCGGGGGCGATACCGAAAGATGGTCCTTCGGCTGGCGTGACTATGGCGACCGCGCTCGTATCCTTGTTGAAAGACACGCCGGTCCGGCCCCTGACCGCCATGACCGGCGAAATCACGCTCAGCGGCAATGTGCTGCCGGTCGGAGGAATCAAGGAAAAAGTCCTGGCCGCCAAGCGCGCCGGGGTGCGCGACGTGATCCTTCCCGCGGAAAACAAAATGAACGTGGATGAAGACCTCACGCCCGAACAGCTTGAAAATCTACGCATCTATTACGTGAAGGCGATTCGGGAAGTGCTCGATATTGCCCTTCCGTCGTCGGCGGGCGAAGAACAACACGATGCCGAGGAGCGCGAGAAGGTGCTGGCCGAACAGACCGTCAGCTAACGCCCAAAGCCCCACAGCTTCGGGCCGGTGAACCCGGGGCCGCCCGAACTCGCACCGGATGGCCTGCGGCGGCAGATTTCATTCGCGTCCAGGCGAATTCCGTTTATTTTGGCGAGCGACAACCTTCGACCCGCTCTTCCACGCCGTGAGTAGCGCGCTCCCGGATTGGTGTGAACTGGCCAGCCCGCGTAATTCCCATCCCTCGCCGCGAACCAAAGCCCGTGATCCCACCACGGTCGGTGACCAAGGCATTCATCTTTGGAATCAGGAAAACCTCCTCCGGCACAGGTTCGTCGAGATCGGCCGCTATGCGCTCCAGTTGTGCGAAGACCTGCGGTTGCGAGACGCGGTCGATTGGCGGGCCGGGTTCCTCAAATTTGTCCTTGCGAGGCAGCAGTGACCAGACGATAGCTCCTGCCATGCCGATACCGCAGAGAGCCAGAGGGACTTCGAAGCTTGTGGAGGAGTAAACAACTCCCGACTCATTGAAATCGGGAGCTTCGGGCGAGAAAGAAATTTTGTGATGCAGCAGCACCCATGGCACAAAGGCACAAACTTGCTGCCATGAACAAAACGACCAGATAGGAAGCCCGGGCCATTCCCAGGCCCAGAATGCCCAGGATCGCCAGGCCGCGTTGTGGCGGCAAAGTCATGCCCATTGCGAAACGCCAAAACGAGCGATATGGTAGCACGTGAGCTCATCCACCAGGAAAAAGCGGGACCGGCCGGAGGTGTCGGTGGGGTCGTTTGATTTCAGTCCTTTGG
>Ga0123355_10015402_pt1 | contig 12011 bp, 16 predicted proteins | sample TergutEmb28metaG_3_FD_89872 | JGI IMG/M metagenome (GOLD analysis project Ga0123355, IMG submission 89872) | Embiratermes neotenicus P1 segment gut microbial communities from Petit-Saut dam, French Guiana - Emb289 P1 | ecosystem: Host-associated > Arthropoda: Insects > Digestive system > Gut ... | reverse complement strand
TGCCCTGCTTTGCCTTGTCCTTCTGGGATTAGTTTGCCTGTGCCTTGTTCTGGCACTGGTACAAAATGTTCTTCAAAAGTTTCATTGTCCAGATACGAAAAGTGAACATCATAAAACTCCATATCACCAATTTTCTTTAGTTGTTCTTTAACACGGCGGCGACCTTCAAGAGCATATTTTACAACTTCTTCTACTTCCTCACGATTAAATTCGCCATGAGGATAAAGCAATTTAAGCATACCCGAAACAGTTTTACGGACTGCAATGGTGTCACGTTGGTTTAAGTTGCTTCCAAGGCGGAAGTATTTTTCTATTGCATCACCAAAAGAACGCTTACGCATTTCTCGCAGAAATTCAGCTAAATAGTACGTGATAAAGCCATATTCATTGGTGAAATATTCTGGACGCATTTTGGAATCTCCCAACCTGGGAGATAGTAGTGCATACGGTCAAAAAATGCACTATCATAAGCCATTGCTGTAGGAAATGGCTCGAATAGGTGAGATGTTTTCATTAGAACATCGTAAGCGTCAAATAAACCCACGTCTAGTCGTAGCCGTGGGTTTATTTGACGCTTACACATAGGTGATGATTTCTGCCTTACGGTCTTGCTCTTTTTGCTTGGCTTGCAACTTCTTTAAGTTGTTTTGCTCTTGTTGAATTTTCGCTTGGGCTTCTGCGATTTGCTGCGCTACAGTTTTTCTATTTGCCATTTTCAATTTCTCCTTTTGGATTTTTAGACTTTTGGGTATCAAAAAAGCGACAACCGTTTTGCTTGGTTATCGCTCTCTTGATTCTGGTTACGTGTTTATTAAATGCCTTGCTCCTGCTGTTTGAGTTTCTTTCTTGCATTGTAGCTTCTTTGGCTTGCTCGTCGCCGCTTAATTAGCATTTGTTGGCGTTCTTCTTCCTCTGTTAATTCTTGAGGAGGAACTCCAAATCTGCCAATAAAGTTAAGGTATAGTTCCATCTCTTGAACACGTTCACCGCTGGAAGTGTCTGCTTCATATATGAGGGTTTTTTCCAAAAACTCATTTATCATTGGTACTGTGAGTTCAGAGAAATCTGTATATTTTTATACCAGTTCAATAAACTTATCTGCTCGTGTTCCATCATTAATTCATTGGATTTTACAAACATACTAGCAGCCTTTATTGTTTCGAGAATTATTGCCCGCACTGCTTTTGTACTTGTACTGTGTTTGATGCAAGTGCTAGTAAATCGTTGTGAAGCATTGGTATGTCTGGAGCATACATAGAAGTCAACAGGAGAACGTAGATATGTTTTCCCTGTTCGTGGGTTTGTATGGCTAGGTGTTCCACCTCTTTTTCTGTGGTTGTATAACTTCTCCCCACAATCAGCACAGAACAATTTGCCTGTGAGTGGATTAGCCTCTCCAAATGTGTCTGCGCGCTTGACTGTTTTCCGACAGCGTTGAGCCGTTTCCCATGTTTCAGAATCTATAATTGCAGGATGGGTATTCTCGAAAATTGCCCAGTTCTCTGGTGAGTTTTGCTTTGGCGATTTATCTTTATAGAATCTGAAATTAACGGTTGCACTTCTATATTCGGGTTTGGAGATGATATCTGCAACAGTAGTACCACTCCAAGTATATTTATTATCTTCGTTGTAGAAACTTTTGCGAACTTTCCCACTTTGGAGTTGTGCCATTCGATATGCGGGACGTATTACTTTTTCCGCACATAACATCCTCGCAATTGTTACAACACCATGCCCTTCAATGGTTAATTGATAAATACGACGAACGACTTCCGCACTTTCTTCATCAATCATCCAGTTTTCTCTGTTTTCATCATATAAATATCCGTATATAGGAGTTGTGGTAAGGCGTTTGCCCTCCATGCCTTTTGTTTTGTATACGGCTGTTATTTTACGACTTGCATCTCTCGCTGCCCACTCATTTATGATGTTTCGGAATGGGATAAAATCATCATAACCTTTGACAGAATCTACACCATCTTCTGTGGCGATTAGGTGAACGCCATTCTCTCGTAATGTTTCCATGAATAGTCCAACACGCAAGTAATCTCTACCAGCCCCACTGAGGTCTTTTATGATTACTGTGCTAACTTTTCCAGCTTCAATTTCTCGTAACATTTCATTAAGCCCAGGTCTATCAAAACGAGTACCCGAAATCCCATCATCCGTGAAATGTCTAACATTTTTGAAGCCGTTTTTCTGTGCATACCGCTCTAAAATCTTCTTTTGATTTTCAATAGAGAGCGATTCATTTTCTCTTTCGTCCTCTGAGGATAATCTCTCGTAAAGGGCAGTGATTTTCTCGTTTTCTGGTGTAGCCAGTTGTCTAGCGTTCATTAAGAACTCCTTCCGACAACCAACTCATTCGCAACAAGTCCATTCTACTATAGAAATGGCGTTTTGGGAATATCTTTTTTGAAACTTTGTATAAAATTTTCGTATAGTTTTTCATAGGTTTTTTGTTTTTACCAATGTTTCATTTTTTATCATTCGGGTAATTTTATCGCTCATAGTTTCTTTGCTGGTTTGGCTTAAATGTACAGTTGCTTTATAAGTAGTTTTACCTACTCGCTTTACAATAACATGGCTCTGTTGTGGTTTGTCTTTCCCCATTAAATTCCCCTTCCATTGAAATAAATTAGTGAGTTCTATTTGCAAAAAACATGCCAATAATCGGAGGAATTATCAGCAGTGTTACATTGTTTTTCCGCTTTCATCTCAATCATGTTCCTATACCTTGCCTTGTTTGACAGTGGGTACGTTTTCATAAAAATAACTCTTGCGTTCTACCTCCGATAGAGCATATGCAATCTGAGAAAGGTCAGTCTACTAACACATTGCAACTGTGTATATCTTTTCAACTCCTAGAGGAAATCCAAATTGCTCTACTATTTCTTCTGTAAATGCGTAAGAACCCATTGTGTGTGATTTAGCTCACCTATCGTGAAAAAATAAGTAGCATAGAAAATGAAAATATGTCAAAACAGAAAACATGACAAAAAACTACAACAAAGACCTAATGAGGCACATAGAAGGTATCCGTCCAATCCTTATGTCCATCGTTTAGAATTTTATACACTAAGTCCATTTTAAGTGACTGCCTAACCTTGTCTGCGATTTCGTCAAACTGGGAATCGTAGTTATAGGTAGGATTGTATTGAGTATTTTCATTACAAGGGGCATCTTCATCAGGTATATCAAATTTGATATGAGGGACAACACCTGCAACTGGAAGCCCTGTTATTTTTTCGAGAAAGGCTATACCATTAGTAAAATAGGATATATCGCTTTTGAAGCGGTTTATAATTGTTGCTTTTACATATTTTCGTTCCATTTCATCAAGAAGGTTGATTGTGCCATATAAAGATGCGTGTACACCACCACCCTCCACCCCTGATACAAGAAGAACTGGTGCGTTTGCGTGCTTCGCAATACCCATATTAACAATATCATCCCATTTTGCATTTGTTTCAACCATACTAATTGGAGTGCCTGCGCCTTCTATAACAATTATGTCATAGCAAGAGGATAGGGCAGAATAGGCTTTGCTGATTTCAGACATAAAATTCGTTCTGATTTTTCCGAGGGCTTGTGCGATAACAGTGTCAAAGTGCCGACCATTCAGTATTACTTGTGTGTCATATCGTTCTGGGGAAAACTTCAATATAATAGGGTTCATATTGGCATTTGGCTCTGCACCAGCAGCACAAGATTGCAATAATTGAGAAACCGCAATTTCATCCCCAGGTTCAGTAATGACTGTATTCCACGTTATATTTTGGGATTTAAAGGAGGCGACTTTATAACCTTCCTGCTTGAAAATCCTACATAACGCCATTGCTAATATTGTTTTTCCCACACCTGAACCTGTTCCCTGTATCATAATTGGTTTAGTCAAAACAAACTCACCAACTTTTCTCTTAATATAAGTAAATTATGCATGTATAATCACTCCTAAAGCCGTCTCGAATTTTAACCCTTGCAGTAGAGAATTTTTTAATAAGAGAGATGTTTTCCCATATTGTGCGTTATTTTTGATGTTTGGTCAAGTTGATTGATAAAATTGACTATCACTGACTTTACAATCAATTTTACTCACATCTTTACGCACCTCTGCAAATTTATCAGGATACTCTAAGTGATACATAATGTTACGTTGCAATTTTTCACTCAGAGCAAACAGGGCATTAGATAAGGAATAACTGCATTCATCATCATCAACTCCGATATAATACACAGTATAATTCCTTAATGAAAAAAAGCGAAAAACCAATACCAAGTTTTTTATATTCGGTATTGGCTTTATTCGTTCCAGAAGAACTCCATTAGAGTGCAATTGTTATATAATTGAAAACGTTATTATAATAGCGCACTATCATAAGAGTATTAATATTAAGCGTATAATCATAAATATTTTCGCTTCCCATATTCAACTCATAAAAATTTGTTATGTGAAATACAATATCTCCACTGTCATTCATCAACCATGGAAATAGTTCTAAATATGTTTCTTGAGGTGTGAAAACGTGCAATATCCACTCAACCAGTTTGCCATCGTACCTTTTTTCCGTATGAATATCACCTTGCGCAGTTATTTCACCAACGAATGTTGCAACTACTGATACATGATTTAAAAATTCATTATCCATTGTTGCTATATTTGACCATTCAATGGATTCTAACGTTAACTCCAAAAAACTATCGCCTTCTCGCATATATTTTCTTTCTTGTGAGCTAATACCATTTGTTACATGGATATAATCAACAGCATGAAATTCGATATCACCAATGATAATGCATTTAGTACCTGCATTATAAGCATTCGAGCCAAAGATGATACTCGTTATGTTAGCCTCAGTAATTGCATATGGCACAAGTTGCTTATTTTCCATAAACTGACCAAATATAGCCTCAAACGAATCAGTTTCTACAACATCTCCATCTAAAGTTAAAACATACCAATCAAAACTATATATCACATCACCAGCATACTCCCTTTCAAATCCTTCATCACTTAAATGATATAAGCCTTGTGCATCTAAAATTAGTGCATTTCCATCTATCTTCAGTCGAGTTAATGACGCACCTGAACCAACTGAATAAGAGAGTATAATCCATGGACTATTATCTAAAGGTGCTAAGATACTTGAATTTCCAAATCCGATTTTATCAAACTCAAGTGATATTACCTTACCATTTGAGAAAGTGTAAATAGCATAGTAGTTGGTGTGACTACTAAGATTCTGCATTACAATAAACAATTCTGGAATGCCATCTTGGTTGATGTCATGCAAAATAAAATACCAATCCCATTCCGAGGCAATAGGTAAATTAAACTGCTCAAACGATAGTCCTGCATAATATCGCAACAACGAGGCATATAAATTTTGCCATTCTTCTGTGCCACTACGACAATAGTGTGTTGCGTTGCATATTTTTTCATCTAATGATGGTTGCCCAAATACATGGAAGGGTAAAATGTATTCCAGCAAATGACTATGTTCCCTAATCCAATAATATTCTTTAGAAAGATTGTTAACATACCTATTTATGCGCCACGTTGAACCATAGGCGTTAATTTCGCTAATAAATTCCCAATGCGTATTTAAAAGAGGCCATATATGAAATTCTTCACCTTGAATATTTGATACAACAATTCTAATACCAGAACCAGCACTAGAAAGTAATATGCGTTCTACAAACAACCCTGAATTCTTATGTTCGTTCATAAACGCAAAAATTTGCGGATGAAAATGATTAGAATCCGAAGCATCCTGTCCCATCATTGTTGAGAAGAGAAGCCCACATTCATCGCCATCATTCATATATTTGATATGCATAATAATCAAATCAAAAATAAACCATAAGTCTTCTTCGCTAAAATTCCATTCGACATCGTTTTGGACTGTCCATGCTTCAAATAGTCTAGCGTCAACCAAAGTACCGTTGCCTAAAATAATATATTCTTTAAAATGAGAAACATGAGGAAATCGTTCTTCTATCCTCAACTGTTCTATACAATCCAACTGTTCTGTTGGGTGACTGGGTAAAATTCTTCCACCACCAGGAGTAATATCAATCCTACCATCAATAAGGATAAACCTATGGGTCATTTCAAAAGGATAGGCGTTTCCGCCAGATTCCAAACGATGCCAAGAACCGTGGTAAAGGGTTGTTTCCACAATAGCAACATTTCCAACCTGCCCTATCAACACATGTGATGCAGTATGCCATCCAAGACGAGCGAGTCCAGCTCTTGCTAGATGAACATACAATACGCCATCATACTCCATGAAAGGAAACCCTTCTTGCGTAATTTCAGAATTTACCCATCTTTCGGTATAAAACTGTAGTAGATAATTTCTGATATCGTTTAAACTTTCAAATTTAGAATTGGGTAATACAGCAAAATAAATACTGTGAGAAAAATGTTCTGGAACAGGGGCATAGGAATCTACTCTAATATCAGCAAAAGTCCCTTTCCAAGACCACCAATCCTCCCAAAACGTCCCAGCAGCAACAATAATGTTTCCAAGCTCCTCAATCGTCCATTCGTGATAGTTTTTGTTGTCTGCATTTGTATTAACGGCATATTCCGTATTAGCCAACTGGGTATTCTGCTCTGATGTAAAAACAACTCTCGCCTCAGAAAAATATGCAGGAACATACTGCGGTTGTGTGTCGCTCGCTGCCCCACACCCCACAAGGAACAATAACCCAACTATGGCTGAAACCGTACACCTGAAATTACTCATTATGCTTTTTAATTTAACCATAAATAATATCCTCCGAATAATTTTTAGGTCTTCATTATACTTGGATTTGTTTGATTTTGGAATCCTTAAGACTAGGTGGAAAAAGAGCATTCAAAATTCGGAAGTTATTTTTTAGTCATTCCTTAACGTACACATCAAGGTGTTCCACACAAACGACTAAATGACAGCTTACAAGATTATTGCCGAAATAACTTTTCATTCTTTGCATAACATGTTCACGAACTTCTGGTGTAATAATCATTTTTATTTCTCCATTCTTCATATTGAGCTACGGTAAGCGTTTTGTATTTAGGCTCTTTCTTTATTCGTTCAATCAACTGATAATGCGTTTGCTCTTTAGAGGTGCCCCAGCAAAAATATGTTTTTTCTGTTTGGTCTTCATGGAAACACGCACCATGGTCATATAGAGGGACAATGTCCACAATGGCACACTTTGTATTGAGTTTGAAAGTTATATTACCAGGATGCCTATCAAAATTTTTTATCAAGGCATCAAACATAATCATGTCAAGAAGTTTTATTAAAGTTTCCTCTTGTACACACTGTTCTAAGGCTATAAATGAGATGTCAGATTTAATCTCATACCCATCTACATACCTAGCTCTCTTATCAGTTTTAAAATCACATGACAAAGTTCCTATCTTGCCCTCAAAAACATAACGCTCGACTCTTACACAATCAACATTGAGTATACAAGAAATTTCATAAGCTGCTAATTCCCTCGTATGCTCATTATAAATAGTATCAGGCTTAAAAACATATTGTATATTTGTTACTTCGTCCTTTAGCCATGTTATGCCAGGTGTCATTCCATCAATCTCTTTGTCAATTCTAATCATGGCGATGTAACCTCTTTGGCAAAGTCTTATACAGGTACACTCGCTCTTTCATATCATGATAAGGGTATTTAGTTACTTTGTGTACTGAATCCCAACGTTCCCATAATTTGTTGAGTAATTCCCACTCATCATACTCTGTCATACTTTCTTGGTCTAGGAAACTTTGGATGAACATGTGGTCTTTCTCTGGTATCATACGATGGATAATTCCATCCTTCACCTTTTCTCCTGTTAAACTTGGTATATATCATTAAACCCAGGAATTTTAAGAAACCATTGTTCTTCAGTTGGTTCTCCTTTGAGCAAGTATTTGAAGGTGTATGTTAAACCATCTAACCGTTCAAGAACCCCCATCAAATGAGGACCATCTCCTAAATCCTTTGATAATATATAGAATTTATTAGTCATGCTAGTTTACCCCCTCTCTATCAGCCCTTTGGTAACAACACACTTGGTATATTTTCCATGTTCATAAATTCTGAACAATAGTAAATAAGACCATACAGTTCGTTGTTTCTATACTTCTTCATTGACGGATGTCTTGCACATTCTGGCATAGAGCCCCCAACTATTCTGGGAATACCATAATCAGAGGCTGAATCTGAATTTGTATCCTCTGCATTAGTAAAAATTATTGCACAGTTTGAATATTTCTTTCCCGCTTCTTCCACCATCATTTTAACTTGCTCTTCCTTTGGTAACTCTCTTGCTTCATTCATAATGCACCATCCTTCTATGGTTTACTAAAGATTGTGCTCTTAGTATAGTTGCTAAGTCGTGCTTCTAAGGTTTGAGCATTTTCACTCCATAGTTCTAGCCCAAGCATATCACATGCCTTACTAATGGGTGCTAGTAAAGTCTGTGCTATATCGCCAAGTTTAGCACCTAAAATATAGGTAGAGACTTCTTCAATCATACCCGTTGGCGTAGTTATTAAATTACCCCAATTAAAATCATATAGCCAACTAGGAGTACGTCTTCCACTTGCATTATCCATAAACACAGCCCAATTACTACTGTTACTCTTTCGGTCTATGTTACCTATAACTGTGTCAAACAGAATCTGGGTTAAAGCTATTTTTAAAACATCATCTTTAACTCCTGCATCCATATATGCTTGATTTACACTCAAAGGGTTATACCCATTTGGCGTTAAGCCTAACTGGTCTAGCTGTATCATAGACCTGTCCATATTTGTTATATTTACGATATTAATAACGCCTAATGCGTTGTAATCAAACGATGTAGAATAGTTTTTTGCATATAGTTTCCCTGACTCTGTACGCACAAATGCATTCATTGCTTTCAACCCACTTGCATGAGCTAGTTTTACGGCTAATATCTCTGTATGAATTTGCCAACTTTGTTCAGCCTTACTCGTGTAAGTGATACCATCTTGACCTCGTCCCCACTGTTTAGGTTGAGACCCTCCAAGCACAAGCTCTGGAACAGACTGATGACCAGGCTCATAGGAGAATGAGTTGCTATAAGGGGTAATATCTTCAAACTTCACATCAGAATCGCAAGGGTATTTAATCCAATAACAGTCTGATAGGGATAGTCTTCGATTGGCTTCTCGTGTATTCTCCCCACCCAATTGAGCTACCACACGTTCTGCGGTACGATTCGTTTTCAAGTATGCTCTGTATTTTTTCCATGTTTCAAACGCTTTCTTTGTGTCTAATGCTTCTACAAACGGACAGAGATTAGGGGCTAAGGCTATGTCAGTAGTTATATTATATACAGGGATATCTCGCAACATGAGAAATGTCATAGCTATTACCTCTTTCTAAATTGTAACATAAAAATGCTGAGTCATAAATAGTATGCCGTTTCGCTCGTTAAAAAGGAATGTCAGCATCATGCGCATTATATACCTTTGCTTGTTATTTTTTATAGATAAGGGAATGCTGGGTGTTAATTTGGATATGTAAAGTAAGGTGTGCTTAACACTCACGCATATACTGCTTTAAAATATAATATCGCACTGCACTTACAAGGTGGTACTCCACACAAGGGGCAAGTATAATTATTTCTTTGACTATCTTCACCCCAAAAAGATTCAATCTCTGTGTGTGGCTTTAACCCTATGGCTGAGAGCACACCATTTGCATTTATCCTACCATTACTCTTCCATGCTATAGACATAACAGCTTGAATATTCTGGTTGACTAACTCGTTATAGCTTGAATAGCAAAGTGCGTATCCGACTCCTCGCTTCTGAAATGCATCAGAAACAGCAATAGTCTTTATAACACCTATCCTATCTGCACAGTTGATAAACACAGGCAATCTTTGCTGGTCAACGCCTAAGTAAGCACAAAGTTCATCCTTCTTCACAATTTTACAAAGACAGAAACCTATTACAGCATTCTCATGAACAGCAACCTTACAAATATAAGATTCATTGTCAATTGCCTTGTCCGTTATTTCTTGGTAGTTTAGAAACCCTTCACCCAATTCCGCATTTCCTACAGCAACTATTTGAGTGATATGTTCCTTCTTTGTATCTGAAACTGTATACCCTTCTAATAGTAGGTATGAATGAGTATTTGCCAGAGTTCACAATGCTATTCACCGAATCATACTCAGACCATAAACCAAACATTCTCTTATTAGGCGATATCTTTAGAAAGAATGTTCCTATGCCTTGGTCCATCGGGTCTTCCGCTGAATATACACCATGCAGATTTCCCCCAGTCGTTAGCTTCCCGTCAATAACCCACGTTCGATTATCGCTAAGAAATGTCTTGCCTTTTATCTTCTCTCCAAGATTTTGTTTTTCACTAATGTCACTATGAGAAAGAAAAGACTCACTGTGAAACCACCAAAGCAACCCAATGATAAGATTCTCTACAGTTATACCTAAAATGGCATTCATGTTAGTAATGGATGTTGGATACTCCATTATCTTTATCACGCTTTCATTTTGATAAGGGGTGGAAGCCCTGCCTAGACTAGACAAGACTTCCTTCTGCTCCAATTGTGCTTCTATCAGAACATCTAAAATCTCGTTGATTGTTACATCAGTATCTTCATACGACACCTGATATGTACCAACTGGGAAATGTCCTCCACCGCCATATCTTAATAATAGTGAACCTACGTCAGTTGTGCAAGTGCGGTTTAGAATACTATGTCCAACCGCAATCGCGCAGTTTTGCCTATTCTTCCCGTCCGTAATCCAGACAGATACATTTTGCTCTGGATACATGCTATAGATTGTGAAGCGGTTTCCAGTATAGATTGTTTCTAGCCCTCGCAGGTCGGTGATTATCACATTTCCTTTTGTGCTGGCATGCTCTGCAATCATATCCCTAAAATGCGCGTCTTGTTCAAAATAAAGTGCTATTCTCTCCTCAACATCAAGATCTTCAAGAATTTCATCTATGATAGTCGAACTCCATATTGGGGTATTTCTCGGCACCTTCCATCTCTGACAATCTCGTAACTGTAGAAATTGAATGTTCATCCTTATCAATAATGTGCACTTCATCCCTGCGCAGAAAATCGCTATCTAATACAATGATGTCATGTGCAGTAAAGATAAGTTGTGCGTTTCGTTTATTTATTTCTGGATTGTTAAACATACTCACAAGTTGCCTAAAAACTATAGAATGCAGGTCTTTATCTAACCCATCGCAAACATATATGCTTCCTTTTTTCAATGCACGAATAATGCAAGGGAGCAATATTGCTAATCGCTGAACCCCTGATGACTCATCTTTTAAAGGAATTTCGCTGATTGAACCATCAGGTCTTCTGTGCCATATGTCTAGCTCTCTGCGGCTGTCATACGGGTCAGGCTTTATAATTCTCATATCAACTATATATGGGTCAAAGCACTTAAGTATATGTCGCATACGATTTCTAATCGAACTATCTTTATCTGTAACAATGAGCCTCTCATAGAAATCAAAACCATCCGTTTTTCCTGTTGAGATATCTAAACTACTAAGTGCCTGATGCATCCATTTGTGAATTAATCCACAGTCCTCACGCCAGTAAAGATAGGTAAACCATAACCAATTTTCATCAAAACGACGATGCGCACATTCCTACCATATGGAGATAATGTCTCATACTTGGTTGAATGCCTATCATATATCAATTTGGGTGCAGAATCTTCCTTACCCAAATCACGCACCGTGAATGTTTCTGACGTGATAACTCTACCCGCCTTAGAATATCTTAATTCATACTCACAATCATCCATAATAAAACTAATACGAATATGGATTACATGAGAAGAAGGTTCGCTAGGGGGTAAGACGTCGACTTCATGGTCTCTCATATTGTTTGGAAGTATATCCTCTGCGATATCTCCTAGTAGTTTGAGAAAGCTAGACTTCCCGCTTGCGTTTTTACCGTAGATAGCTGCAACTGGAAGGATACC
>Ga0123355_10015401_pt1 | contig 12011 bp, 10 predicted proteins | sample TergutEmb28metaG_3_FD_89872 | JGI IMG/M metagenome (GOLD analysis project Ga0123355, IMG submission 89872) | Embiratermes neotenicus P1 segment gut microbial communities from Petit-Saut dam, French Guiana - Emb289 P1 | ecosystem: Host-associated > Arthropoda: Insects > Digestive system > Gut ... | reverse complement strand
TAAAGCGCGGCAAGTTCCTCTGCGTAGTGAGTCAATCTGAAAGGTGCACGGTCACGCGCAGCACGCTCTACAACCTCTGTAAATTCTGAGATTTTACGCATTAGAGCCAGCTCTGCCTCATGACTGAGTAGTGACAAATCAGCGTCTTCAGCAATAATAGAGAACGCCAAAGCATCCATATCTACAATGTCTTCTCCACTTTTATCTGCAGCCTTGCGCAAGATGCTACAAATACGCGCATGAGCATATTGCACATAGAAGACAGGATTGTTGGATGATTGATCTTTTGCCTGGTCAATATCAAAGGCTAAGGGCTGATCGCTAGAAATACGCACCAAATGGTAGCGGGCAGCATCTGCACCAACCTCATCAATAAGCTCTTCAAAGGTGACCATTTCACCCGTACGCTTCGACATGCGAACTAGCTGACCATCGCGATAGAGCGTTACCAGCTGTCCCAGCAAGATTTCCAATTGCCCCGCATAACCCAGAGCAGCAACGGCTGCCTCCATGCGCTTGATATAGCCATGGTGGTCTGCTCCCCATAAATTGATGACCTTGTCAAAACCACGTTTAAATTTATTCTCATGGTAAGCAATGTCTGCTGCGAAATAGGTCGCAGAACCATCACTTTTTAAAAGGACGCGATTTTTATCGTCGCCCAATTCTTCTGATTTAAACCAGAGTGCACCCTCTTCTTCGTAGATATAGCCCTTATCTGATAGACCGTCGATGCTCTTTTGGATTTCTGTTTTACCCGTATCGTCAGGTACATGCATGTTATGTTCAGAGAACCATTGGTCAAAAGTTACGCCAAAGCGCTCAAGAACTGACTTTACATGGGACAGTACCTGACTATACGAACGCTCTCTGAAATAGCTACGGCGCTCATCAGCAGGCACATCTACCCACTGGCGCCCTTCGACTTCAAGGATTTGCGCTGCAATGTCTTTAATATAGGCACCCTTGTAGCCAATAGATTCTTCATTGAAGGGTTCACCGCACAATTCTAAGTAGCGTTCTGCTACGGAATCCGCGAAGATATTCATCTGATTTCCCTCATCATTGAGGTAAAACTCACGTTGGACGCGGTATCCTGCATGCTCCAAGACCAGACATAAAGCATCACCCAAGGCTGCCCAACGACCATGACCCACATGCATGGGGCCTACAGGATTTGCTGAGACGAATTCAACTTGAACATACTCTGCCTTTGGCTCTGCCTTACCGAAGTCTGCTCGCAGTTCACGCGCCTCAACAATGATGCGCGCCAAAGCGTTAAGCGATAGACGCAAGTTGATAAAGCCTGGACCTGCGACTTCTACCGCTTCAATATCAGGATGTTCAGACAGATGTGCGACAATGCTGTCAGCAATCGCTCGCGGTGACATTCCTGCAAGCTTTGCACTACGCAAGGCAACTGCAGTCGCCCAATCACCATGAGAAGCATCACGAGGCCGCTCAAGGTCAACAGCGGGCACTTCGTCCAGAGGCAACTCTCCTGCTGCAATCGCTGCTGACAGGGCATCTTCTACTATCTGAGTAACTAGGGCCTTCATGGATGAATTCTCCTGCTCCTGATTCGAAAGGTTTTAAGTTGCTGATTTTGATGCTTTGCGCGAAATAAGTGTTTTTACCAATATAACAATACCACTGCACATTACACTAAGGGCCACACACATCAACAGGAAAGTGTGACGAATGATTGACTCTTCTGAGCTCATTGCAGGATTTGAAGGATGTAAACTCTGTCCAAAATTGAGCGCAATGTAGACCATGATAAGTGTCAGAAAGCCATATACTCCGTCGAAGAGTGCCCGAATGCGCCACTTCTCAAAGATGAGAGGTAGTATCAGAATCGCAATACCAATCATCGAGACAGCGAATTGTAGTCGAATACGTGGCTCTTGCGCCATCCAAGTAATTGCAGGTTCTGTTGTGCCAGAAAAGTCCCAGGTAAGTGTTGCGGCAAAGATTCCCATGGCGAAATTGAGAATCCAGAGCGCAATGACGCTATAGCGCAGAGACTTTGACCAAGTGTAAAGGCTTTCTTTTTGAGAGAAAAAGGCCCAAAGGCCCACAACTCCCAAGAGGAAAAAGAGGATAAAGCTTGCCCAGGTAAGTGCCCCGTGAAAAACGGGAAGCCTCACTAGGGAACCTAATCCCACAACGGGTGGAAATCTCATCATTAGGAGTAGGCCGGATATAAGTCCTAGCGCTGCTAGTAGTGCTGGCCACACCCAGTCACGTTGCGACTGAGGTCGCTGGGAACCTTGCGTGGCCTTATTGGCTTCAGTTTGAAGTGTTTCGTTTCCATTCGTCATCTGAGGGCTCCTTCTCTAGGTTGCCAATCAAGTCTTCTGGCGGCCACCATATCACTCCTGCTTGCAAGAGCCCTTAGGGTTACTACTTCACCTGCACGCGGCGAATGAATAAAATATCCCCCACCTACATACATGCCTACATGATGTATGGGTGTACCAAAGAAAAGCAGGTCGCCCGGTTCTAAGTTGCCGGTAACACGTTGTCCATGCAGTACTTGAGAACCCGAGTGGTGAGGCAGGTCAACCCCATGCTGTGAAAAGACATACAGTATAAATCCAGAGCAGTCAAAGCCGCGCCTGGACGAGCCTCCCCAAACATAAGGAATACCACGTAGTGCCATTGCTGTTTCTACGGGAGAACCTGGTACAACATCAATATCTCTGTGGTCTCCTCTATCTACAGAACGTGCAAGCTCTTGTTCTGCAAGAGAGCGCTGAAGTTCCTCTGCTTCAAAAAGTTGCAGCAAGGCAAAATTTTGGTCGCGCAATTCCTGCTTGCGGTCTTCATTGCGTGAAGTTACTTCTATCATACGGGCACGCATCTCAAATTCAAGGCTTGCCGCTTCACTTTCATCCATGGCAAGTTGTTGAGTCACTACTTCAAGGCGTGACCTTTGGTCGCGAACACGTGCCATGAGATCAGAGTCTACTGAAATCAATTGATTGATGACTTCAATGCGCGAAAGTAAGTCTTGGAAAGATTCAGCTTCAAATATCATAACCAGTAGAGCATCTGCTCTACTGCTGCGATAAATTTCAGAAGCGCGTTCTCCTAGACGACCTGCTTGTGCCAGATAGGCCTGTTCTAGAATGGCAATATCTTGCTCAGAGACCTCAATAGAATTGACAATGTGGTCAAGGCGCATCCTAGCTGCGTTGTATTCTTCAACGGCAATCTCTGTCTCACGGTCAAGCTCATCTAGCTGTTCGTAAAATTCTTCTAGCTCAGCACGCTGCTCAGAGGTTGCACGTGCCAGTAAGTCACGAGCCTCTTCTGTGTCGGCAGCTGAAGCATCAAGTTCGACAAGGCGCTCAATCTCAGGAGCCATGTCAATGGTAATCGAACCAGCACCAGGTAAAACTTCCCCTGATTGCGTGCTTTCAGTATCATCTTCTGGATTAGCATAAAGCAAAGGGATACTAGAAAAAAGTAGTATGACAGCAAGAACAAAACAAATCATACCCCGCCCAGCAAGGCTACTTAGTATCCTATGAGTCGCACTATTCATAGCAACCATTATACCGAGCAGCTAGGAATATTTATAGATACTTAACTGTATGTTTTGGCACTTTTGAGAAGTTCTGAAGCGTGGCTTAGGGCTGTTTCACTATCAGAACCTGAGAGCATTCTTGCTATTTCTTGAGTCTGCTCATCATTTTGCAGAGGAGTCACTGTGGTATTTACCTTGTCTCCCTTTAGTTCTTTGCTCACTTTGAAGTGAGCATCTGCGTAAGCGGCTACCTGGGCTAAGTGGGTTACCACTATTACTTGATGTGTCTTTGCTAGGTCTTTCAATTTTGCACCTATTGCTAGACCTGTTGCGCCCCCAATTCCTGCATCTACTTCATCAAAGATGAGGATACCCGTATTGTCTGCGCCGCCCAGAACTGATTTGAGCGCTAGCATTACGCGTGAGATTTCTCCCCCTGAGGCAATTTTTGTCAGAGGACGCGTAGGTACTGTAGGGGCTGGGGCATAGAGAATCTCTACCTTTTCGCTACCATTTGTTGTCCACTGCTCAAAAGGAAGTTCTTTAAAATCTAAATCGAATCGCACTTTCCCCAACTCTAGGTCTGATGCCGCATCAGATAGTTGTCTGATAAAGGCCTTCGCTGCCACTTTTCTCTCTGAGGCCAAAGCTTGTGCAGTATCTGTCAAAGTTTTACGTGCAAGCTTTTCTGCATCTCTTGCTTCGAAAAGTCGCTCATCGCTGTTTTCTGCCACATCAATCAATGAAGCGAGGCGCTCTCTGCGCTCAATAACGGCATCAAGTGTTGGACCGTAGCGTTTTGCCAAACTTTCTAGTTCACTTAAGCGATCGAAAGCCTTTTCCAGTACACGTGAATCATGCTGTATTTCTGCTGCATATTCACTGACAGCATCAGCAATGCCATCTAGCACTTGCCTCGCTTCGCTAGCTTCGCGACGCAGTTCATGTACGGAAGAATCGAAGGTGGCGACTTGCTCTAAAGCTACGTCAAAATCATACAATTGCTCTAGGGCAGCTTGGTCTCCCCGCAAGGACTCTTGAGCTTGCTGCATTAGTTCTGCAATACGTTCTGAGTTTTGCAGGGCTGGAAGTCTTTCTCTTAGTTCATCATCCTCGCCAGGCTGAGGATCAATGCGTTCAATTTCTGCCAGTGCGATACTTCCCGCGTCACGCTCTTCAAGGCTACGTGCAAGCATATCTTCGATTTCTTGCAGTTCGTGCTGCGCCTGTTGCCACTCTTTACGAGCAGCAGTGTATGCTTGTATTAAAGGAAGAATGTCGCCAGATGCCCAGCGGTCTAAGTATTCAATATGACGCGAAGAGGAAAGTAGGGCCTGATGGTCGTGCTGTCCATGCAAATCGATAAGACTGCCAACCTGCTTTTGCAGGGCAGATACACTGGACAAATCTCCGTTGAGCAGTACTCGAGTTCTGCCGCCAGTACTCATTGTCCGCGATACAGTAAGTTCTTCTGGCAAGCTGCCAGAATCTAAATCAAAAGCAGCTTCCACTTTTGCCCTATCCGCACCAGCAGCGATTTGCCCGCTGTCACCGCGCCCGCCCATAATGAGCTCTAAGGCAGAAAGAAGTACCGTCTTTCCAGCACCAGTCTCCCCTGTTAGTACGGTAAGTCCTGGACCGAACTCTAACCAGACGTCGTCAATCAGAGCAAGATTTTGTATGTGAAGGTCTCGTAGCATAATAACTTTACCTAGTCCTCATGCCTATAGAATTCAGTCGCTAAGGTGTCAAAGAAAAGACGTGACGAAGTCTTCACTAGTGACACCCAGTGATTGGAAGCAATACATACCTCTATGTGCGTCAAATGCTGCTCAATGCATGGATTAGAGCGCTCCAAATACACATTATCGATAACTACCGTGCCGTCAATCGATAAACTTGCCCCCGCATGGTCTGGATCAGGCATATCTATACGCACCACATCTTTAGGAGCCGTCACAATAGCACGGCTAATCAGAGTGTGTGAAGCCAGTGGAACCAAAACCATCGCGCTTGATTCAGGGCTTAAGATAGGTCCCCCGGCAGACAGAGCATAAGCTGTAGAGCCTGTCGCTGTTGCCACAATTATGCCATCACCACGCAGCTGGTATACCGTGTGGTTGTTAATGTTGAGACGCGTTGAGATAACTTGAGAGTCACTGTGACGACCCACGAGAGCCTCATTCAGCGCATAGTGAGTACCTAGATGCTGCTGACCAGCGTAGGCATCAACCCGCAGCAGGGCACGCCTTTCTATTTCTGCCTTGCCCCGTAAAGCTGCTTCTACTGCCACCAACAATTCCTCTGCCGGTGCGCCTGAAAGAAAGCCAAGCCTGCCAAACTTTACTCCTAGTACAGGAATATCACCATCAGAAAACTCATGAACTGCACGAATAATTGTGCCGTCACCACCCAGTGCAACAACTAAGTCACTGGGAGCGTCATCTTTGACTGAATGAATGGATACCGCATTATCAGCACACCATTGATGCAGACGATCAGCAGCTGCAAGCGCACGTTTATCATAGTCGTTAACGACTAATGCAATCTTTTTTCCTGTGAGATTCACGTGACCTCCTGAAGATGCGTGCGCAAACCTAAGACAGGTCTGCATGGGCATTACTTACGACTTCCTCAATAGTAGCGCAATTCGCCTCAGATTCCGATACTTTTGAATTTGTATCCTCTTTGCGTGCCCAAAGCCAAAATTCGATATTGCCACGTGGTCCTTTGATGGGCGAATACGTCCAATCCACAGGGACAAGTCCCGCATCCAGAAAAGATCTTGCTAGACGCTGCAAAATTGTGAGGTGTAGCTCTGGGTCAGTAATAACTCCGCCCCTGGGAACTTCTTCACGAAGAGCTTCAAATTGAGGCTTTACTAAGAGAATCAGGTCTCCGCCAGAACTTAAACCTCCATCTGATGCAGAAGTTCTGGACTGCAATTCAGAGTGGCGTGACCTGGGAGAGCAACAATGCTGCTTAGTAATGGATACTTTAAACTGATCTACCAACTTTACTAAAGAAATAAACGAAAGGTCTGCTACCACAAGGTCAAAAGGTGGCTCGAAATCTTCCAACTCACAAAAGTTCGCAGTTCTGAAGTTTGTGCGCTCTAGAACCGTCACGCGCGGGTCTTGGCGCAATTTCCAGGCAAACTGACCATAAGCAACATCAAATGCAGTCACATGACTTGCTCCCGCCTGTAGCAAGCAGTCGGTAAATCCACCCGTCGAGGCTCCCACATCAAGAGCGCGCAGGCCTTGCACGGAATCATAATAATCGAAAGCAAGGAGAGCACCACGCAGCTTTTCCCCACCGCGTGAGACGTAAGGACCGGTATAACGTTTTTTTGCCATTATCTGGACTTAGTTACTTCTTCAAGCGAGCAATGATTTTGTCTGCAACACTTTGAGCGTCAAGTCCTGTAATCTCAAGAAGCTCTTTGACCGTACCCTGAGCAACAAAGGCATCAGGTGTGCCTATCTGCAATACAGGTGTAGCAATTTCAGCCGATTCTAAGAATTCCATAACACCAGAGCCAAATCCACCACGGACAGTATTTTCTTCTAGAGTCACAATCAGTTTATGTTTGCTGGCTACCTTTTGCAAATAGCCTTCATCCAAGGGCTTGACCCAACGCATATTGGCAACACTTGCGTTAATGCCCGCCTCAGCCAAGATTTCGCTAGCCTCAACCGCAGAGGCAAGCATACGTCCTACAGCTAAGATAACTACTTCTTGGTCAGCCGCACGTTTTACTTCAACAGCCTTGCCATATTCCCAGGGACTGGGCTCGTCAGGCAAAGTGAGACCCTCAGAACTACCGCGCGGATAGCGCAAAGCAACAGGACCCTCAAGTTGTAATGCAGTGTGCAGGGCGTCTTGCAATTCAATTTCATTGGCAGGCGCCAATATTTGCATCCCAGGTACAGTACGTAAATAACTCAAATCATGAACACCATGATGAGTCGGACCATCTTCTCCTACCAGTCCCCCACGGTCTATGGCAAACACTACGTGAGCATCTTGCAGGGCAACATTTCCGATAATCTGATCATAGGAGCGCTGCAGGAAGGAAGAGTAAATCGCAACAACTGGCAACTTGCCTCCCAGGGCAAGTCCCGAAGCAAGTCCCACGGCATGTTCTTCGGCAATACCAACATCAATGAAGCGCTCTGGCTGGTCAGTGAAGTGGTCACGGAAAATATCGAGTCCTGTGCCATTGGGCATAGCAGCAGTAATAGCTACAATGTCGGGATTCTTCTCAGCCTCTTTAACGAGAGAATCACCAAAAATCTGCGTATAGGCAGGGGGAGCATCAGGGTTCGCCTTAACTTCTCCCGTTTTAATGTCAAACGCACCTACTCCATGAAAGAGTGTTGAGTTGTTTTCTGCAGGAGCATAGCCACGACCCTTTTGGGTTATGGCATGGATAACGATGGGCTCAGGAACTTCTTTCGCCATACGTACTGCAGTCTCTACCTGCTCAATATCATGACCATCAATAGGTCCAACATAAGTAATGCCCAGCTCTTCAAAGATCATCCCTGGAACTACAAGGTGTTTAAGCGAGTCACGTACCCTAACACCTAAATCTAGCAGATGCTTACCTGCATCCCCTCTGCGCTCTAGCTGACGCTGGGCAAACTCTCGCTTACCCCAATAGCGACGATCCATGCGGATCCGTCCCAGATAGCTAGTTAAGGCCCCTACATTTTGAGAGATGGACATCTCATTATCGTTAAGAATAATCGTCATATTAGCACCCGTGTGACCAATATGATTGAGTGCCTCCCATGCCATGCCGCCTGTCATGGAGCCATCCCCTATCATGGCAACAACCTGAGGGAAGTCTTTTGGGGTTTTCGCACCCTTGTAACCACCATGTGCTAAGACATAGCCCAGCGCAACAGAAAGTGAATCTGAAGCATGTCCTGTGCCATAGAGGTCAAATTCAGATTCTGATCTTTTAGGGAAGCCTGAGACACCACCAAAGGTTCTCAAGGTGTGAAAGTCATCGACTCTGCCAGTAAGCAGTTTATGCACGTAACTTTGATGACCCACATCAAAAACCATGCAATCTGGAGGAGTATTAAGTGCGCGATACGCACCAACAGTCAACTCAACTACCCCTAAGTTGGGGGCAAGATGTCCTCCCGTTTCGGATACGGTTTGAATTAGTTTAGACCTAAGTTCAGCACAAAGTTGATTAAGCTGTGCTAAATCTAGCTGTTTTAGGTCATTGGGTGTCTTAATGCTCTGAAGCAGGCTCATTGTCGTCCGCTATTTCCTCTATGTTTTGAGTTTCACTATTTTGGATAGTGCCATCAGGAGGGTCCACTCCCTCTTCGACAGCATCTTGGCTTTGAGATTCATCCAAGACCTGATTGTTGACATCGTCAAACTGGCTATCAGCCTCTGTATCGGCTTCATCGCTAACTTCCCAAGCTGCCTGATCTATAAGTTCTGTGCAGCGATTTGCAAGAGCAACGCCCTCTTCTAGCAAATCAAGGCTTCGCTCTAGTGAAACGTCTTTTTTGCGTACTTGCGTTACTATGTCATCTAGCTGCTCTTTGGCAGCAGCGTAGGTATCTGTCATATTTAGTCCTACATTCCTTACTGCGTATTTGCTGTTGCTTCGCCAGCGTTTTCTTTTATCGTTTTTATTCGTGCAACTTTACCTAAAACACCATTAATAAACTTTGAGGTGTCATCTCCACCAAACTCTTTAGCTAGAGTAACAGCTTCATTGATTGCAACTGAATCTGGCACCGAATCGTTGTACATAATTTCCCATACACCCATGCGCGCAATGTTGCGATCTGCTGGTGGCATACGGTACAGCGACCAATGCTCTAAGACACTGTCAAGCAGCATGTCAATCTCTGCCCGGTGTAGCTCAAAACCACGAACGATTTCAAGCGCATAGCCCTTAGGTTCATCTGCAAAGAGCTCAAAGAAGCTAAATTGCTCGCAGGTATCTCGGTCTTCGCAGAGATGCAAACAGTCCTCCACCTGGTCTTGAGGAATTGCCTGGGAACCTTCTTTTAAGACATCGTCAAGTAAACGCTCTGCGAGCTCTAACTGGTAGAGCAAGCGCAGAGCGTAATATCGAGCAAAGGTCCGACTGTGCGATTTTGGAAGCTTAGGACTCAAAACTCAGCCCCTCAATGTATACATCAATATTAGCCGCCTCAACGCCCAGTTGTGAACTTAGCGCATCCAGCACAGCTTGCTGCACTGCCTCACCAAGGTCAGTCAATTTCATGCCATAACGTGCTGTGACATAAACAGCAATGTCTAAAGCTTCACCCTTTTCAGTGACACTTACCTCTACAGAAGGTATGCGTGACTTAAAGATTGCAGCAGCCCCCGTGATGGGGGTTCCTCCTACAGCTGTGACACCGTCTACCTGTTCACTTGCAATACGAACAATGGTCTCTAGCACGTTTGGTGCCACTGACAGACCATCGAATTCTACTCTATTCGACATCCCAATCTCCCATTTCTTTTTCTAGGAAATCTGTGTAGACTTCACCAGTCTCAAATACGGGTTTATCCAGGGCGGCATAGTGGAAATCAATAGTTGTTGCGATTCCCTCTACGTGGAATTCTTTCAGTGCACGTTTGCCGCGAGCAATGGCTTCTTCACGAGTCTCGCCCCATACCAACAACTTTGCTACCAGCGAATCGTAGAAAGGAGGAATATCCTTTCCAGCCTCAAGGTAAGTATCGACACGCACGCCATAACCACCAGGAACAGCAAAGCGTGTTACGCGTCCTGGGCTAGGTTGGAAGTTCTTGCGCGGGTCTTCTGCGTTGATGCGGAACTCAATCGCATGCCCGCGAATACTGACCTCATCTTGCGAGAAGGACAGTGGATTACCATAGGCAATGCTGATTTGTTCAGCAACAATATCGCGGTCAACAATCATTTCAGTTACACAGTGCTCTACCTGAATACGCGTGTTCATTTCCATAAAGTAGAAGCTGCCGTCTTGGTCAAAGAGACATTCTACCGTTCCCGCACCTTCGTAATCTACCGATGCTGCAAGCTGCAGAGCTGCCTCACCCATCTCTTTACGACGCTCAGGAGTCAAGGCAACTGATGGAGCCTCTTCAATCAGCTTCTGATGGCGACGTTGAACACTACAATCACGCTCGTAGAGATAGACACCGTTACCCTGTTGGTCAACAAGAATTTGAATCTCGATGTGACGCGGACGCAATAGATACTTCTCTAGATATACGGTGTCATCACCAAAGGCCGCTAGAGCCTCTGTGCGAGCAGCGTCCCATTGCTTCTGAAGGTCATCAGAACCGCTGGCAATACGCATACCCTTACCGCCGCCACCAGCACTAGCCTTGACCAGTACAGGATAGCCCACCTTATCAGCGAAGTCGCGAGCCTCATCTACAGTCTCGATCGCACCTGGTGAACCAGGCACAACAGGTACGCCAGCAGCTGTTGCCGTCTCACGTGCGATAGACTTATTGCCCATCTTGTTAATCGCATCAGGTGATGGCCCGATGAACTTCAAGCCATTGTCGGTGCAGGCCTGGGCAAACTCCGCATTTTCTGCAAGAAATCCGTATCCAGGATGAATTGCCTCAGCGCCTGTCTGAAGTGCAGCCTGAATAATGTTTTGAATCACCAGATAAGATTGATTTGACGGAGCAGGTCCAATACAAATCGCCTCATCGGCCTCTTCTACATGGCGAGAATTGATATCTGCCTGTGAATAAACAGCAACTGTCTTAATGCCCATCTCGCGCGCAGAACGCATGACGCGCAGGGCAACCTCTCCTCTGTTTGCTACAAGAATCTTCTTGAACATAATTACCCTTTCTTGTGTATATGCCCACAGCATACACCTTACCAGCTATAACCAAGCTAATTTGGTGAGTGCGCAGGCTTCACGCTTCAGGTCGTAGCGTGCAACGCACGTGAGAATTGAAGCGTGAAGGCTGAGTACCGCCAGATTAGCTTGGTTCGATGTACATGATGACGTCACCAAAGCCTAGGGCGTCACCGTTCTCGCACAGGATTTCACGAACTACGCCACCGTTTTCAGCAGTGATTTCACTCATAAGTTTCATTGCTTCAAGAATACAAACCGTGTCACCCGCAGCAACTGTATCGCCTACGGCAACAAAAGCAGCTGATTCGGGAGAGGGCTTGTCATAGAAAGTTCCCACCATAGGGGCAGTCACTGCAATCCAGTTCGCTGGACGTTCTCCGGCAGCAGGGGCAGCAGCAGGCGCTGCTTCTGCAACAGGGGCAGCTGGGGCTGGGGCAGCAGCTACAGGAGCTGGTGCAGGTGCCGCAGCAGCAGGAGCCGCAGGGGCCGTACCAGGGGCATTTGCCTTACGTAAAGCTACTTGTGAGTCTCCCTCACTGATAACTACTTCTGCTACTCCAGAAGCATCAAGAGCCTTGATTAGGGTCTCAATATGACGTACGTCCATAGTT
>Ga0123355_10015399_pt1 | contig 12012 bp, 10 predicted proteins | sample TergutEmb28metaG_3_FD_89872 | JGI IMG/M metagenome (GOLD analysis project Ga0123355, IMG submission 89872) | Embiratermes neotenicus P1 segment gut microbial communities from Petit-Saut dam, French Guiana - Emb289 P1 | ecosystem: Host-associated > Arthropoda: Insects > Digestive system > Gut ... | reverse complement strand
TCTGTTGAAAGTAATGCTGCCTGTTGCCGTGCCGCTGCCTGCCACATTAAGCGAAAGTGTTGCGTCGTTAAGCGTGATGGCTGTAGGATTGATTGTAAACGTCAGCGGCGGTGGCTCTGTTAGTGCCGTCACATTCAGCATAATCGTTAGCGACTGCGGAATGCCATTGCGAATCACCTGCACGTTATGACTGCCTGTTAAATCGGGCGACCCAAACGCGGGACGTGTTGTTGATACAGTAATTGTATTGCCAACTGCCGCCAAATTGACCGCCGCCGGCAATGTGCCTCTGTTAAAGGTGATGTTGCCTGTGGCTGTGCCGCCGGCTGTCACATCATCCGAAAGGGTTGTGTTGCTGAGTGACACAGTAGCCGGATTGATTGAGAATGTCGGCGGTGGGGTGACGTTTGTGTCGATGAATACGGCTTCCACTACGACATTAGCATTTGGCGTGTAGAAGTATGCGCCTTGTTGTTGGTTTGAGTCGTGAATCAGTAAGCCGCTTGGGCTAATTACTTCCCAATGGGAGAACTGAATTGTTGAAGGAACACTTGCGCTACGGGATGCTTGAAGTAGAACCCTGTCGCCATCTTCCGCCAATGACAAGTGCGACAGAGCAGACCCCCATACAGGGTTGTTTACAGTTGCCGAAATTGACCTGGGATTCACCATTGGTCTAAATTCCGCCTCGAAACTTACACTAGCTGACGGAGGCCAAGGGAAAGTCGCAAAGGTGGGGCTTGACGGGTCGTAAGTTAATGTTACTGTGGGACCGGAAACTTGATTCCATCCAACGAAAGCGTATCCAGAACCAGGTTCAGCATGAATTACGCCAACATCGCCACCGAGGGTTGTCTGCATATTAGCAAATGTAGTACCCCATGTTGAGTTGTTTGGCGCAGCTGTCAATGTTGGTGCAACAGGGTTATGCGTTGCAACAGCACGAACTTCAATGGGACTTGCGGGCATTGTAAACCAAGTTGTCGGCGAGTTAATATCATCCAGAACAACACCGCCAGAAACCACTTCCCAATGAGAAAAGAAATATCCTGCCGCTATATCTGAGCTGGCAGAAACTATCACACGCTCTCCAGCCCACGCACTTGTCAATGGACCCATACCGAAAGGCAGAAGACTTATGGAAGCCCATATGCTGCCCTGCGTTAGTGCTGTAGCACTATAACTTGCCGGCGGTGTGACACCTTGAAACATCCGTAAGGCGGCAGAACCAATCTCCAGAGGTCTTAAATCACCCCATGTGATGGTGTGAATACCAATTTGCAGGTCAAACGATATGTACGCCGCAGTAAAGATGTCGGCAGAGCCAAGTGCCACAGAGTCGATCGGCACAACTGTATTGCCGCTGTCGCGTACCTCAAAGAAATCTTGTGGGTTATGTGAATTTCCCCACGCGCCGTGAATCCTGAATGTGTAGACCCCGGCAGTTACCACCTCAAAAGTCTCCGAGCCGCCTGTTATCCTGGCCGGTTCGATAATAAACGGCGGCGTAATCCCTGTAATCCCGGGAACTCCCGCAGACAAGCCGAGTGGAAATGCCGTCAGCGTCATTACCAGCACCAAACCAAGTGTGCCAAGCCTTTTAAGGCTGCGTTTAAAATTTTTCACTTATGTCCACCTCCAATTTTGATAAAACAAATGTATTTTTGCAGTCAACAACCCGCATACCTTGTCCTCCCTTGCGTTTATCTGTTTTATATAATTATAGCACACACCATCTGTGTAGTCAAACATTTTCTGCGACACTACACGGCATTCTGATTTGAGACAATAAATGTGAGTAGTTCCTGATACTGTCATCCTGAGCAAAGCGAAGGATCTTTCGCACGATGTAAGAACAAGATCCTTCGCGTTGCTCAGGATGACAGAAGTGGTGGATTATCACTTACTTAAAATCTCATAAATCAGAGCGCCGTGCCGCAGGTCGCCTCCACTAGTACATTGACCGCATTATAACTTGGTACTTTCGGATTTACATTTGTTAATCTCATTTGATAACCATCGAATCAATTTTGCTGCCTTGCATAAAGTCATTTTTTGCATGACTTCATGCGTCTTTTCAAAATCATTTGTGATACATAGCGATTCCACTTAGATGTTTATCAAATCAAATTGCTATGGCGGCACTACCCATCGAACTACATTACGAAATTATCATCCGCACCAATGCCCACAGCACGTACACATACAACAGCGTAAACAGCCCATAGCCGCCGACAATGCCTGTTGCCAGCCGCCGTGGATTTGTTGATTTTATGATGTGCAGACGCTGCAAGAGCCAGTCCGCAAACATCACGCCGCAACACAGCAAAAGCATTGGCCAATTTGGTACGAAAATAAACGCCCCCGCAATGGCGGCGGCGTTGCCGACCAGCACACCAAGGCAGCGGGCACATACGGGATGCTGATAGCCGTGCTTGGTACGGAAACTTCTTTGCGGCATTTGGTGGCAGCCGCTCAGCTTGCCCAGACGCATCAGCTTGAGCCAGGTTTCTTGCCTCATCTATCGTGCCTCACTCTTATCGCTTGAACTTCAGGCCGCAGTTATTGCACTCCCAGAAGCTGTCATGGGTGACGTGGGTGTGCCTTTCGCCCTTGGATAACAGGCCGCACAAAAGCCCCAGTGGCCCAAACAGCACAGCGCCGCAGCAACCTTTGCTGACGCTGTAGTTGTCATCTGCATACGTGTGTTCGTGCCGTGTGATGATTTTGTGGCAGTTTGTTGAATTACATTCAGGACATGTGATAAATCCCATATTGCTGCTCCCCTTCCCGGTATAAAATAGTCTCTAGCATCTAGTCTCTAGAACGTTAAGCCCTAACTGCTCTGACAATCGCCGCAATATGTGCAAGCCGCCAACGCTATTGCCCTTAGCGTCCAGCGCAGGGCCGTATGTGCCAAGACCTAAGCCCCCGCCGCAGGCCACAATGCCGCCGCCAATGCCGGATTTTGCGGGCATCCCGACTGTGACGGCAAATTCGCCGCTACCATCGTACATGCCGCAGGTCAGCATTATTGCCTTGGTCGTACGCACAATGTGTTGCGGCACAATTTGTGTGCCGCTGTGCGGGCATTTGCCGCCTTTTTGCAAAATTGCGCCCATGTGTGCCAAATGTGTGACATTAACATTAACGGCACACAATCTGAAATAAAAATCAAGATAACTATCCACATCGTCGCCCAATGCGCCCTTACTTGCCATCAAATATGCCATAGAGCGGTTGCGCTTGCCAACGCGCATTTCTTGCTCGAAAACTTCGTTGTCAACGCACACATCCGCGCCGAATATCTTGGCAGAATAATCCAGAACGTCCTGAAAAGCAACGCGGTCTGCCAGCAATGAAATCACAGTTATTGCCCCTGCATTGATGAAGGGGTTAAATGGCCGCTCTCCGGCTGTTTCCAGCTTGATAAAGCAGTTAAAAGGGTCGCCGCTGGGTTCTACGCCCACTTTGGCGAAAACAGCCTCTTTTCCCATAAGCTCCAAGGCGTACATCAGGCTGATGACCTTGGAAATGGACTGTATTGTGAATATCTGTGTTGTGTCGCCAACGGCGTGGCACGTGCCGTCAGACATCATCACGGCACACGCCAAATGCGCCGCATCAGCCGCCGCCAGTCGCGGGATATAGTCCGATACGCGGCCGTTGTGCAACAGACCCTTGGCGTGGTCGCACGCGTCGTTTATGGTTTGGTGTATCTGCATATAGGCATCACGCCTTTCGGTTGGGGTTGTGATTATAACAAATCTAATTAATTAGTATCAATCATCATTTCTGATTTCTTCGGCAAAATCAGCCAAGCAATTTTGGAGAATTGCTTCAGGCGGCACTTCATTCAACTTGGCTAATTGACAAAATGTAGCCCAGTCTTCCTTGGAAACAGGAATCTCCACCTTAATCATTAACTTGCTGAAATGCGGATTTTTCACAGCTCGTTCAAAGTCGCTTGCGGTTAGTTCTCTCATTGTACTCATCTTCTAGCACCTCCAACTGATTTATACAGCAGTATTTCGTCCTTGGTTGCCCTGCGTGCCGAAATAAGCCTGATGACTTCGGCACCGTTGCGATAGCAGTGACACACATATAGCTCGCGTGTTTTGCTACTCATACTGATTCCAATTTAAAACATGGAGTGCCGACTGAGTAGCAAAAGCGAGCTTTTGCGTTAAGCGAAGGAGAGCAGTCCATGATTTTAAATGGAATCAGTATCAAGCCAATGATGATGTACCTGTCCTCGCTAATCGAATGTTCCTCGTCATACATTTCCAGAGCCATTTCATCGCGGAAAACGTGCTTAGCCTCCTCAAAGCTGACTTTGTGCTTTTTGAGATTTATTTTACCCTTTTCAGAATCCCATTCAAACCTCACAAATTGACCACCTCTCTAAAGCATATTCATGTTGGGCGTTGCCCTTCAATACATAGCCGAAATTTCCATCAGCATCTTGTCCAAAAATATTGAAAACCTCCACATCACTTCATCCACCATGCCCGGCCACCGCTCGTTGAGGTAATGTATGCAGTCATACGGTGTGTGCAGGACTGCTATATCCAGCGACGCCAGCACAACAACACTAAGGCCTGCCTCCACAAAGGGAAGGTGGTCGCTGCCCATACGTGTCAGGCGGTGTTCGTTAATCAGATAGATGCCGTGGCTGTCCGCCAGACCTTGCGCGATTGCATTAATTTGCGCAGTCACGTTATTTTCGACATGCTCGTAATCAACAATTTGTGTTGTGCCAAAGCCCGAGCGGCCCGATTCTATCAGCACATCGGCGTTAATCATCACGATGATGTCATCCAACTTGCTCTGCGATAATCCCTCTATGAAATAATATGCGCCGAGCAGACCGATTTCTTCCGCGCCGAAAAATATGTACAGGATTGTGTAATAATTGTCCTGATGCAACAAACGATACGCACTTTCCATCAAAAGTGCAGTACCAGAGGCATTGTCGCTGGCACCGGGCGTATAAACGCTGTCATAATGTGCGCCGACGATGATTGTGCGGGTGCTGTCACTACGGCCGGGGACAGTCAAAATCACGTTTTGGCTGTAATTGCGGGCATCGTCTGCATGACCTGCAAACATGCTGACAGCAGTTTCCACATCGGGCAAGCGTATAAAAGCTTGCAGGGGTACAGTATCCTCCCATGAAAAGCTCTGTATCTGTATGTTTTCGGCGGGATGCCCCATATGCAGCAGGGTATCGGCAATCCACATCGCCGCCCCAAGTTCTGTGTACGTAAATGGCAGACGATTGTAGAATTCGTCGTTTAGCGTGTGAATGAAACCAAGGGATATGTAGCCCGGCATGTCGGCTGTCAGGGCGAATACATCAGCCTGCGGCACGGGCGTTGGTATTGGTGTCGGGGTTGCGATTGGTGCAGCGGTTGGGGTCGGGCTGGGTTCTGTGTTGTTTGGCGTTGTGCTTTGACCGCAGGCTGTCAGTACTGCTAGGAGCAGCGCGAAAATGATTAAAAGCGTAGGGTAGATTTTTTTCATGTTATCCTCCAGACGTGTTGTTATTATTAACATCGAATGCCGCACAAAGCCGCTCGCACACAAAGGCCACCTTGTCGGGACAAACTTTGTAATTATTTATAACAAATTCCTCTAAATCCTGCCCAAGCGGCAGGTTTTGGTGGCGCAGATCAAAGGCTTTAGCATCCTCGCCCTTGATGTCTAAAGCGGAATAATAATCCAAAAATTTGAAATCGCCGCCAAGCATCTTGTCACTCATGCGCAGCCAAAGGTTTGGTATGCCGAAGCTATCGGCAAAAATCAGACCGTGCATGGCCGTTGCCAAAATCATTTCGCATGACGCAATTTGCTCCAGCACGGTATCAACTTCATCTCGCACATCTATCAGCAAAATGTCGTCACGTGTGTTCAGAATGTGAGTGACAAAGTCGTTATCAAGGTCAACATAATGAGGAATCAAGCCGAATTTGTGCTTTTTAGGCACAGTCTTGCCAAAATATCGCGCCGCAAGCAAGCCGGGGTCGCCAAGAGGCAAGTTTTCGACCCCCCCCCCCCATACATTTCTGTGATTTTGCGCCTTGTAAGCGTACCGCGAACAGCCAAAAAATCGGCATCAAAAACAAACGGCTTACTCACAGGCATATCAGCGATAAAACCACTTCCCCAAACTGTCACCCGCTTGCCCTTCATTCGCCGTGCCACATTTTCGTATAGGCCGGGCTGTATGCCGTCCAGATATTCGTAAGTAAATGTCCCAAGGATACTGCCTATGGCCAAAATATCAATGTCGCTGATTGATTTTGCTATGCGCAAGGGCATGTTGAACAATTTTGGTATTAAATGCAGGTTGATCTCATCGCCGACATTGCTGTGGGCTGCTTCGCGATAAGTGTAGATAGCAGGAATATCAGGAGAACTTGCTGTGTCATTCATTAATTTGCTCCCTTATAATTTAGTGTCCGCCGCCAAACTGCACAACCTCATTGCCGCCGCGTGACTGCGCTTCTTCCATTGCTGTGGCAGAATTTGCAAGCAGCATCCACAGGCCGCCGCTGTCTCCCGGTAATTCGGCAATTCCTATGCTCACATTTAAGTTAATTACAGGCACAGGGTTTGTCCTGCCCACTTTGTACATGGTTGCGGTGATGCTGTCTCTTATGCGATTGGCGGTTTTTATGCCGTCGCCGCTGTTTAGTGAAGACACCATAATTATAAATCGGCTTTCGTCATAACGCACAACAACAGCATCTTTGCGCAGGGTGTTTTTAATGCGGGAGGTCATAATTTGTAATGCTTTGCTTCCAACATCTGTGCCGTGGGCATCCGTTATGTCTGAATAGTTATCAACATTCAGCTGCATCAGCGCGAAATCGCGGCCGGCACTCACGCTTTTTGAAAATTCGCGTGTGACAAGCTCGTCAAAATAGCGGCGGTTGTACGCGCCTGTTGTTTCGTCCACAAAGGCTTGTTTTTCAAAGGTTTCGCCGGTTTCGATTGCATAATGCAAATCCCGCAAATCCCGCATATAGCACATCAGCATCCATGCGCCGTCCACATTCACGGATTTGAACGTGACATTGCATGGCAGGGGCTCTCCATCTATGGTTTGGTGCATCCATTCAAATTCAATGGTTTGCGTGGCACTGCCATTGCTATTGTGCTTGAAAAAGTGCTGCATTATACTGACAGCACGCTGCTGTGATAGCGTGCCATCAGGCTGATGTCTGGGAGAAAGTTCACCAAAGCGTTGAAAAAGTTCCTGTTTGCTCTCCAATCTAAATAGCGACACAGCGGCATTGTTGCACATGATGGTTTCCAGCTTGTTATTGGTAATGACGCTTGCCAGCGGTGACGCGTCAATTATAACCTGCAAGCGTTGGCGGAAAATATGCCGCTCTTTTTCGATATTAATAAAATCACTTTTGTTTTCGATGTATGCGATATAATAATCTTCTTCATCCAGCACTATCTGCCGCACAGTTGCGTCACCCATAATTTCTGTGCCATCGGGATTGCGGAATATCCAACGAAATTGAGCGCCGCCTTTTTCGGAGACAAGCTCGTGATATTCTTTGAGTTTATACGCAGAAAGCACGCCATCGGACTGATATTCCGAATGGCGGCTGTCATATCCGTTAAAAAAGTCTTCTTTGGTTTCAAAGCCAAAGAGCTGCAATGCGGCCTGATTGCAGTCAATTAGCCTGAATTTGCCATCGCGTACAACACATGCAATCGGCGAGGCATCCAGCACGGCATCCAGCCGCTCTCTGATTCTGCGTTGCTCTGCCACGTATCTATTGCGGTTTCGCAGGTCGCGGCAATAGACAACCAGTGTGTTGCGCCCCTCAATTTCTACACGTGTGGCATTGCAGCCCAGCGGAATGGATGCGGCATAGCTGTTTTGCATAGTGCAGTCCCATTCCCATTCGTGTGTGCCGTCTCTAAAGGCAATCTCAAGTTTGGGAATCTGAGATGCCAAAATATCTCCAAAGCCTTCCACAAAGGCGCGGCTGTCCTCAAAGCCTGTTAAAGATAGTGCCTGCTGATTGCAATCTATCAGCTCGAAATCTTCTGTGCAAATAAAACACATCATCGGCGAGGCATTAACCATTGCCGTGATTTGGGCACGCAGCTGCTGTTGCTCGTGCCGAATGTGCATGATTTCGCGCCTGTCCTGTAAATACATAAGGACAACAGGCTCTCCTTCAAAAGTTGTGCGGAAAGTGCTGACAAAAGTTGGCAATAGCTCGCCACTCATAGTTTTAAATGTCCAGAGGTCTGCATGTCTTTCTTTGGACAAGATCACTTCTTTTGCCCTTTGCAGTGCCATGTCCGTGGGAACACCACCGGCCTGCCGCTCGGGCTGTAGTTTTAAAAGCATTTTGCCAAATGTTTCTTTGTCCTCTATTTCAAATAATTCCAATGCCAAATTATTGCAGTCAATAAAATCGCCGTCCGGACTGACAATTATACACACCGTTGGCGATGCGTCCAGCATGGTACGCAATTTGTCCGTTTCTGCGTCTTTTGCAAGCATTTCAGCCAATTGCGGCCGCATATCCTGCGTGAAATTGCACAAAATGGTCTTGCCTTCCCATTCTATTGCAACAATGGTGACACGTGTGGGAATTGGCGTGCCGTCAGGTTTTTGATTCATCCAATTGACTGTAAAACTGCCCCGCTCTATGGCCTGTGTATAGTATTTTGTACGCAAATCAGCGGATAAAGTGCCGCAGGGCTGATGTTGAGGGGATAGCTCTAAAAAGCGGCGGATGTATTCTTGCTTGTCCGCAAGGCCATAAAGTTCTACAACGGCCTGATTGCAGTCAATCACAGTTTGGTCGGGAGAAATCAGGCTGCTGCCTGTGGGCATACTGTCCAAAACAAGGCGCAGCCGCTCTTGAAACGCTTTTTGCGCGCGGCGTTCTTGAAACTGCTCTCTCATATCGCGGGCAAATTCCAGCACGGCATAGCGGCCCTGCCAATCCACTTTAACGAATGTGCAGTCCATGTGAATAGACTCTCCGTTTGCGGTCTGCACAGTAAATTCTGTTTTAAATCTGCCGTATTTTACAGCACTACGGATTGCGTGCGAATGTACTTCCAATGATTTTTTTCCGTTTGGTTGCAATTCGGGAAATGCGATGAAACTGCCCTTTGCAAGGTCATTAATGCCTGTATAACCAAGGACATCTACCATAAAACGATTTGAATAAAGATTTGTGCCGTCAACAGCCCACAAATGCACACTGCCCGGCACATTGTCCAGCACGGCATAATATTGCTTTTCGTCTTTGATGCGCTGTGTGCGCTCCTGATATTCCTGCCGCATGTCGCGCACAAATGCGGTGATGCCGTGTCCGCCCTGCCAATCTATGCGCATGAGGGTGATTTCGCAGGGCATCATCTCTCCATACATGGTTTTGTGCATCCATTCAAATTGATTGCGTCCGTGTTCTAGGGCATGAGACAGCTCTTTTATTACGGCCTCGTTAGATTGACGGCCGTCAGGCTGATATGTCGGGTTTATTTTGATGAAACGTTCTTGATTGCTTTGCTCTTTGTGAAAGCCAAAAATTTCCACAGCAGCTTCATTAAACATAACGATTTCGAGCTTATCATTCCAAAACATGCAGGGGTTTGGCAAAGTATTCAGCATCAGCGAAAAGCGCTGCTCTTCTTCTATGCCCCGCTTGGCGGCGGCATTGCGCTCTCGCATATCATGGGCAAAACCAACCAAGCCATAGTTATCGTGCCAGATTACTCTGGTGAGGGTGACATAACACGGCATTGGTGTGCCATCAGGCTTTTGGTGCATCCAGTCAAATTCAACAAAGCCGTCACGCAGGCCGTCATTGACGTATTGCAGTGCTTTTTTAAGGGATTTTGTGCCGCAGGGCTGTGTGGGCGGCGATAGCTCGCCAAAACGCTCTAGATATTCCTGCGGGCCGGACAAGCCAAAAAAACCGGCCGCACCTTGATTGCAATGAATCAATTCGGATTTTTCATTCCAAAAGGTGACAATGCCGGGCATAGATTCTATCATCAGGCGCAAATCTGTGTTGAATGAGTGGGACAAACGCAGGATTTCGGTATTAAAGTCTGACACATCGCGGATGCAAACCAGATACATATTGCCATCAGTAGTCTTGATACAGGAAAAAGCAATTTCGGCATCAAAGGTGCGGTCATCAGCGTATTTGGCAATAAGTTGAAAAACAGTATTGCCTGACATCAGAGCCTCGGAAATATGATTTTGTATAGAAACTCCTGCCAGAGTGCCATCGGGCTGTGCGTTTGAAAATATTTTGTGTTGATTATCAAGAAGATTTTGCCCGTCCGTAAAGCCAAGAAGGCTGACGGCGGCGGCATTGCAGTCTATGCAATTAAAACTATCATCAAGTAAAACACAGGCATAGGGAATGACGGCAAGGATGCCGTCCACGTCCGATTTACGCAAGTCCTTGTTGGGGCTGTCAGCTTTTTTATTGGTCTTATCAAGATTTTGATGCGCCTTGTCGTGTCTGCTGTTTTCTGTCATAAAGCACCTCGCCCTTTCACGCAATTGTATAGACGTGTTCCAAAACTTCCTCTGTGAGTGAAAAATCGCAATGCTCCAATGCGTTTTTCACGAACTGATTAGGGGATTTTGGAACACGTCTTATGGCAATTGTATCACAAATAATGGCGAGATGCAAGTTTTTTTGGTGGTTTGCTTAGGGCAAACGCATGAAGCGTTTGCAATTACGAGTTACGAATTACTAGCATGTTCTCTGGGTTAAAATGGTCGCTTTTTGAAATAACCGCGTTGCCTCCAGAGCTCATAGGGATAATTGCCTGCGCCAACAAACCGCCGAATAATTATTTTCGTGATATAAAAATACGCGATAGTGGAGATTTGCGGGCGCTTGCGCTTCGCACGATAAAACCTTTGCGCGGCATGTTTTAATGCCTTTTCGTGACGCTGACGCCTGGCGGCGGACATATTGTCCCATTTGTCCGTGAAAAGTCTGACGGAATGGGAATAAATGCGATTTACACCACAATGCCGCAAATATTTTGCAATCGGCTTCACGGCCGCCGTCGAACCCGCGCTTGTTGTGATAACAAAAGCCTTTTTGCCAAACATTTCTTCGCTGGGTGATACATTAAGGACAAGAAAATCAATATGGTCAAGTAAATTTTTCATTGCGGCGGACATGCTGCACGCGCCGTAGTGCGGCGTTGCAAACACAAGGGCATCTGCACGTAAAATCGCTTGCAAAATTGGTGTGCTAAATTGCGCGCTAGGGCAGTCGGCGTGGCGGCCGCCAAAGCACAAGGTGCATCCCGTGCAAAAATCAGGCAAGTCTGCCGGAAGAAAGAACTCTGTCAGCTTAATATCGCCGCAGATACGCAATTCGTCAAGAAAGATACGCGTGACGTGATAAGTGTTACCCTTGCGCGGACTGCCGTGAAAAACAGTTACGTTTATGCGTACTCACCTCCTGCGGTCAAAACTCATGGCATAACAATGGTTAGTCAGCAGCATACACGCTCTGACCGCCCAAAAACACCTCCGCCACGTTTTCTACATCAGCAATACGCTCAGCGGGATTGCCGTTTACAATCAAGATGTCAGCCTGCTTGCCAATAGCTATCTCGCCTGTTAAGCAGTCGATGTCCAGCGTTTCTGCGCAAGACTTGGTCGCCGCACGGATAATCTCAAGATTAGGCATACCATATTTTTCCATGTAGCCCATTTCCCATGACATTGGCGTTGCAGGCGCATTGTTTGTCACAACGTCCGTGCCTGTAACAATTTTGACACCTGTTTGATATAGCTTGTAAAAATTCTCGCGATATGCGGCGGCGGCTTCCCTGAAATACGCATGTTCTTCAACAAAAGCGCGTCCTGTTGTGTCCAGGCCGCCCTTCTCCGCGTTTTCCAGTATGTACTCATATGTGCGGGTATAGGCAGCAATAGTCGGACACCACACGATGCCTTTTTCCTTCATTTGCAGAGCC
>Ga0123355_10015398_pt1 | contig 12012 bp, 11 predicted proteins | sample TergutEmb28metaG_3_FD_89872 | JGI IMG/M metagenome (GOLD analysis project Ga0123355, IMG submission 89872) | Embiratermes neotenicus P1 segment gut microbial communities from Petit-Saut dam, French Guiana - Emb289 P1 | ecosystem: Host-associated > Arthropoda: Insects > Digestive system > Gut ... | reverse complement strand
GTTTTTAAAATAAGCCTTGTGTTCCATTTCTCCATAGATAATTTACAAAATCTAACAATTTTACTGTTCACTCCTACCTATTATTATTATTATTATTATTATTATTATTATTATTATTATTATTATTATACATATATCCGTCGTGTCACCCAATGTCACGTGTTCTGATGCCCTTGATGCAGCGATACGTTCTGTACATTACTAGCAATATAGAACGGCCGATGTATATCTCAATGCAACTGTCCGTTGCGGACAGACTGTGTTGGGCTGCGCGAGGTCTGAACGCAGCAGCGTTGAATTCTCGCGAGTTTCTTAAAAACGGCGCAAGAAAGGTATAACTTTTGTTATGAGCTTAAATGAAGTTGCTTGAAACTGTGCGAGACAGAGGAGGTAACGAATGCTTTGGCAGAGCGCGTGTAAAGCCAGACGGCACGCCGTTTGGACTCTTCTTGATCCAGAGTTCATGAATAAATTCGTGGACATTTGTGGTGGGATCAAGTGCGGTAGTAATGGCATTAGTATGAAATTCAATGAAAATATTTAAGCGGTTTTCGCACTGAAGCAGCGAGTCACATGCACACGCTCACACGCACGCGCGCATCTCATTTTACGCACATTGTTCAGACACACACAATGCCGACACTTTATGACATCTGTCGGCCAGATATCCTTGAACGGGTTTTGGCAAAAATTTCGGGGTACAAAATGTATTGAAACGACATATTTTTTTGCTATCGATATAATGTAAGGATGAAGTAAGTCTCAATTTCCAATTACAATATCGTATGCGAGGATCATACTGAAGTTTAAAGTTTGGTCTAGTTGTGTTTTGAAATTAATTTTGTTGAGATCAGGTGATTGGTGTCGGTGGGCTGTGGGTGGAACTGCTGTTGTGCCTGTGGTAACGGGGAGTTCGGACGTGCGAAATGTTCAGACTGTGTGCTGTGTGTTGTGTGCTGTGTGTTGTGTGTTGTGTGTTGTGTGCTGTGTTGTGTGCTGTGTTGTGTTCTGTGCTGTGTGTTGTGTGCTGTGTGCTGTGTGTTGTGTGTTGTGTGCTGTGTTGTGTGCTGTGTTGTGTGCTGTGTGTTGTGTGCTGTGCTGTGCTGTGTTGTGTGCTGTGTGTTGTGTGCTGTGTGCTATGTGTTATGTGCTGTGCTGTATGTTGTGTGCTGTGTTGTGTGCTGTGTTGTGTGCTGTGTGCTGTGTGTTGTGTGCTGTGCTGTGTGTTGTGTGCTGTGTTGTGTGCTGTAATGTGTGCTGTGTGCTGTGTGCTGTGTGTGTCGTGACGGCAGTAGGCGACAGAGCTGCAGTTCGTAACTTGGGACTAATTACTTTGCAGGCCACTAATGTTGTCACCAAGAACCCTTTTTCTATTCACTTCAAGTTTTTGAAGTAATTCCTTTTCATGCAGCCGCACAATAAACAGCTGTTACTTAATTCCGGTACCCAAAGGCAGTGCGGTTCAAAATGGCGTTTAATTGCCTTATCTACAGTTATGCTGTCTGTCTTGTGGCAAGTGTGTGCTGTTGTCGGTACGACGGAAATGTGATGTGCAACATCCAGTGTGCCACATATGATGTGCCACATCCAGTGTGCCACATATGATGTGCCACATTCAGCAATAACATTTTAGTAAAATACGAAGAACGCAGAATTTAGAGTAACTAACCGACAGCTAACTAACTAACTAACTAACTAACTAACCAACTAACAGCACGGAGTAGAGTAGGGTCTATTTTTTGAGAAGCTAATGGTTACTGAAGTAGTCAAGAAACCCCACAAAGTTTATGGAACCCGAAGATTCATCACCGTTTCTTCAGAAGCCTCCCTCTTATCCTCGTCCTTATCTACATTAATCCGGCCAATCTATCAAAATATTTTAACGCCAATTTTAATATTATCCTCTAACTTAGAACTATGTCTCCCATCGTCGTTTTCCTTCAGGTTTCCAGTTTCCGCACCAAAACCCTACGCATTTGACGTCTCTCACATTATATGTGTGTGTGTGTGTGTGTGTGTACAGAGAGAGAGAGAGAGAGAGAGACAGACAGACAGATACAATGGACCAATTAATCAAGGTAACATTGCTCTAGAATTACATTTGTCATGCCATTGATGATAGCTTTGAATAGTCGCATAGAATGGCACACCGGGCCTGATTCTGTAAAGAGATACAGCCCTTTGTATTACAGAATACACACCGATGTGTGCACATCAGTCAGCACACCATTTGGCATTGAATGGTGGGCAGAATGCTCATTTGTAGCGCAGTGAAGTTAATAGTTAGGGAGAATGTGATAGGTGGGACATGTGGAACGCACAGTTTGTATCGAAACATTGCCCATCATTTCAGTCGAATAATCTGAACGGAACACCAGCGTCGAGACGTCCAGACGAAGATCCGAGTATAATAAAACGAGCAGCAGAGAAATGTCTGACGTACGATTACCCTGGCTCAGGATATAACAAACGGACTGCTACTGTAAGCACAGCGACAAGCTTCTCTTCTTCACCCCAGGCTGGCAGTCACTTAACCACGTTACCGACCGTCAGTGTCTGTTCACATTGTTCAATGGGGTCTGATTCTTCGTACACGTGATTTTGACACGTGTCCTGGGACGTGCCAGTGAATCAGGCTCTCTATGCAATAAGAGTGTCATACTCGGGATTAAAATGAAAAGGAACACACTGTATTTATGTGCGATAAAAATCTTTATATCTGAACGAAACCTGAAAATGTTTACGACTGATAAATCGAAAAAACTGACTTGTCCTACTTCTTTATATATTGCAGACAAACAAAGAAAAACATAGAGAACCTGGCGATATAGAACTGCTTTTAAGACTAAAATGAAATTGAATTGTACATAAACACCCAGTCCGTACCGCGCAGTAAACACACTCCGTCTCGGTTATAAAACCAGCCAGTTAATGTTGTATAGGGAAATAATCGCTGTTTGTTCTGAGATCCACACAAAAGACATAAATACAGCTGTGTGGGCAGAACGTAGAATTGTTGAATGTTAAACTGGTGGTACATATAGTGACCACTGTGCGGTACATATAGTGACCACTGGGCTTTGGAGTGTTAATTGAGTGAGTTTGATTCTACTTGTGTGTGTGTGTGTGTCTCCCCAGTCTTCGTGTCGGTAAAGTAGTACTTACATCGAAAACGTTGAGCTCCACAGAGCTGTCCACAATTCCCAGTCGGTACGTGCCGTCCTGCAACATGCCGCCGAACGTGGTGAAGGGCAGCGAGCTGCATCGAACAGCCAGGAAGGAAATGAAGGTGGCGGAGTAGGCAGCTAGCAGCACCACGGCTGTCAGGTAAGCTGACAGGCACGCTAGGCGACAGGGCCAGGACCTCGGGGTTTTCTCGTGACCTGCACAGTGCAACATCACAGTGACTCGAGCTGAGTTTCCAATCAACTGACATAGTCAGCTGTACTGCTGGATAACTTCTGAATCTTTAGATCGGTGTTTTTGACTTCTGAATTCCTGAAAGCAAGAATGACTGGATCGCAGAGTCACGTTTGGTCCATTAAATTATAAAGTCTCTCTCTCTTTCGGAAAGCGCCTCTTTCCACGCCCTTCTTTGTTATCGCAGTGCAAAACGTGTTTTACAGATTAATACTGGCACCGGTTGGGCCAAAGTGCGCAGTTCCCTCCACCAATGTTCAGTCCGTTTTGTACAAATTGCCCTGTAAGCGAATCACCATGCAAGTTCACCCGCAAGTCGTTGCGGGAAATACGTGAATAGTCCCAGCGAACCATGACGCAAACACTTAAAGAGCCTAGCAGCCAGGTTCCTTTTATATCCTTACGTCAGACACAGTGAAGGCTACAGTTAAGGCCAAGACACAAGGACGTTTTGTTATGGGGTGGTCGGGGGTGGCAAGGGTAGGATTGCAGCCCCCAGGCAGAATTTGCTGTGCACGTGTGAAAAATATAATGAAATAAATGGGTATGTAATGTTAATGTCAACCGTTTTGATTTATCGCGGTATCGATAAAAGTAAGAACAGTCCATGTGGGATGTTTAATGCACCGAGGGGTTGGAAATATTGAGCGAAGTGTTAGCTGGCCAGGAGAGAAGTGGACAGTTCAGGACAGAAGAAAAGCGGTTCTTCTTACTGTTCGGTTTTACTGCGCTGGCTTTGTGTGCGTTATTAACTGCACAAGCATTGATTGGTTGAGCGTGTAGACTGCTATTGACACAGATAAATGCAGTTACTGACAGCTACTAACTAACGGACTAACTAAACATCTCCATGTAGCACTGACCTTCTCAGGATGCTAATATTGTCTAATACAGGCAAATTCAAACCACAGACTGTACAACCGCAAGTTTCATCACTCCGTTCAGAACAGCTCGAAAATTGCCTAAATCCTGAGCTAGATTAATCCTCGCTTTCTGTCTTATTATAATCCGTTTTAAAATTATCCTCCCATCTACGTCTACACCTGCCAAGTGGTCTCTGTCTTTCAGGTTTCCCCACCAAACTTCTGTATGCAGCTCTCTTCCTTCCCCCTACCGCACCCCACCCCACCAAAACCACCACTCCCTAGCAACACCAATCATGCAGCTTCTCTCTATGCACTACGCACTGCAATCTGATTACGGCGCGACAATAAATTACTGTTTTCCCACTCCCACTTGTTTTTCCTTGCATGCCGTTCAGTAAACTTTACCCTCTCTTGCCCTCTTATGTCGTCCAGCGATCTGCCCGCCCTCAGCGCACAAACCTCCACGTTAAGGAAGTGACACCGGAAGGTGCAGTACCTGGAAAGTGGAAATGTGGCAGAGGGCGACTGCGCTGGCGTAATGTAGGTGTGGTGTGTGGGGTCGAGCGTTGACAGTCAGATGTCTCTGTGGTAACGTTGTGGCTAATCCGATGAGGTTACCGGCGACACAGGAAGACGTTAATTCGTCTAGCAACCTATCCGTTTCGCAACTGGTAGCTGCTAACTGCAAAGCCATGTCTAAGCGCTGAACTGACATTCTGATCTGCTCCGTGTATATCGGCGTTGGTGCGAATTTTGTGTTTCCCGGCGCAGTTGGACTGTCCACAATGAAGGTCTGTCAGTCGGCTGTCCAAACAGCAACCAACTTTACAACACCGTCTGCTGTGTGCAGTTAATAATAGACACTGAAACAACCACACAGATTATGTAGCGTGTAAGGCATGACTGTATATTTACGTAAGGATCTAGAGGGACCAATCCGAAGAAGCCGGTTGTCTGGCTTGTGACGCCGTGCAGTTCTTGAGACAATTTCCAGCGTTTCGGAAGAACCGCATTCTTTATCTTTCAGTAAGAAATAATCATGTGATTGCGGAATATTACTGTGGAATGTGACGCCGTGCGGTCTGTGTCACTGCTGACCGAGTGCACCGGAGTCTGATTTGTTTTGGGGGAAGGGGGGAACTGTTGAGATAGAGCTGTCTTGCTTTCAGTCTTGTTTTGCTTTTCCTCAGTCTCCTCGCACAGTCCTCCACAATACCTCAACTTGGGTAACGACCGCTTAGGTCTGCAAGGTTCCATTTCACAGTTAGCTACTTGTCATTTGATTGGGCAGTGTGCATTGCCGGCTACTGACAATGACAGTACAGCTGACAGTGATGCTTTTCAGAGCTGTGGGTCTTCTCACACACTGTCTCATAATTTAGCCGAGAGACTGTAACCATAATGAAGGACAATCAGAAGACATCTGGAATGTATTTTCAAATTTTATTCAGTTTTAGTGATAATGTGTAATACTGCTGAAATACAGGGTGTTTGGAGCACAACGTTGTTACAGTCCGTAATTATTTGATAGTGCGTATTGTCCTTCACAGTTGTCCCCTACAGTTTAACTCATGTTTGTTCTAGAAACGAGGCCTAAAGTTAGCAGATGCGCCTCAAAAAAAGCTTACTTAAATATTGTCTGTGCATTGTGTTATAGAAATGGTAAATAGTTATATTTCATATACGTTTTTGTTTTGTTCCGCGTGCAGTTTATAAAGCCAATTTCTTTTGTATTCGAGGAATAAATTTATTGTACACCTAACTTCGTTCCTAAAAGTGACAACCTAACAACCATGTCACGAGTTTCTATTCTTCAGTTGCTCCTGAAACACAGGGTGTCACAACTTCAAGAAATAGAGTGACAGAAACACGTCCAATTAAAAGTTTTGAAGGCTCTATATAATGCAGATATTTTAGAGACCCGACGTACAAACCTTGCTGACAAATGGAGCCAAACACGTATAGGAATGAGTCTTGCAAGGAATAGCGCGCGCTGCCGTCACTCCGCTCAATTCCAATGCGAAGCCCTATCTTGAATGTGACAGTCAGTGCCACTGTTAGGACCAGCATGGCGCACAGCACGGCTAGCCAGAGGTCGCTGCTGAACGGTGCGATGTAAGTGTTCCAGTTGGTGTCAGTAGAGGAGCCTGGCCGGCGCACGAACACAGCTATCCTGTGGAAACGGAGAGAAGAGACGTGGTTGTGGGAAGCACTGACATGAGGGGTGCAGGTAGAGCGGTGAATGGGTAGTGGGGTGTTTTGTGGACTGCTGCTGCTGCTGCTGCTGCGGGTAGTGGCAGTACGTTTAGAGGTGCGGCAACTTTGCACTGCCCTTGGCCACAGCTCTGGAGCCCTGCATGTGCAGTTTATTTCATACGCTACATTAATAACGTAATATAGCGCAAAGTTTATACCTCTTTGGCTACCTTATCGACCCGATGCCATTTCACTTCAAGACACCACTTTTGTGGCGATGTAATGTCGTCGGCAACATAAAACGTACTGAGGTCTTTACGGAAAACGACCGATATGTTTGCCCGATTTCAACCAAACTTGGAGTTTCTCGAAAGGTTGTCATAAAAGTTTCCAGTACCAAATTTCACGGAAATCCGTCTTGTGGGAGCCGCGCTGACACAGATACACGGACGGACGGACGGATGGGCATGATGAAGCTAATAAGCGCCTTTAGCGTCTAGGCGAACGCGCATAATAAAGAGCCAAACTATTAATGCTGACTTTGACCAGAGGTGAAGCTGGCATGGTGGCATGTGAATTGTGGCACCATTCATTCTTTACCTCAGCACTAATCGATGTGAGTGGTAAGCTTTCACGCTCCAGCCGCCTTACCCCTAGCTTACATTGAATAAGAAGCTCGGCGAATCCATATCTTGTCTGGACGCTGTGGTGAAGAAGTGAACATTCTAACGGCGACTGTGCCGTTGGCAAGCTGTAACTTGGAGCGTGGAATTTAGTGCTTTCTGGTGAGGCCCAAAATACAGAGCTACTGGCCTGAACCTGCAGCATAGCAGAGGCTGTCTAACACAGTCCAGGGATCAAATCCGTAACAATCCAACAGCGGAAATCGGCTTCTGCAGGGACTCTGCCAGTCTGTCGTGTTCGTGTATTTCTGTCGCAAACAGACCGTCAGTCGGAGAGAGACGTGAATCTGAAGGGGCGCTTTCCAGCTCCCTCCTTTTATAACAAAATATTTGGCCCAGTAAATGAACGCTCGTGTTAATCAGATCCCATTACGAAGACAGCACAATGCTGTCCCACTTTCTCAATACTGCCTCTTCGTACCTCCGAACACCGCAGTTAGTCACACCAACCTCTCATGTTCTGCAACAACAGTACAAATTTCATTTCCCTTTGAACCGCATTTCTTCGCCTCATTTCATTTCCCATTCTAACGAGTGAGCAAATCCATTTCCTCTAGAGAAATCTTGTTTGTCGCCGCCATAAAATCCCCTCTTTTAGTGTTGTGTTTACAAACTTAACACACTCGAAAGCAAATCAACAGCTTCGGATTTTCTGCAACAACCACCTGAGATTTGCATAAAAACTGTGCCAAAGCGGCTTCTTAGCGTCGGTTTGCTTGTCACGAAGAAAACAAAGGACATTATTACGTTGTATCTGAATTAGATGGAATGTTGTCAGAATTGTCCTTTTATAGCACTGCGCTTCAGAACCACCGTGTAGGCGCAGTGCGGCGCTGATATTTGTCACAGTCACCCTGTGGGCATAGTGATTAGACCAGTACGGTTTTCGGGACACCCAGTCGTGCTGTGTTCAGAACCTTTCTTAATGGGCTGGTCTCACCAGTGTGACAGACATCTGTTTGTCCGTTCGACAATTTGCGATCTGCTGTCTGCACCATTTGGTGACACGCTGCTCCCTCATTAAGCGATTGCCACACCTCTGTCAATTTTATGTCAATTTCAAAGGGGGGAGGGGGGAATTGTTACCAATAAAACCCGAATAACTGAATTATCTGTTTCGCGGAACCAGCTTTACAATTTCGACGCCATTGCACATCAGTTTGTGGCCTGAATAACGTCTGACTGAAAGCTGACCGACTTTGTGTTGCGGCTTGTGTTTTTGTGGGCGCTGCCTTCTACAGACAGACAGACACTGCGTGTGGACGCAACATCGGGGAGCGTTCGCGTAACAATTGTTGTTGTTGTTGTTGTGGGAAAACAATAAGTGTTACATATTCTGAGTATGTGTTTCTAGCGTTAGTTGTCCCGCAGGCAATGCACATGCGCCGTATTGTCTAGCCATCTGTGGCCTGCCCCGCTCTGCCGTATTTGTCCGCACGATTTTCGGGGAAGAAAAATTTGTCTAACGTAAAATGTGTTTTGATTTACTTTAAAACTTGTCTGAAATATTTCTCATTCCAAAAAGTGTTCAGCGAGATGCTACCTTAACTGTACCCACGTCCACGTGTACAGCACCGTTATTCTTGTCCGATTTTAATGGAACTTGGATTTTTGTGACGTATTTTCGAAAAATCCTCCAGTATCAAATTACATGAAAATCAATCTAGTGTGGGACCAGTTTTTCCATGCGGACAGACAGACGTGACGGTGTTAATCGTCGCTTTTCGCAGTTTTGCGAACTCTTTATTACCCTAAACGTCCCAGGCTTAGAAGCCGTTCTGAGTGACAACTGCAGGTACCGTGCACAAACACTGGCGCACTTGGCAAGTAAGACCGGCCGTGGGAACTTGGCCTGCGGACTCACTTTGTAGTTCCCATCGGTGAAGCGAAGTCGACGTAACTCAGCAGAAGTTCCGTAATGACGCAAGCACTCACCGCCACCTCCGCCTCCCTTCTCACCAGCATCCCGATCATCCCGCTCCATCCGGCTCTCTCTAAAGAACCGTAGGCACCGTCAGAGGGCTTCGCAAACTGTGAGCTAGTGGGCAGTCAGAACACACAAAGTCACCGTGACTGTAGCTTACTGCCAGAGATGTTCTCTAAGAAACGTGCACCACATCATAACAATTAAACTAGAAACCATTACATTGTTACATATTGCTGTCCATTGCGCTCAGGTACCATTGCTTTGCAACACATTCCCCGAACACACATGCGTTTGTACCGTCTTGGGACATTTAACGGTAATGAGGAAGTGGAAGTGCCTGTTCTTGATCTGTCTGGGAATGCTAAAGTCATTTTTGTACCGCAAGAGCATCGTTAATCTCAGGCCCACGTAGCACAAGTTTCTTTAGTTCGCTCGGGGTTTGTGTTGGTAACTCCGCGGAAATTTCGAACTACCCTTAACTTTGTAATGACTTCTAATTTAATTTTGTAACCCAAGGAAGATTAATTCCTGAATATTTTCAGTATTTTCTTCGTGAGTCACTTAAAGACACTGTGAAAATTTCGACTGTGGAGCGCAGAATTTCAGATGATTCTTGGATTGCAAACTGAAAATATTTGGATGGAAGCAAAGATGATCTCAGAGAGGTGCTGTTCTGGCATTTTGTTGTCTATGTCACTTGCCAAGTCTAGTGGACTGTTTGTTGACGTCACAGCACACACAGACTGCTGTCAGAACTTACGTGAAGTTCAGTCTGGCCTGCAGCCTGTTCCACAACGAGCCGAAAAATCCACCAACTCGGACAGGTTTGTCCCCTCTGAACTCCGTGATGTGGCAGATGGCACCCTGATCGGTGAAAATACCAGAAAGCGGAATTAGGTTACGCACACAGGGAACAGTTCGGCATAGCCGGCGTAGTGTTGCGAGTGTGCAGGTGACACTGTGCTGCAGTAACAAGTGTATCACGTGCTGGCAGGTACAGCAATCGCCAGCCCACCGACCGCACAACTTCTGCTTCTCTACAAACGCGCATCTCCTCCGAACACGAGTACTCATTGTTATGACTCCAATTTTAAACTCTCAGTTCAACCCTCGAATCAAAGACGAGCTTCATGATAACGTCGGAAGGTGAGTTCGAGTTCCTGGAACTCAGTATTGTACCTGAAGCAGTCTCAGAACTTATGGATCCCAGAAACTCACTGTATTTTTCCGAAGCAGTCGAGTCCCTGGAACTTACTATATTCTATCTGACGCCATCTGCGCACAGTACAAGTCCCTGGAACTTACTGCACTCTATCCGACGCCGTCTGTGCACAGTATAAGTCCGTGGAACTTATTGTATTCTATCTGACGCCATCTGCGCACAGCACAAGTCCCTGGAACTTACTGCACTCTATCCGACGCCGTTTGTGCACAGTATAAGTCCGTGGAACTTACTGTATTCTATCTGACGCCATCTGCGCACAGCACAAGTCCCTGGAACTTACTGCACTCTATCCGACGCCGTCTGTGCACAGTATAAGTCCGTGGAACTTACTGTATTCTGACGCCATCTGCGCACAGCACAAGTCCCTGGAACTTACTGCACTCTATCCGACGCCGTCTGTGCACAGTATAAGTCCGTGGAACTTACTGTATTCTATCTGACGCCATAAATCGTAGCGATTGCGGAGTCACTTCAATCGAATTCTGCCTGCCGTCTGAATCTAACGCTGTCAGAATGTTGACATTTAAAGACTGTACCTGGCATGCAGGCATTTCACAGTAATGACTGAAAACGGTTAAAAGTTCTCAGTTATATATATATATATATATATATATATATATATATATATACGTAACTGTAAATGACCACAGCAAAACGGTATGAAAATTTTGAACTGGATTTAAGTACAACGGGACAGTATGCAATATACATTGTGTTGTTTATAGGCGGCTGATACAGTAGTGTATGTGCAGTCAGCGGGCGTGTTTTTAGGCATTGCTTGAATTTGCTTACGTCAGAAATGACCGCTGCATTGATTGTGACGCCTTGCAGATCCCTTCTTCTGGCGTAGAAGGACAGGTTGGTCCAACCAGGACCACTTGCAGGGTGCCACTCGCCCAATTTGATCGTCTGCAGACGGTGATTCCTTCTGATATGGTACACTTCTGTAAACACTACGGATCCTGACCCGGTCGGCGCGGCCACTATGAACTGGCAGTCCAGCGGGATGTAGCTGCCTCTCAGGTAGACTTTCGTTTGCGTTGAGTCCACAAACTGCAGCCACTTGGCTTTTGTTATGTCGACATTACCTTGTATCTGGAACAGAGACGTTGTTGCTGATAGCAGCTCTTAACAATATTATGTGCTGTGTGCGTGCTTTAGTGAGACTATATTGTGGGTTCATTTTGGATTTTATTTAAGATCTTTAAAACTTTGACATTTATCTCACTGGTACAAATCTGTGCTGGAGTTCTTCTTACAAGTACAAATGTGAGAGGGGCAGAGAGACAGACAGACAGATAACAGAAGAATATATTGAGACAGAATTTATTGTTTTGTGGCGGAAGAAAGAATATTTATTACTCTGAATATTTTAGAACATGTCCGCTTGTCCTTCTGCTAAGGGTGGGAAATAAGGTGCAGCATTCTGAACTGAAGGAGGTGAGAAAATGGGAAATGGACGGTTGGGAATATCTGGCGAGCAGCATTGTGTTAGTAGTATTGGGATGGGCTGCATTAGCAGTATGCAGTGCGAAGAGGGAATCGGTCTAAATCACATATACCCCACAGCGCGGTAAACATACTCCGTCTCGGTTATACAAACCAGTCAGTTAATGCTGTATAGGGAAATAATCGCTGTTTGTTCTCAGATCCACACAAAACACACAAATACACTGTGTGGGCAGAACGTAGAGT
>Ga0123355_10015397_pt1 | contig 12012 bp, 8 predicted proteins | sample TergutEmb28metaG_3_FD_89872 | JGI IMG/M metagenome (GOLD analysis project Ga0123355, IMG submission 89872) | Embiratermes neotenicus P1 segment gut microbial communities from Petit-Saut dam, French Guiana - Emb289 P1 | ecosystem: Host-associated > Arthropoda: Insects > Digestive system > Gut ... | reverse complement strand
GTTTGTCTATTTAACAACGACTATCATCCATTGTAAGTAAAAGTAGGCTGCTAATACGACAAACTTTTTGCTGTTAAGGTCTATACTAAAACAATTTATTGGTCAATTTAAAAGTACGTTTTAATTACGACCTTAACAATGATTAGAATATAACCTTATTACTTTTAATGTATAAGGGATGGTAATATTCTATCAAAAAAACTATTTATTTGCAATGATTTTTTTGCTATTAATTGAAAGATACAGATATACAGACCATTTTGTTGATTATTATCTATATTTAGCTTTGCACAGTAACCAAATTGGAACGATTTCTATTGATAAAATGAAATACTATCTTGACTTGGACACGGTGTCGTGGTTTATAATAAAAGTGGAATTAAAAAAGCAGGTGCTAAAATGGAATTACAAACGGTTAGTCAAGTTTCAAAAGCGTATGGTGTCTCTACGCGAATGCTACGCTATTATGAACAAAATGGCTTGCTTCAGAGCATGAAAAAACCCGATTATGCATATCGAGTTTATGATGAAGTAAATGTTAAACGGTTGGAGCAGGTTATCATTTTGCGAAAGTTGCAAATACCCGTAAAGCAAATTTGCGTAATTTTAGATAATCCCACCGCAACAACATTGATTAAAATTTTTAAAGAAAATCTTCATTCTTTAAATATTGAATTGACAGCATTATCGACTATTAAGCAAGTTTTGGAACAATTCATCAAGAACCTCGAAGAAACTGTCGGTTTGGAATTTGATCTCGATTTCATCAGTGGCGATTCTATCCTTGAATCAATCGCACCCATTTCTTTAATCCAAAAAAATATCAAGGAGAGTGTCAGTATGAGGGATGTATTTAAAGCGGCAGAAGTGTTGAATAAATTAGAAAATGTCAGAGTTGTATATGTACCACCAATGACGGTTGCTTCTATTTTTTGTAGTGGTGATAATTCGGAAAGCAAGGTTTGGCAGTTAATAACTGATTTTACCTTGAAGAGTGATTTAATTACAATCAAGCCAGATTTACGTGTCTTTAAAATTGCTCATCAAAATGCAACCGGTGACAATTTTGGTGACGAGGCCTGGGTATCAATCCCTGCTGATTTTGAAATTCCGAAAAATTTTACCAAAAAGGAGTTTCTAGGCGGTCAATATGCAGCCCATGTTTTGGATAATAATGGTTTCGAAGTTGCACTCGGTTTACAAGATTGGATTAACGAGAGTGAAAAGTTTCAATATGATTTAGACGGTAATTTAGCACGATGTGAACCGCCTCTCGCAGAAATTGAAAGTTTTGGTGGTATGCACCTAGATTTATCAGAAGTTCTTAACTTTAATAATTTTAAAAATGCTTCTTTTGAAATGCAAATAGACTACTTGACCCCTATCAAAGACTACGTTTCAGTAGCTGAAGAAACTATAGTTGAAATTTTGGGTAGTAAAGAGAAATGTGGCTTTAAGGCAAGTCTGGCTATAAAAAATAAGTTTAATATTATCGGATTCACTCACATTGTAACTGATGAAATGCCTGTTGATAAATTCATCCGCGAAGTTGAAAATGATGGACGCTTAAATTTACTTAATAGATTTAAAAATCCAAAAGCACCGATACTATGTTTTGAATCCCATGATTTAGATTCCCAGTTACGAGGTGGTTGGCGATACACGGTTTGTTTACTTGAATCTGATGTGTCTGATATTGAATCACTGAAAAAATATAATCTATACAGAGAAAGAATCGACGCTTCAAAATGGCTTATTTTTGAATATACAAGAAAAGATGTGTTTAATGACCACGCTACTTGTCCTAAATTAGGCTATACTTGGAATGGAATCATCTCAGGCTCTTTCACTGTCGTTCCTAATGGTAAAATTGGTCAGCCAAGTTCTGATGATGAAAATTCAGTTTATAATTGGTATCCAGTAAAATAAAGGGTGAAAACACTTGAATGGCTCAAAAATTGATTATCCAACTAGCCTGTCAATTACATGAAAATCCGAAATACTCAAACACAGTATTTCGGATTTTTTATACATAAACTAACTGATGCCACCACCACCGCCACCTGATGCTCCACCTGCTGAAAAACCGCCACCGCCGCTACTACCTACATCAACGGATCTTTGGTAATGGGAATTTGCTTGAGTTGAAAACGACCCAGTCATCCACATGATTAAGAATAATGAACTCATACCGTCATCCATATCTCTCCCAACCGCATTATAATATTTCCTCAGTGGTTTTTCTAAGCCTAACAATGTCGCAATGATTAAGTGGTCTTGCTTTAAATGATCTGTATACACATCGATGTCGCCATCTGATAAAAATTTTGAAAGACCCCAGAAGTGGGTTAAGGTATGATAACCAGCAGGTGTATATCTAGTTTTCCCTTTACTATCAACGCCTAAAATCCCGAGAGCTAATAGTTCTTTTTCGCCAATTTGCTGTACGGCTCCTTGGAATTCCCCATAAATAAACTTTCCAATTTCTTCCCACTTATTTTTTTCGGAACTAGAAATCATGTTACTCTCATCGGTAAACTCTGCTAGATGGTTGTACAACAATTTTTCTATGTAATTAGGGTTTTCAATAGGCTCGTTAAAATAGATGTTGCTGTGTTTGCCATCCTTCTTAATTTCGACGATGCCTTCGCCTGCCCATTTTTGTAAGTAGGCTGAAAATACGCCCCATGCAGCTGATGATGATACGATGTGAACACTAGAACGTGGGGTGTTGGCTAAGTAATTTAGTCCTGCCAGTGATAGATTTATAGGTGGTGTGTATTGGACTTGGATCTCACGATTTTTGGGAAAGCGGATTTTGGTGTCATCTGAGAGCTTTGTGAATGAAAAAGCTTTGAGTAGGGCGGCTATGATGGCGAATATGCCAGCTAAAAAGACTCCTATCCAGCTTAAGATGACCCAACCGCTTGTAGGTAGATAGTCTGCAAAGTCCAGGGCGTGTGGATGGACAACAGGTGGAAAAAATATTTCTTGCTCAAAACTGGCAAGTAGTCTAAGACCGTCATCATCTCTAAAGCGGCCAGTATTCTGGACAGTTACGGTACCATTTTCATTGATATTTAGTTCGCCACGCATCCCCAGTAACTCAAATGTTGCATTTTCCTCTGTAATGTCAATGTGCGATGCCCAAAGATGCAAACTCACGTTTCTAGGGGTTGGCGAGATGCCTGTTGGGACGAAGTAGTGATAAAGCCCTGATGCGTTGCTAAAACCTTCGACCAATCCATCAATAATGTACGTGATAACGTAAACATTATCACCATAACTGGTTAAACCCCACCAAATTTCATAACCATCCGACGTGGTTGTTAAAGATGCACGGTTAGCTCGTTCTTCAAAGGTTGTAAAATCTGACCAATCAGCAACAATCTCAAAATTAGGATTCGAACTATCGCTGGCGGTAAGGGAATGGACTTGCATTGTCTCAGGCAAAGACATTGTTCGTGATAATTGTGTACCCTCCTGTACATTTGAAGTTGTCCAAATCTCAGTGATGTGAGCTGAACCATCAGGCTGTAGTTCTACTTCTACGTCAATTGATGTAATCTCAGCAGCATGAGCAGATATTGGGATTAGCAGGATTGATGTGAGGATAAAAAATGATAGAATGATAACTTTTTTCATAGATGCACCAACTTTCTTTGTAGACACTGTCTAAGTATTTTGTTCTATTATACAGGTTGTGCATAAACTGATTGTTAATTTTTTAGCTTGTTAAAAACTGTTAGCTGGTGTGGAGCTTGAAAAAAGTCTTAAACAACAGATTTTCCATTGAATTAAGACTTTTGTGTGGGATTGCCAGTTCGCAATGACAGCTTGATCCGTATTAGCAGCACTATGAGGCTTCTGAGAGCATGTTACACTTCGTGCTATTCGTTAGCTAGTGCTTTTTCAAGCACCTTCAGTTTTCGTGCAGAAACACCACATGTTGCTCCATTCACGAATTCAACCTCCATCTTCTTACTATCAATTGATTTTATATTGTGCTTGTTTGCTACAATTGCATGGTGAATTCGGACAAATGCGCAGTGGTAGTCTTCCACGTCTTTCAGAAAACCTCTAAACTGTATTTTACTACCTTCTAGGTGTAGGATAAGCCGATCACGAATTTCTGACACTTTAAAGTACATAATTTCTTCAAGTGGAATAACATTGATTTTGTCAGAAGATTTAACCATAAAGTAGCGCCTGCTTGACTCTTTACTAGCTAACTGGCGCTCATATGCAATTTGAACACATTCCTCAATTTTCTTCTTTATTTCTTCTAAATCTGTGCCCTTAATTATGTAATCAAGCGCCTCTATTTTATACTTAAATGTTAGAAACGCTAATTCTGCATGTGCCGTCACAAAAACAATTTTGCCAGAAGGATCTAGTGTTCTCAATTTAACCGCTAGTGAAATCCCATCCATTTCATGATTTAAACCTACCCCTAAGAAATAGAGACCGCCTAAGTCGACATTTTCGTGCACATAGTTCAAAACAGCCATTGGATCGTCAGTAGATAGTTCAATCTTCATATTCAATTTTTCAGTATTAACATAATCTTTAATGATTTTTTCTAGTCCATTTTTTTGCTCTAGCTTATCTTCACAAATGAATATTGATACCATACTTTCTCTCCTTGTTGGGAAAACAGTGGTTTGTTATAAAAAGTCAAAATCTACTTTTTATAATTATTAAGAAATATTAATTTAAATTATAGCATAACACTACAACATCATTCTACAACATCCGACAAAAAAAGTCAATATAATCCCCCTCTCTTTTAACTTTTTCCTTACTTTGGTTACGGCAATGTGCAACAGACCAACCTTTAAATCCGTGGGAAATCGTCAGAAAACAAACAGTTTCCCGTTGTAAAATGCCCAGACTAATAAAATTGTTGATAATAAAATCATGATATAGAAGCGTTAAAAAGTTACAGTTTAGTGCTACAGACCAATCCCCATATAAGTTGTATTTTAGAAGTGGACGTTTTTTTGTCCACTTCTAAAATACAACACTGTAAGGTGAAAGCCGCGCAAGATTGAGTGATTAGTATTTTTGCAATGACCTAAATGAGCTTAAGCGAGATCCCAATCTGATCACCGAAAGGGCAAACCTTGGCACTAAACAGCAACGTTAAAAAAGCCGCAAACGAGTTGCAGCTCTGAGCTATTATTAGTTGCACTATTATTTTACAAAATAATCCACAGCACTTTGGAAGATTTTTTGATCGTAATTACCTTCAACATTTTTAAAAACATCTTTTCCACTACGTTCTGAATGACCCATTTTCCCTAAAATTCTTCCATCAGGCGAAATGATCCCCTCAATCGCCATTGCTGCACCATTTGGGGTGTAAATCTCATCCATAGTTGAATTCCCATCGTTATTAACATACTGAAATGCAACCAATCCTTCTTCGATTATATTCTTAATCGTATGATCCATCGCTGTTAATCTTCCTTCTCCATGAGAAATGGCCATACTGTGAATATCACCAGCAGTAATATTCATAAACCACGGTGAGTAAGCACCCGTATATCTCGTTCGGACAATTTTTGACTGATGACGACTAATGTTGTTAAATGCAAGTGTTGGTGATTCAGGCGTCACTTTAAAATCTTGATAAGGCAATAGTCCAGATTTGATTAATGCTTGGAAGCCGTTGCAAATCCCAATAATTAGACCGTCCCGTTTAAGTAAATCTTCAATGCTTGCACGGACTTTTTCATTAGCAAGCACTGCCGCTATAAATTTAGCCGAGCCATCAGGCTCATCTCCAGCACTGAACCCACCTGGTAAAAACAAGATTTGGGATTTTTTAATTTCTGCTGATAGTTGATCAATTGATGCTGCGATATCAGCAGACGTTAAGTTATTAAATATATGAATCTGCGTCTTAGCACCAGCTAATCGAAAAGCATCGGCACTATCGTACTCAGAATTTGTTCCTGGGAATGTTGCCAATAGTACACGTGGCACTATTGCTAAGCCTGAGGTTTTAATATTAACTCTTTTATATGTGATAGACTCTACTGGCGACCTATTTGGACTTTTAGCTTTTGGATAGATGCCTCTGAATGTACTTTCCCATGCTGAAATTGCCTCTTCGATTGGAATAGTTGTTCCATTGATTGTGATGTTAGCTGTATTAGTAGTTTTTCCTAGCAATACTGCCGACCCAACATTTAGCGCTTTAGTTGATTCGACAATAATGGATCCAATCAATTTATCGAATATTGGTTCGAGGGTTGTTACGTCAATTCCTATTTTATTTCCGAAGGTCATTTTAGCTAGGGCTTCTGCTATTCCACCGTGTTTAATTGTAAATGATGATGTGATTATTCCTTGGGAAATATTTTCGTAGATGAGGTCGAAATTCGTCTTTAAACCTTCAAAATTTGGCATCATATTTGGTAATTGATTGTGCTTGATTAGATAGATGTAGTTGCCTGAGCTTTTAAATTCAGATGAGATGATGTTGCTCGCATTTTCTGTTTGGATTGCAAACGAGATGAGGGTTGGTGGTACGTGAAGGTCTTCGTAAGTACCGCTCATGCTATCTTTCCCACCGATTGCTGGCAGTCCGAACCCTTTTTGAACATGGATTGCTCCAAGGAGTGCTGCGAATGGTTGCCCCCATAACTTCGGATCAGAGCCTAGCTTACGGAAATATTCCTGGAATGAAAATCTAATGCCTCGCCAATTTCCTCCTAGTGCGACAATTTTTGCAATTGATTCTATAACTGCGTAGGCTGCACCGTGAAAAGGTGATTTTTCCGAAAGATAAGCGTTGTATCCGTAGGTTAAGATACTTGCAAGGTTAGTTTCCCCGTCAAGAACTGGAATTTTTTGAACTGATCCCTCAGTTTCTGTTAGCTGATATTTTCCGCCAAATGGCATTAGAACCGTACCAGCTCCGACAGTTGAGTCGAACATTTCAATCATGCCTTGTTGGGAAGCTACGTTATGAGTTGTTAGATTATTTAAGAATTGTTCCTTGAAGTCAGCTCCCGCTACGTTTCTAGTGAAAATGTCTTCGCTAACTGTTGTGGAAACTTCAACATTTATGTTTGCTTTAACTCCGCTTGTATCTAGGAATGTGCGAGATAAACTAACAATATTTACACCATTATGGTGCATGGTTAAGCGATTGTCATCAGTTACTGTTGCTACGACGTGGGCTTCAAGGTTTTCTTCTCGCGCTAAGTCGATGAATTTTTGTGTGTCGTTTGGGGCTACGACGACTGCCATTCGCTCTTGTGATTCAGAAATGGCGATTTCTGTTCCACTTAAGCCAGCGTATTTTAGTGGAACTTTGTTTAGGTCGATGTTAAGACCGCTTGCTAGTTCACCAATTGCGACAGCTACCCCTCCAGCTCCAAAATCGTTACACTTTTTAATTAGGGTTGTTACATCACTGTTTCTAAATAGGCGTTGGATCTTTCGTTCAACTGGGGCATTGCCTTTTTGAACCTCAGCTGCTGCTGAATGGATTGATTTTACGTCGTGTGATTTGGATGATCCTGTTGCACCGCCGACTCCGTCGCGACCTGTTTTGCCACCTAGAAGGATGATAGCATCCCCAGCAGTAGGTTTTTTACGAATGACATTTTTGGCTGGGGCTGCTGCAACAACGGCACCAACTTCCATGTGCTTGGCTTTGTACCCTGGGTGATAAATTTCACGGACAAATGTTGCTGCAAGTCCAATTTGGTTACCATATGAAGAATTGCCCCGTGCTGAAGTTTTAGATATGGTTAGCTGTGGCAATTTCCCTTCAATTGTGTCTTCAATTTTTTCGGTAATATCTGCTGCTCCAGCAATGCGCATGGATTGATATACATATGCACGACCTGATAATGGGTCACGAATCGCTCCTCCGACGCAAGTGGCAGCACCACCGAACGGTTCGATTTCTGTTGGATGGTTGTGAGTTTCGTTTTTGAACATGAGTAAGTAGGGTTCTAGTTTTCCATCAATTTCCACATCAACGTAAATACTACATGCATTGACCTCGTCTGAGATCTCCAAATCGTCTAGTGTTCCTAGCTTGCGTTGTTCACGAGCAGCGATGGTTGCCATGTCCATTAGGGTCATTGGCTTATGAGCAGTATTCTCACCACGAACGAATTCCCGCATCGCTTTGTATTCGTCATACGCAGCTTGCATTGTCTCCCCGAAATTACCTTCTTCAAATTTAACATCGCTTAAAATAGTTTCAAATGTTGTGTGGCGACAGTGGTCAGACCAGTATGTGTCTAGAACTTTTAGTTCAGTTTCATAAGGGTTGCGCTTTTCCACATCTCGAAAATATTTTTGTATATAAGCGAGATCAGCAATGGTCATCGCCATGTTATGGTCAGTTAAAAATGACTCTAAACCAGCTTCATCTAAATCTGTAAACCCTTCGTATATTGATATAGGGGCAGGTGTTTCTATTGCGGGTAATGTAAGTGGTGCAGTTAAATCTTTCTCCCCAGATTCAATTGGGTTGATAACGAATTTTTTAACTTTCTCTAAATCACCGTCATTTGCACCTTCTAAAATAACGACTTTACCAGATTTGATAACTGCTTCTTCATTTCCAGTTAATAGTAGTAAGCATTGCTGGGCCCAATCTGCACGTTGGTCGTATTGACCTAGTAGAAATTCAGTTGCAAAGAACGTTTTTCCATGTAGATCTAATATGTCATAAACATCATCAGAGACGATCTCAGATAGCACATTCTCTTTTGCAATCTTAACATCTGCTTCTGATACGTTAAATAAATCATAAACATTCACAATTCGAACGTTTGTTAAGGTTAGTCCTAATGATCCATTCAAATCAGCAAGCAAACTCATTGCCTCACTTTTGAAGTCTTCCTTTTTCTCTACAAAAACACGGTATTTATCCATTATTTCAGCTCCTTCGACACTACCTAAATAGTTTAGGGTGTTTTATCGTATTATTTACATCACTTAGGTAGTGTCGACACTACCTAGGAAACCCTATCAAAAACTGTTCAATTTTAGCTTCAAGCTCTCCCCAATCATTGCCAACAAAATTAATATGCCCAATTTTCCGATTTTTCTTCATTTCATCCTTGCCGTACAAATGTAGTTTGCCGTCTGAGAATTCTGGTTTCTGCCAAGCTGATAGTGCATAGTCAAGATGTTGCCCCAACAAATTAACCATCACAGCGTAGCCACGAATTTCGGGTTTCACCAGTGGTAAGCCACATATTGCTCGAATGTGTTGTTCAAATTGACTAATCGTACATCCATCTATTGTCCAATGTCCTGAATTATGAGGGCGCGGCGCTAGTTCGTTAATTACAAGACCATCAGCTGTAACAAACATTTCAATCGCCAGGGTTCCGACGAAGTCTAATTTCTCAATCAACCCTCGTGCAATAGACTCCGCCTCTGCTCGCAACGAATCATCAATCCGGGCTGGTGCAATACTCACGTGCAAAATCTGGTTAACATGCTCGTTTTCTGTAACAGGGAAAACTTCAACATCCCCATTGACACTGCGTGTAGCAATAACGGAAACTTCTGAGGTGAAATCAACAAATCCCTCTAAAACGTATTCGTTATCGTTGGCAATCTTTAGAACCTCAGGCAAGTCGGCATCAGATCGCAAAACCCATTGGCCTTTACCATCATACCCACCACTAGAAGTTTTTAAAATACTAGGATATCCGATTCTCTTAATCGCATACCTCAACTCATCTTTACTCATAACAGCTAAAAACGGTGCAACTTTGTAGCCTGCGCTTTCGATCGCCAATTTCTCACGCAGACGATGCGACGTAACAACTAACGGCAGCTCCCCTTGTGGTAAATTACCTAGGGATGCTAGCTTGCGAATAGGGGCATAAGGAACATTTTCAAATTCATAAGTAACAACATCCGCGAATCCTAGCATTGCCGTCAAAGCAGCCTCATCATCATACGGTTCATTCCACTCATCATCCGCAATCTGCCCCAACGGGCTATTACTAGTCGGCTCTAATACCACAACCCGATATCCCATCTGACGAGCCGCTATTGCCATCATCCGCCCTAACTGCCCACCACCTATTATCCCAATTACACTCGGCGGTAGTACAGCATTGATTGCTTTTTTTACGAGCTCTGGGTTCTGAGTTCCTAGTTCTATCGTCTCATTCATCTAAATCACCTGTCTTCATTACCGCAGCCGTCATCTCTGCTCGATAAATATCTAATTTTTCTGACACCTCATCAAACTGCGTACTCAAAATAGCAGCAGCTAATAGACCAGCATTCTTAGCACCAGCACTTCCAATTGCAACCGTCGCAACAGGAATTCCACCAGGCATTTGGACAATCGATAACAAAGAATCCATTCCTGACAATGCTTTCGATTGAACAGGTACACCGATAACCGGTAACGTCGTTTTCGCAGCAACCATCCCTGGCAAATGGGCAGAACCACCTGCTCCTGCAATAATCACACGAATTCCACGTTCTCGTGCCGACTCAGCGTACTCAAACATCAAATCCGGTGTTCTATGAGCCGACACGACACGTGCTTCATAAGAAATCTCAAACTGCTCTAAAATACCAATCGCCTCTTGCATGGTCGGCAAATCACTTGTACTTCCCATAATGACTCCAACAAGTGGTTTATTTGATATTGAAAAAAACTTTTTCATGGCTATCATCACCTTACATTTAAAATACCTTATGTAGAATTTTACCATTTTTTTCCGAAAAAAGCAAACTGCCACTGATAATTCTACAGCTGAAAATCGATTAATTCTAAATTAATGCAAATAATTGAAAAAAAAGTTGTAAATAGCTTGAATAACAATCTAATTTTAGTATATAATATAACTGCATTGGTAATATTATTTGAATTTACTAATGCTCTCTCTTTTTGTTTCGTTAGTACGAAGCTTTCAAGATTCATTTCAGGAAAGGTTATCTGTTGTGCTTGCAGGTAATCTTTTTCTATGCCTTGCCCTATATTCCTCAGCTTATCTTTGGTATAATAGATATTTTAGCAAAGGATTAGCAAAGGAGTTGTTGCAAGATGATTGACTTTGTAAATGGTTCAACTACTGAAAATGCGAAGAAATTGTTAGGAAAAAAGCTTTTAGTTGAACATGATGGCAAATTAGTAGGTGGATACATCGTTGAAGTCGAGGCTTATCTCGGAGCTGTTGACATGGCAGCTCATTCTTATAATGCCAGGCGGACACCGAAGGTTGAATCCATGTATAAGGCTGGTGGAACAATTTACATATACACCATGCACGGTCACAATATGATTAACCTCGTAATGCAAAAAGAGGATGTCCCAGAAGGAGTTCTAATTCGCGGACTTCAACCAACTACTGGCATCGAATTCATGAAGGCAAATCGAAATGCCGAAAGCTTTAATCTTACAAACGGACCAGGCAAACTAACAAAAGCTCTAGGAATAACAAGACAATTCAATGGCACGACCATAAACACCGGGCAGGTGCGACTTGATGAGATGGAAGGGCGTACTCCAAAGAACATCAGCTCCTCGCCGCGAATCGGTATCCCGAACAAAGGAATCTGGACGGAAAAGCCACTTCGTTTTTACGTTGAAGGAAATCCTTACGTATCGGCAATGCCTAAGCGGCAGATGCGGGAAGCTAGCACTACTTGGGAAAGTGAATAAGGGAAAGTGGGGTATCGACTTAGTGCCACCTGGCTACGGTTACGTTTAAAGAATTTAAACCACGCAGAGTATCACTATTTTACGAAAATCGTGTTTTCGGGATACTCGGTAGCGTTTTCGGTGTCTGGTGGTGCTTGTTAAGTATCACTATTTTACGAAAAACGTGTTTTCGGGATACTCGGTAGCGATTTCGACGCTAGATGGTGCTTGTTAAGTATCACTATTTTACGAAAAACGTGTTTTCGGGATACTCGGTAGCGATTTCGGTATCTGGTGGTGCTTGTTAAGTATCACTATTTTACGAAAATCGTGTTTTCGGGATACTCGGTAGCGATTTC
>Ga0123355_10015396_pt1 | contig 12012 bp, 6 predicted proteins | sample TergutEmb28metaG_3_FD_89872 | JGI IMG/M metagenome (GOLD analysis project Ga0123355, IMG submission 89872) | Embiratermes neotenicus P1 segment gut microbial communities from Petit-Saut dam, French Guiana - Emb289 P1 | ecosystem: Host-associated > Arthropoda: Insects > Digestive system > Gut ... | reverse complement strand
GCCGATGTATGTAACCCCGAATCCGCCGTGGCCAAGTGCTTTACCAACTATGTAACGATCTTGGAGCTTGCTGCCAGGTTCTATGTGGGTGGCGTCAGCGACAGGGCTATTCTCAACATAACCGCAGTTTGGGCAAATATTGTATTCATCTTCGTAATGGGCCGTGCAGCCCATGCAAATTTTTGTCATTAGGTTTCCCCTTTTAATCATTTCTAAATGCAAGTAGGCCCTGCTCATTTCATCGTAATCATTTGCCACAAATAGAAGGTTTATAGACGTTGTGTAGCCTTTGGCCGCTGGTAGAGCTTAACTCAGTCTCAAATCGCCAAGAATAAACGATGTTCCGCCACGGTTTGCAACATTGTCATGCGCACTTATTCGTAACACATTAACATTTTCGACGTTAATGCTAATATCAATAGGCTCAAAACCACCTACCACCCTGCTGGAAAAAATGACTTCGCCATCTCCCAATATTTCTATCGTGGTATCAAAATTATTTTGATTGAAAGATTCATTTGAAACAGTCAGAGTGCCTTGTAATGAGCTATACCTTCCAGATAAATCATATTCGTTCCAAACCCAGCTAATTTCGTCTCGAAAATTCCATCTAGCCACCCAAACTTCTAGTCCATGCAAATAGGTTATTCCATTAACACCAGTTGGACCATTTCGAGTGTTGATTCTGTCTATAAAGCTATCGCCTTGGTTTCCTGTATATCTGTCGCTAGCAATGGGAGTTAAGCTTTCCACATAGACCATTGGAGTTCTTGCTCCAAACGGGTGCCATTCAATGGAAACACTACTTCCACCCGATTCAAAAGGCATTCGACCAGTATATTGCATAATGATGCTTTCAAATTCACTCTCTGATATTTCTTCTCCATCAAAACTGCCCCTTAGAAAGGTAGGTGGCTGACCATCTCGTAAGACCATATCTAACAAATTAGGCGTATGTCCATCTGGCGAAATCTCATAGAAACTCCACCCATGTGTAAATGCGCCACCACTACCAACTACTGCAACCACACCATTGTCATGAATAAAAAGGTGTGTTCTTTCCCCAAGGAAATAGTCGAATAGATAAAGAACCTGTCCGTAGTGCCATGTAAACACATCAAATATTGCTATATGGTCACGATGTAAACTAGATCCAATAAGCAATTCAGGAATGCCGTTTCCGTCAATATCAAAAAAGGCATAGTAAATGGGTATCTCATCCTGAGATCCAACTAGAAAGCTGTTCACCTTTGAAGCTACTGTCCATTCAAAATACTCCATCGGATCCATATCAGGAAAGAAATTATTATCAATCAATTCCCTATATGGTATTAAGACTTCGCTGTACATCTCATACAGATCCAAATTTTCTGGCCGATCAGAATCGAAAGCATCTTCTTCGTGGTATAAATCTTCTGGACTAGGTGAAACTGTTGGTGCTGGTGATGCAATATCTGTGTCCCAGCTTACGATAATGCTAACCTCTGCACCTGGTTCTACAACTGTGTTTGCTGGTGGTGTCTGATTAATGACAACATTGTTTGCAACGGTGTCGCTACTCTCGTGTATAAGGTTGATTTTCAACCCTTGCTCTTCAAGTATAGTTACAGCCTCCTCAGCTGTCCGGAACTGAACATCCCTCACGGTTACAGTTTCAACCCCAAGGGAAACTGTGATGTCAACAGTATCCCCCGTCATAATTTCGCTATCTGCTGGTACGCTTTGGGAAATAATTTGATCCCTTTCAACTGTCGGGCTGTATTCCGTGTTGACAGCAAGGGTTGCCCCTAAAACCTCTGCTTCTTCCAAAACATCGGAGTAAGCCATATCAACAAAATCAGGTAATATGACTGTTTCATTTTCGAGTATTCTTGAAGGATCTGCACCCTCTGAGACATACAATGTCACTGTCCCGCCAACCTCAAGCTCGGAATCTGATTGTATATCGTGTAAAATAACCATGCCTTCTTCGACAGGGCTATATTGCTCTTCTATATGAACGTCAAACTCCAAGTATTCAAGCACACTTGTTGCCTCTTCCAGTGGCGCACCCTTAACACTTGGCATCGTCCGTGTTTCGACGCCACCGCTGACAACAAGTGATAGTAAAGTGTTAACTTCAACAAGGGTTCCGCCATTTATATCTTGTTTCAGCACGTAATTCATCGCGATTTCACTCGAAAACTCTTTTCCAACGATAGAGTATAAAAGCTCCGCTTCAAACAAGCGACTTTCTGCCATATCGAGGTTATCGTTTATAACTGATGGAACTCTGGTTATGCCTTCTGGCAAAGATTCAGTATCTGGCTCACTTCGATTAGATAGCATAAGTCCAGTTGCAAAAAACAGAGTGAACACCGCAATGATGAACAATACTGCTGGTACACCGATTTTTGCCCAAAGCGGCCAGCGTTTGTTTGTTTTTATCTTCCCATATTTTCGCTTAACTGTATCGTTAGTTGTCAGCTCATAACGAAAGGTGGATATATCCTGCGTCCGATCCTCAATTTGAACGTTCAAGGCATTTAGAATTGCGGTTTCTGTATTGTCTCCAATAGTGCAATATTTCGAAGGTAGTGCCAATAGATCCTTCTGATGATTTTCAATTGATGCCCTACGATCTAATGCATTGGGTGGAACTACACCTGTTATCATGCGATACAATGTTGCGCCGATGGCGTAAATATCTGTATAAGCCCCTTGGATAGCTTTACTCTGGTATTGTTCTTCTGGTGAGTAACCCGGCTTTACAATCACTGTTGAGCTGCGATCATTTAGCATTGAAGTAAACCGCGCCGCACCAAAGTCTATCAGTTTCGCACTGCCATCGCTTAATAAAAATATGTTATCAGGCGCAATATCGCGGTGTATAATCCCATTTTCATGAACAGTCTTCAAAGATTTAATGATAGGCATCAGCATGACTAGTGCATCATTTATAGAGATCTTACCTACCCGATCAAGCAGAGCTGACAATGTCTCACCTTGAAGTAACTCCATGATAATATATGCCGTGTTGTTTTCAGTGAAGGTATCATAAATATTTACGATACCTTCGATACTCGTAAATTTTGCAAGTCGCTGGGCTTCATCTATAAATCTATCTAATCCGCTTGCAAACTGTTCACTTTTGTTCCCAGAATAAACAGTGATGTTCGTCTGCCCAGGAGTGCGGGTAGAAAACTCTGACGGAAGGTATTCCTTGATTGCTACCGCTCGTTCAATCACTGAGTCCCAGCCGATATATGTAACTCCGAATCCACCGTGTCCAAGTGCATTACCAACTACGTAACGATCTTGGAGCATAATGCCAGGTTCTATATGAACAGCATCTGCGGCGGGGGTATCCTCTACATACCCACAGGCTGGACAAATATTATATTCACCTTCGTAACGGGCCATGCAGCCCATACAAATCTTTGTCATAGTAATTCCCTCTAATAAAGAGCCAATGTTCGCTCCCTACTTACTCTGGTGATTAATTATTGGCTCATGAGCGCGTTCCTAAATCTTCACCAGCTCCAATGATATCTATTATTACAGGAGGAATGTCGCGGCGGATACCAGTAAATAAATCCGCTCTTATGCTGTCCAGCTCTTCCCAATCAGCAGGGTGATGATGTTCAACAGATGCAATAACTTCGACATGCTGTTCAATTTCAGAGATCCTCTGCTGCAGACTTACAGTGAAGCCAGCTTCCCTCATGCGTTCTGCCTGCCCCTCGAAACCATCATCCCAAACACCACCTAGCCAACCGCCTTCGCTTAGGATATTCACAAAATCACCATCTTCGTAAGCGTATGCCAACAGGTATGTTTCGCTTCCATTAGCCCAAAATCCACCGAATCTAATTGCTGAATTTACCCCTATGATGATTTGCTGCTCATCTGTTTTCACAAATACTTCTGAGTATCCACTTGTTGACGCACTGGGGAGTATTGATATATCATCGAAATAAACTCTTGCCCTTTCTACTACAGCCCCATTTTCAATTTGAAACATTCGAGCAGATAATTGATTCGCTTCTTGGTATAGTTCCGTAGACCTTTGTATTGGTGTTGTGAAAATCACAAGCATCTCATTTTCGCCATCACTATCAAAATCTGATTGTTTCATACCTATTATTCCAGACGGCAATTGATGTTCAGGAATTGTAGGGCGATATCCGTTATCCTGCTCAAGTCTTTGCAATTCAAAATGTTGTTCACGTGACATACCCATCATAATCACATATCCTTGATTGGTAAGATGATCTAAGAAAAGCAGAAAGTCACTATCTTGTCCATGGCTTTGATTAACATACAAAATCCCATACCTTCCATCATACCTTGCAAAAGCTGTATAATCGTCAATCGTAATCGCATGTTCCAGGACAAATGGGACAACAGTGTTTCCATCCCTGTCAATGATTCCCCAATAATCATCTCGCTGCACAGCAATGATGTTATTGGAACGACTTTCGGTAAGAGCCTCACCATCATCAAATACGAATCCAGTCACGAAATCTACCCCTATAGAAATAGCATATTTTCCAGTGTATGCTTCGCTCAGATCATACAACGAAATAAGGCCTTCGATATCTTCAATCACTATCCTTGTTGAGTCAACTCCACGAATTAGATTAACACTACTCGCTAAAAACGGATATATTGATAATAATTCATCTCCAGAAAAAAATTCTGCATTTGAATGTGTAGAACTCCAGTGATGAACGCCAAACAAACCCAATGCTTCATCATATAGAACATCCATAACATGCCTTCTGTGCCCGGAATATGAATCTATGATTTCCCCAGTGCTTTCATTGACTAAGAGTCTTTGTATATTGTCATTAAATCCGCACAAATCGCAATAAACGATTATATCGTACTCGAATGTTGGTTCAATTTTCCATACTAGTTCTAGTTCTAATTCTTGATTGTCATCTGCAGGCCCTTCAAACTCAGGTGGCGAGCTTTCCATATCCCAGCTAACAACAATAGTAACCTCTGCACCTGGTTCTACAACCGTATTTACTGCCGGCATCTGATTTATAACAACATTATTTGCAACAGTATCACTGCTATCGTATATCAGAGCGATTTTCAGCCCCTGCTCTTCAAGTATAGTTACAGCTTCACCAGCAGTCCTGAACTGCACATCCCGTACCCTAACCGTCTCAACACCAAGCGAAACTGTGATGTCAACAGTATCACCTGGCATAATTTCGCTATCAGCTGGTACGCTTTGAGAGACAATCTGATTCTTCTCAACTGTTGGGCTGTATTCCGTGTTGACAGCTAAGGTTGCCCCTAAATTCTCTGCTTCCACCAAAACATCGGAATAGCTCATATCAATAAAATCGGGCACTATGACCACTTCATCTTCGAGTATTATTGAAGGGTCTGCACCTTCCGAAACAAACAATGTTACTGTACCGCCAACCTCAAGCTCGGAATCTGAAGGTATATCATGTAAAATAACCATGCCTTCTTCGACTGGGCTATACTGCTCTTCTACATTAACGTCAAACTCCAAGTATTCAAGCACACTTGTTGCCTCTTCCAGTGGCGCACCCTTAACACTCGGCATTGTCCGTGTCTCAACGCCACCACTAACAACGAGTGACAATAAAGTGTTTACATCAACAAGGGTTCCGCCATTAATATCTTGTTCCAGCACATAATTCATCGCGATTTCACTTGAAAACTCTTTTCCAATGATAGAATATAGAAGCTCTGCTTCAAACAAGCGGCTTTCTGCAATATCAAGATTATTGTTTATAACCGATGGAACCCTGGTCATGCCTTCTGGCATAGCTTCAGCATCCGAATCATTTCGATTAAACGGCATAAGCCCAGTTGCGAAAAGCAGAGTAAATATTGTAATGATACACAATACTGCAGGTACGCCGATTTTTGCCCAAAGTGGCCAGTACTTTATGCTTGTTCCATTTATCTGCCCATGTTGACGTTTAACTGCATCGTTGGTTGTCAGTTCATAAAGGAAAGTGGACATATCCCGTGTCCGATCTTCAATTCGGACATTTAAAGCATTTAAGATTGCGGTTTCTGTATTCTCTCCTATAGTGCAATATTTCGAGGGTGGTGCTAATAACTCCTTTTGCTTGAGTTCAATAGACGCCCTGCGATCTAATGCATTCGGTGGAACAACACCAGTAATCATACGATACAACGTCGCGCTGATGGCGTAAACATCTGTATAAGCCCCTTGAATAGCCTTACTCTGGTATTGTTCTTCTGGTGAGTAACCTGGTTTTACAATCACTGTTAGACTATGGTTGTTTAGCATTGAAGAAAAGCGCGCTGCACCAAAATCTATTAGTTTTGCACTGCCGTCATTTAGTAAAAATATGTTGTCCGGCGCGATATCACGATGTATAATCCCTTTTTCATGAACTAGCTTTAAAGATTTGATAATAGGAACAAGTATCATCAATGCATCCTTATCAGAGATTTTACCTGCCCGATTAAGCATAGCCGCCAGCGTTTCACCTTGAAGTAATTCCATGATAATATATGCCGTGTTGTTTTCTGCAAAGGTATCATAAATGTTTACAATGCCTTCGATACTCGTGAATTTAGCAAGCCGCTGGGCTTCATCAATAAATCTATCTAATCCGCTCGCGAACTGTTCACTTTTGTCACCAGTATAAACAGTGATATTCGTCTGTCCAGGGGTGCGTGTAGAGAACTCTGCTGGAAGGTATTCTTTGATTGCTACCGCCCGTTCAATCAAAGAATCCCAACCGATATATGTAACCCCAAATCCGCCATGGCCAAGAGCCTTGCCAACTATATATCGATCTTGGAGCTTGCTGCCAGGTTCTATTTGAGTGGTTTCAGCGGCGGGTGTATCCTCCACATAACCGCAGGTTGGACAAATATTATATTCGTCTTCGTAATGAGCCATGCAGCCCAGACAAATCTTTGTCATTGTATTTCCCTCTTTGAATCAATCCACATAATCGTCCCACGAAAATTTGTCGCAGCAAAATGGGACAAAGGCAAATTCTGCCTTACCCAACTGTATTTTGTCATAAGCGTTCAGCAAGGTGCTTGTAGTAACAAGTTCGCCATTAAGATAAGTAAGCCCTCTACTCTCGCCTTGTTGGATATAGAAAGTGTTTTTTTTCGGGTCAAAAATAATCACAGCATGTCTGTGACGGGATACAGATGTTTCACGGGCAAGACCTATGCTCATGTTTTGAGCTCGGCCAATAAAATTCTGCCCAGATTTCAACTCATACCCATTGCCTTGGTACTCACCCCTTGTACAGACCAGCCAACCGACTACCGCAGATTCATCATTGCCAAAATCATAGAAGGCAACTGTTTTTTCATCTTCAGAGGCACTGTGTGAGGTAACAGCCGCAATAGCCTGATGCAAATCCTTTTCCGCGTTTTTCTCCATCGGCTGAGGTTTTGCTTTTGCCTGAGAAGACTCCTCTTTCACTGGTTGAGGAAAGGTAAATCCAGGTAAAGGATCAGGATCATTTATTACATCAGGTTTTTGATCAGAATTATTTTGTGGTTTGTCATATTTTTGATCAGTGTAATTTTGTGGGTTGTCATGTTTTTGGTCAGCGTCAATTTGTGGTTTGCCATGTTTTTGATCAGTGTCAATTTGTGGTTGTTTTTGATCGACGTCAATTTGTGGCTTATCGTGTTTTTGCTCCCAGATAGAACTCGTATGCGCCTCATTGGAATCTTTTGCAGATTGAGGCGGTTGAATCTGTGCGGGAGGAGCTGGAGCTGGGGTCTTCAGCTTTGCCCCGCAACCTGTACAGAACTTCTTTACACCAGTCATAAACTTGCCACAAGCTGTACAGATTGTGTTTTGCTTACTTTGATCTGGTGTCGGCATAACCGCTTGTGAATTCTGGATAACCGACGTATATTTTTGCTCTGGCCGCTGCTGCAATACATTATTACTTGTTGGTGCCGCCCCGGCAAGCTCCTTTCTACAATGCGGGCAACAGTCGTATACATCCGCATCATAAAAATGTTTGTCGTTTTCACAACGTATTACTTTCACAGTCTCACCCCATCTGATATTTGATAAGTATGCAAGTAGTATTATCAAAATATATTTTGTTTGATTCGTCAATTAATGCACATACAGTTTCTTTAGAATTATGACCATTAACTATATGTAATATTTCATCATCACTAACAGCTCTGTATAGCCCATCCGTACACAGCAGAATAGCATCTTGGGGCATTAACTTGAAAGGTGCGTCATTTACATCAAAGATCAGGACACCACCCATTCCAATATAACTTATCAATTGTTCACCCTTTGATGCTTCATCTTTATACTTATCAGTGTCTATAGTTCCGTTTTCTACCAGTTTATTGAGGCTGAGAAAGTAATTATGATCCCGCGTAACACGAGCAATGTTTTCGTTGCGGATGATATATAGCCTACTGTCCCCGACTGAGAGCCAATACAAACTATTTCCTTCAATTGCAACAGTTAAAATCGTAGTCCCAGAAGATATATTTCTACTGTCGGAATCTCTAAGTGATAGGACTTTCTCGTCCAAAATATCTATAGATTTTATGAAAAAATCTGTATAGGATTCATCAGTTGCTTTCGATAAATAGAGTCGCTTCATCGTTTCACTGACTACCATACTTGCAGCTTGACCATTGCTACATCCACCCATACCATCACAGACAGCTGAAAATACTTTCTCTTTTTCTGTATGGATAAAGAAGCTGTCCTGTTGCTCGCGGCGTTTTCCCAATATAGATTTCTGTGCTATTTCATAAGTCATAAAAATCTCCATGCATTTGTTTCAAGGAAAGCCCTGCGCTCCTAAGGCTCCAAAGCATCAGGTACAGAGCCAGTTATTATGCGATATACTATCAGGTTTAGAATATTGGCAAGAGCGGGGTAATACTATCTGCCAACACACGCCATCTTCTCCCTATTTGTGCCACTTCGAGCGTTGTTGAGGTTGAACCATGGCCTAAACTGCCTGAAATAGTGATATCAGCTCTTACTCTAACTATTGAATTAATCCTATCGAGACGTATAATTGAGTCGGGTTCATGCCCTCTTATCTCATATGAAAACCTCATACCATCAATGAGGCTGTTCATCTCTCTTAGGGATAGCTCATCGCTGCTAACCACCTCAACTGTGATAGAATAGTTTCTACCGAACTCAGCCCGAAGCCTTTCTGTTTCCTCTTGAGCTTGTGCATTTATAAACGCTCTTATATTTCGATAGCCCCTTGACTCGTTGAGGCGCTCATTATATTGCCTTTCAGTCATTCTCCGATCTGCAACAAATACATTAATCAAATCATCTGCATCAAATGCCGAGTATCTCCGTGTAGCACGAAAATAATTTCCATTGTGTATTGTCCTAAGATACTGTTGTGCTACTCTTTCTGGATTATTACCACCGAATAAAATAGAAATAAATACAATTATGGCGACAAGTCCAACTGCCGCACATGCAATCATCCCCACATGGGTATTGCTTATTTTTTTATTTGCTATCGGTACTGATGAAATCGGATCAGACTTTACTATTACCTCTTGAGCCACGCCGGTATTCGTAGAATGGGAAGAAGAAGCATTCGAAGCCGCCAATGCCTCACCGCAGTTTCCGCAGAACTTCTCTCCTGATACTTGTTTTTCACCGCATTTTCCACAAAACATAAATGCCCCCTTGTCTTAATCACTGAAATGTATATGAAGAAATATTATCAAAAAAACCTTCGAAATCGATATAGATTTCACTGAATAACTCTAGAACATTTTTATTGATTGGGAGATTGCCACTTCTATTACGTATGTGCAAGATATCCTGGGCGTTATCACTCATCATATACCTTAAGAACCTTTCAGCTGCTGCGCGCTCATTACTACTGGCATATTGGCTAATGCTCCAAAGATCAGTAAATTGTGCAGCGGGATTGTCTGTATCAGCATAAACCAACCTAAATCTAGCAGGCAACGCCATTTGAACATCAAAAAAAGCTGAAGAATTTGAGAAATATGCTGCAGCCCTGCCAGAAAGGAAAAGCTCTTTAGCTTTGTTATTCGTATCCGCAATGGTGCTGTCAAAAGTCCTCGCGAAGGCATCCATATCAGCATTATCAATAGCAAAAGCCACCTCTGCAGACGAGTTTGCCCAGAGCAGATCCCCAAAATTCCTTAAGCCAGTTCCGGTAAAATCTGATAGCGTTGTATTTAAATAAATAATTGGTGCACTAAAACCTACTGGAAGTTGTTTTCTGTCTGGAAAGTACATCGAGTGCCCATCTAAAAAGTGAATCACATTGTCATCAAGATGGTTTATCACCCCTCTTAGATCTATCGCACTTTCTAAAATATCTGCTCCTAATCCGGTTGTTTCAAACAAGGTTGGCAGATTTTCATCAGCTACTGCTCTAAGTATAGAACCTTCATATTCCTCTTGTGGGTAAACAGACATGCTTATAGTGATATTTGGGAAACTGTTTTGAAACTCTTGAATTATAGTTGAAAAGGCTATTTCTTTTGAGTCGTTTAAATTTTCTTCGTCAGAAACAAAGAAAGCAATTGAAATTGATGCATCAGCAAGGGTTTCTTCGTCCCGCTGGCGTCTCCAGGATATATAGAACAGAGACGCAGAGAATGCTACTACTAATAAAGCCGCAACTATCCCGATCAGACGGTTCCGTTTACGGCTTTTTATTTGCTCTTTGACAGGCAAAACTTTTTTTTCTTTATTAATTACTCTTTCAAAATCTGAAACAGATGCAAATCGTATATGTTTATCAATAGCCATCGCTTGCATAATGGCATTGCTTATGTATTCTGGAATTGTATGATCCAATTCATGTGGCGCCCGTAAAGTATCCTCGATTTTCCGGTTAACGGACTCATCTGGCTTTACACCAGTAAGCATATAGTAAAAAGTTGCACCTAGTGCGTATATATCTGTCCATGGGCCCTGAATATTTACTTTTTCATATTGCTCGGGCGGAGCAAAGCCTGGTTTTAAGATAACTGTCCTTTGTTGTTCTTCATCACTAGAAAACCGTGCAGCACCGAAATCGAGTAGCTTAATATCCCCATTATCGCAAAGAAATATATTGTCGGGGCTTACGTCCCTATGAATAATGCCTGCTTTATGGATAGCTTTTAATGCTGTACATATATGGCCTATTATTTCAATGCTACTTTCTACATCTTTCACATTGTTCTCAAGAAACTCCTTAAGGGTAAAGCCCGCAAGGTATTCCATTACTATGTAAGCTGTGTTATTTTCTTCAAAATACTCAATTACATTAACAATGCTCCTATGCGAACTAAACATCGCCATGCTTTGAGCTTCATCTAAAAAGCGCATCAGACCATGATCGTACTCTCGTTGACGTTTCCCTGAAAAAACACGAACATTTGTAGTTCCTGGTACTCGGTTAACCAGACCGCTTGGATAATACTCTTTTATAGCTAACACTGTGTTCAGATTAGTATCCCAAACCATGTATGTGACGCCAAAGCCTCCATAGCCTAGAACTTTCCCAACATTATAACGACCTTTTAAAACTGTACCTGGGTACAGCTGATATAATTCTTTCGCCGCATCACCTTGAACATAACCGCAATCGGGGCAGACTTCGAATTCTTCAGTGTGAGCTTCAAAACAATTTACGCATCTATTTTCTACTGAATTAATTATGCGTCATGCCCCCTTTCTCAATTCTCCACGAAAACCGCTATCGCCGTATAATTATCCATATCTTGGCCTTTTCCGTTTTTTATTACTTCTGTTACCATGAAGTTAATCCATTCATTCGGTGTTGAACTCTTTTTTAGAAAGCTGCACATTTTTCTTTGGGTAATATACTCCCAAAATCCATCTGTGCAGAGCAGGAAAGCCTCGAAATCATATAACGGCAACTCTTCAGATAATTCGAAACGTGGTGAATCCCATTCCACACCAATAGCTCGCAGCAAACGGTTGCGGTCGGGGTGGCGGGCGATGTGTTTATCTTTGATTTG
>Ga0123355_10015395_pt1 | contig 12013 bp, 8 predicted proteins | sample TergutEmb28metaG_3_FD_89872 | JGI IMG/M metagenome (GOLD analysis project Ga0123355, IMG submission 89872) | Embiratermes neotenicus P1 segment gut microbial communities from Petit-Saut dam, French Guiana - Emb289 P1 | ecosystem: Host-associated > Arthropoda: Insects > Digestive system > Gut ... | reverse complement strand
TCAGTAAGTGTGTAACAGCTGTCAAAGTTTCAAACTTCACTGGCCATTATCTCCCAAACCGTTCAACTTTGGATATAGGTGTTTTGGGGTTTTTCGGTATAGTTTAACATAAGGAACACCCTTTCGAAGTCTGGTCCGTTCCTCCTGTTACACCCTGTATATTTCAGTACATCAGGAACAGTGACACACTGGGTCACAAGGAAAAAAAACTGAAGTCAGTTCTCTTCTAGACTGCATCAGACAGTGAAGATGACATCCAAGTCACGAAAAACTACAGGCAGTACATCCAAAACGAACACTGAAAATTCCGTCCTTAAGCTTCATCCTGTGCACAATACATATGTGTTCACTGTAACTGTGAACAAATATGTATTTATGTGGACTCCAGCCTCCTGGATTGTGCCACCCTGTAGTTTTACAGGAACTGACTGACATTTCATTTGGATGTACTGCCTCCACCTTCAGAACAGAAGCAGAAAACAGAAGACAGAAGAGAAGCTTACTCTTCTGTCCTTAAGATGGAAGCAGCAGGTTCCTTCTACACTTCTACCAAATTATATGGTGTTACATCCCAGAAGACAGGAATATTCCTACTCACTACCATAATAACCTCAAACCTCACTTGTACTAATCTCTCATTTATCACTAATAATCTTATTTAATCTCTTGTGCATATGGGGGCTGCAAATTACTCTCATCAGCATGATGTATAGAACAATTCTCTCCTGCACCACAGGAGATACTGGTTATTCTGTTACTTAGAACAGTGAGCTCTTTCTCAGCAAAACTTGGATGTCAGAGTCTGATACTATTCCTATCAAGTAAGGTCTATCAACTGCACCCAGTTACGTGTCTCACTCATGTCTTAAATTTTACAAAAAGAAATACTAGTAATAAAATACAAAAGAAATAACCGTTTGTGTGATTTTGATAATATAATGTGGTATCCAAAGACCATAGATCATGTAATTACTCAGGTAATTTCATAATTAGTACACAGAATATTTCCTTGCTGGGCCCAAGACCAATTTTCTAGTCTGAAGTTGCAAGACTTGTAGTACAGTGATGTAGTGAAGCTGATTCTCTGAGAATTCGCTGTGCCACTAATTATGTCAAGCTCCTGTCTGATTTAAATTTTCTGAATACATTTAGCCACAAGCCTTAACACAAATTTGCATTCATTAGTACTTTCAGTGTCCATTAATACTGTCACCACACACAACTTTTAGAATGTTGACAAAAAGGAAACAACTAGTTAAGAAACTTAAAAATTTATAAGATTATATTCTTTAACAATCATAAGCAGTTCAGCAGTCCAAGTACTTCTGCTGCTGCTGCTGCTGCTGCTGTTGTTGTTGATGACAACTGATTATGATGTTTATTTGTAGGAGCTGAGATGCTTCAGGCATCACGAAACCAACATGGCAACTCAAACCTGACACTGTGGCTCAGACTGTACATCTATGGACTTCATGGTTTCTTTACTGAAATCCTTTTTACTGCAGGTTGGGAATTCATTGTCAGTGGCAACTGGAAGCTTCCAGGTAACCATAAGATAATGCTGCCTCATATGTCTTAACTGTACATCCACGCATTATGTGGAAGAAGACCACACATAATACTCATTTAAATTTTCACTTTCAGTAAATTTTCTAAACTGAAGAATGCTCACTAGCTCAGACTATCTGAATTTAGCCTTTTATAATAGCTTCTGAAACAACAGAAAAAAAGGTTCCAAATTGTCAAAATGTTGGTAAGACATCTGAAAATTCAACAACTTTGAAAAAAAGTGAACTGGAATAAAATTAAAATAGCAGTAACCAAGTTAAAACTCCATTATTTTTTGCAAACACACATACTACTACTATATAAGAACACTGATTTATTATTGCAAATAATGATGGCAACAATTTTATTTGTAACATTCCAACTGTAATTGTTAATGTCATAGTTTTTTAAATCAAATGTGACATTAAATAAAGCCTCTGTAATTAAACAGCACACTTAAACTACATCTGAAAGCACTGTTGCTACAGGGTTGTTAAATAACTTCATAGTCAATTGAAAATATTATGACATGAAAGTGTCCACATCGTGAAAATCAGATGCATACTTCATACAAAATTGTTGATGCTAAACGTTTTATTGTTTAATTTACATTCCAGCTCAAGAGAATGCTCTGATATAAATAATAGTTATCATTATTTAGATCTTCTGTTGTTTTTCTTTAATTCACCATTTGACACATTTCTAGAACTGTGACAAGGCTCTAAAGAGTAGTTTTTCTCCAAATGCAGTCAAATTCAATTATAATGTCATGAAGGGGGCTGAATATTTTGTGTCATTCTAAACTGAGGAGTATAATGTTATGGTTGACAGTGAGGAATTAATTGGTGCCACAGAACATTTGACATTATACACAAGGTGTCACTTAAACAGATGTCATTACAACTGGGTTCAACTGTACTTTGGTTTCACCCTGTCATTATTTCACCAATACTCCATACCCATAACAGTAAAGGTCGAGTTGTCCCTGAGCATGCCATGAAGGCATATGGGAGGAGTGGAGCTACAACCTTGGTGCTAGATGGAGATTATTGGTCAGCCTCATGCCTCGGCTGCTTCACCCTCAGGGAAAGTGAACCCAGTACACAGTGAATAGCAGACTGGGTGGGCTTCAGTGCTAGTCTGGACATTATGGAGGAGAGAAAAATCCCTTATCCCTGTTGGGATTCAAAGGACATATTCCCAGCCCAGATCCTGGCCACTATACTGGTACAATCAGATCAAATCAACTACCCAGGTTCCCACTCCATACTCTTTCAGTGACTACATAATCCTAGCAATTTCTAACATAAGTGAACATCACAATTAAAAGTCAAGCTGTGAGAACAGTGCATGAAAATTTGTGTTAACACTAGAATTTATACTTATGTCTATGCTGAAAATCTTCTGATTATTTGATGAATTGACTATTGTATTAGTAAACAAAATTCTTTCAGTTGATTAAGTTATGTAGCATTGAATGGCAGAATGACTTTATATGTCGAATGGGAAATGACGTAGAAAAGAGAAGAGAGTAGCCATGACCTGTGAATATAACAAGGGATATCGTAGCAAAGGGAGCAAAACCATGAAAAAAATTCAGTGGGCTGAGATACAAACCCAGAAGCTCCTACATGCCAAGTTTTAATACTGACCACTCAATGAAGATGTTCTGGGATAACCTATTAACCTTGTCTGTTTCACTTCTATAATTATTTCCAACCAACGTTTTCTGCTGAGTCAACTCATTCAGAATACATGTGGTTAGAGTCCAAAAGAAACAAGATTAGTAAAAAAAAAAATTTTAGACTGAGTTCCACTGTATTGCAGGAACAAAGAAGGCCTGTAAGCTTTTGAAGTCACACCATTTTTTACTGCATATAAACACAAAAGAGCAAAATAGGGTTACAGTAGAAGTGCCAGCCTGAAGAATAAACACAACTAAATAGGAGCTGTGCATTCATCTACATGGAATGAGCAGTCCCTGAGGTATTAAGTAAATGTGTTGTATAACTATCATTACTGTTACAGGTTACACAAGTGTGTGGTCACTGGCCATCTATGGCATATCAGGCACTGTCATGGAACACATATATGCAGCTTGCAAGAGGTTGAGAGTACCCCTTCTCCTTCGTGGGGTGTGTTACTTATTATGGGTGTATATGTGGGAGTTTTCCACAGGTTTATTATTGAAACAATTTAATGCATGCCCATGGGACTATTCTGAGTTTAATTATAATGTTCGAGGACTCATAACATTTGAATACGCTCCCTTATGGTTCTTGGTCTCGATATTAATGGAAAGAGTTGTTATTGCACATGTGTCAGAACTACGATGGGCCACATCATCTCCCCACAATGGACTTGCTGCAAGACTCAAAGACTGAACAGCCCTGCCAGTTATAGAGTAAAATATTATATCAGTTGCATTTTACCTAGAGTTAAGAATCTTCACATATTTATAATTTCAGTACATACAATTACTGTGCTGACCAGTCACAATTCATTAGCTATGGGCTCAGTTGTCAGTTAAGCTGGCTAAAAGATATTATAGGCATCAGATATTGTCAGACAGATATTCTAAAACTGTGACCACTGCTTCATCTGCATTTAAATATTGTCATGCATAACAGTGGAATCAAACTGAAAATATTTCGAGACATAACTAAAAGTTATCAAAGGCAGATGCAAACTTGATATTAACAACAAGAAAAATAACAACGGTAATTAATATGCTGTGTTAAGCTCTGAAATAATATAAGGTTATAGTCAAAATTCAATTTTTGTGCACAGAAAAATAGAAGACAACTGCAAAATATGTATCTTTCTGCTACCATACAAAGATTTCTAAGTTGGTGCCAGAATTCATTACACATGGCCATTTAGAAAACACTATTTTAAATGGTGGCTTGTTGCATGCATCTTTTGTAAGTACAATTTAATTTCTGTACAGACACAAGCCTATCTTTGTAATGAATCTCATTAGTGTTCTCCAAGAACTGGCTGCACTCATTCTCAACTGAAAGCTAAAGACATTAAGAAATGAAGGTTTAAAATAACTATGCACGTTCTTGCCAGAAAAAAAAAATTCTCAGAAACATAAAAGAAAAATCATACTCACTTCACTGACTTACATAAAGAAATGCATTTTTTGTGGTGGTTGCAAAATGTGATATTTGAATATCAATACAATGTATTTTTGTGATGTCTGTTTTTAGATCTGTAACTGTCCTTCCAGTCTCTTACATTACCCTTGACAATATATTATTGAAATATACTACTCATGCGTGCTGTTAGTTTGACATTGAAGCATGTTACATGTATGTTTGACTGTTAAGCTGTTCAGCATGGCACAGGTTCTTATACAGCTCTAATGTTAAGGAGTATAAAGTTGTACAGTCACTTCTGCTTGAAATTAACAACATTTTTGAAGTACACAAATATATTCAATGCTTAATTAATTACCCCAGTCGAAATATTAAGCGTCTCCTGGATGAAAAACTTGTAAACTAATATATCTATAATTCAGTGAGTTCTGTTGCTGTGAAGACCTACTGTATCCCATTTTTCAGTCTACTAATTGTTGCACAGAAAATTCAGTAAAACACAGTGACTGAAATGCATCCTTTAATCATTACAAATACCAATTTTGTACAGTTGTTTAGAAGAGAAGGATTTTTGTATTCATATTATGAATAATTTTAATTCATGTAGAAACAAATAATTATATGAGAAAGAGTTTCAAAATTCTGTTGTTATGTGTACAGAATTCTGAAAACAGAAAATTATGTCCATCAGTTTTTGTTCAGTTTTTGTATGTACGATGTCACTATCATTTTGACTGTAACAAGACTGAAAATTGTGTATTCCATGACACAGAACACAGACATTACCAAGGCATGAATTATGTTCAGAATTTCATATGGTTTTATGGCACATGTGTAAATTCCATTACATTTACACCCATAAAAAAAGCATGGCTTTCTGGGCCAACAAAAACAAAACACACAAATGCTCAAAAGCATTATGCATACATCTCTTATACCAAGTATCACCCACATAGGAAAACAAATATGGAAGGCTGTGGCAAAAGTTTAATTACACCCCTTCAAGTGAGCATCGTTTTCACTGTGCTGATTTTCACAAAACTCACAATCACTCAATAAATTGTGGCCACATTATGTGCCGAATTTTGTATAATACTGGACAAAAAAAAGTGTAGACAATAGGGCAAAGTTTCGTTTAGTATGGCTATCACTGCACTGATTTTCAAAAATCGCAGAACTCCTCAGTGACATTAGGTGGGAATCCTTTACACTGAGTTTCATCAAAATCTGCCACAAAATATGGAAAGTATGCATAGAAATTCACTTGGTCTCCTAAGGAAAATATGATTGTCATCGAGCTGATTTTCACAGAACTCACACTTGCTTGATAACTTTCAGTGAAGAACAAGATGTGATTAAGATCCAACTGATTCTTTAGTTGCTGATACTAGGTCATGGAAAGATAGATGGACATGGTCTCCATCCAAGGTAATTTCTCTTTTACTTTGCAAAGAAGGCCTGAGAAATGTATTCAGAAAAATGTTATCCTGCTGCAGGCGGGTCTGACATTAATAACAAAGCTACGATTAAAATATCTGTGACTAAGCATATTTCATTGCTGATACACTGCAAAAGATTTTGTAAAATGCACAGACAGCTATTCACCAGGGCTAGCATTCATGTCAGTCAATGTCCATCATCATTATATGTTCACTGGTTAATGACCCAGCACCAGTAATTAAATAACTTGATATATAGTTCACTCATTTAGTAGTCTGTCTTATGACAGGTCGAAAGCCTCTTCCAAAGCAAACTCTACACCTAGTGTGATCTAGAGCTTTCTCCTTCAAATGATAGTATCCTCTCATTTCCTTAAGGCCATCCAGTAGCTTCCTACATCTTCTTTGTCATCTTCCTCTCACTTCTAACCCCCCTTTATCTTTCCTTCAATAACCCATAGTAGAAGGCAGTTTCTATGCAAAATATGACCAATCCAGTCAGCCTTCCGCTTACTTATTTCATTTAGGATATTCCTCTGCTCCATGACTCTAAATAATACGTCTTCATTTCTGACATGATCGGCCCAACTGTTCTTTTCCATCCTTCTCCAGCACCAGTTAAAAACTTTCCAGGTGTTTCTGATCTACTGCCCGAAATGTCCCAGTTTCAGCACCATATAAAGCTTTGCTTCAAATGTAGCATTTTACTAGTTTCTTCCTCAATTCCAAGTCCAATGTGCTACTAAAAACAGCCTTCTTGTTGAATGCAGCTTTTGCCATAGCAATTCTAGATTTAATTTCACAAGTACATCTTCCATCATTTGTTAACATGCTACCCAAATATTTAAAAGATTCCACATTCTCTAGTTATTTTTGATCTGTCATAATTTTTACTGGGAATAGTTGTCTTGAAATTCTCATTACTTTTTTTTCCCCCACATTCATTTCCATTCCATAGCATCTTCCAATTTCAATTAGTTTATCAATCATGTCCTGTAGCACCTTTTCTTCCTTAGCCAGTATCACAAGGTCATCTACATATTTCACAGTGTGAATGATTTGCCCTCCTGCTATGAAGTCCACAAACCCTTCTAGAGCTTCCTTGGTAAGGCATTCGCTGTACAAGTTGAACAGAAGTTGTGACAAACAGCATCCTTGTCTAACTCCTCTTCCAATCTTCAAACTTCTTGTCTCCCCTCGGTTCAGTCATACTTAACACTCTGAGCCATGTACAAGTTGCTAATCAATCTTCTTTCACGCCAGTCAATACCAGTTTCCTTTAGGATCTGCATTAATTTGGTCCAGTTGGCTCGGTCAAATGCTTTCTGCCAGTCTATGAAGCAAACACATAGATCTGCATCTATCTCCAAGGTTCATTCTGATGCTATTCTCAGCATCCCAATTGCATCCCTAGTTCCTTTTCTTCTTCTAAATCCAAACTGATCTTCTCCGAATACATCCTCAATTTTCCTTTCAACCCTTCTTCTAAGTATCTTTGCTACTACCTTTGCTGTATGTGCAATAAGGCTGCATGTGCAATGGTCGCTGCATTTTGTAGCTTGTGGCTTCTTCATTGTAACTTCTGTGAAGTCTTTGGGCCACTCTCCAGTTTCGTATATGGTGCTGATCAATTCTGTCATTATTTTCAAACCACCTTTTCCCAATAATTTGAGCACATCTTCAGGTACATCATCATCTCCTGTAGCTTTATTCCTCATTTCCTTGATAGCTTTTTCCACTTCACTTTGCAAAATATATTGATTGGCCTTTCTCGTCTGCATCTACTTCCTCTTCAGGTTCGACTTCTAGGGTTATAAATATAGTATGTCATGAAAATAGTGATAGTTCACTGTCAGATTAATATAAAACATGGGATTTATGGTCTGAAACTGGAAATACTTTGTTGAAAGTGAAGTTGAAAACTGTGTAATGTAATTTGCATCAGAACCACCATAATCAACAACCTACTTGGTGGTTAATCACTGGATCAACTCAATGGGCAAGAAGAATCCAATAACTTTCTGCCATGATTTGTCTTACTGTGTAACTAAGATTTATGTGTAATGGAGGACAGTTTTATTTGTACAAGTAAGGCCCAAAGCCTGAACCACAGAAACTAAAATAAAATTGGGAATTAACCTATATAAATAAGTATTAACTCTGAATTCAGTATTTTATGATATAACACATCTCTGTTCCTGACAGCTGGTAGCAAAAATGAACATGAAGACAGCCCTTGTTTAATGTTGCCACAAATAATGTTCTTTTGCTTTAACATTGACAAATTTTAGTGACAAAATATTCATTGAATGTTTCCATACTCAGATTAACCTTATTTTCACTAGCTGCTGGTAGAGTCTTCAGTGGATCAGCTGTTGTTTGATGTTACTCCATTCCACATTTCTTTCCTCTGTATTTCAATTTTCAGGAACACAACCCCAACATTAAATTAGGTCAGTCTGTAGTTTAGATCAGTCTTATTCCTTCAACATAATTCAATCCTAAAATTTCTCATGCTCACATATTACACTCAGCATTACTGCAATTCTGGACTTCTTCCACCTTCTCATATTAAAAAGAACAACACAGTGTTCTGAGAACTGTCCATGTCTTCAGGGGAAAACATCCAAAACAAAGCAGACTGTTCTTCTAGACCTCTCCTTTGTATGCAACTTTGTGTTCTTTTTCTTCAACTATAAGATGATGGTCAAAATCCACAAACCCTGTAGTCCTAAATTCTTAGACACAGTCTTTAACTGTAAACTACTGTAATATTTGAATTCATACCACTGGGTTATTATTCAAAAACTATTAAAACTTTGTAGAATTTCTCAGATTAACACACCATGTTTCAGTGCTAAGACACTTACACACAAATCCCAAGAATTTAGTGTAGCTATACACACACAATAGCTTCCTGTGATTTCTTATGTATGTAGGAATGTGTGTGTATATATATATATATATATATATATGTATGTGTGTGTGTGCATGTATGTATGTCCAAACTCTTTGTTCATTGCCTTTTAGTTATTAACATAAATAAAATTTTTAGGGCAACAATTAAACATAATCAGAAATAATGACTTACTGACTCAGACATTAATTACAGCACAATGAACTAACTTAAATATTTAAACTTACAGATTAATATAAAAAAAATTGCAAAAGATAGTACATTTAATATAACATTGTTTGGGTGATAAAATCAAGAAGAATGAGGTGCACTGGGCTGTAGTAAATATGTTGGAGAAGGTAAATGCACACAGGATTTTGGTGGGGAAACCTGAAGGAAAGAACAACTTGGAAAACCTAGACGTTGATAGGATGCTACAAAAATAGTTCTTGTAATTTAGAGCAGTTCTTAAAGCAGTTTGTAGAACTGCTCACCGTTTAACACGTGGTAAAATCGTTCTTAAAGAAATAGCCGAAGACACGAAGGTGTGGACTGAATTACTTCAGTTCAGGAACGGGGAAAAGTGGCGGGCAGATGTAAACATGGCAACGAAACTTGGGTTCCATAAGCTGCAGGGAAGTTCTTCTCCAGATGTAGAACTGTCGACTTCTCAAGGAGGACTCTGCACCCTGTGCTTTGTTAGTTAGAACATTTAAAATCCATCTGAATCAGAAAAATAATATACGCCTAAAGTCATCAACATTAAAAGTGCTCTAGCTTGAATAATTACTACACAGACATTGCATTAACACAGAAACATTCCGTCATCCATCCGTAACTTGGGAGAACAGACACTAATAACAAAAGGAGGTAGTTTGAAAAGAGCATAACTTACTGCTGAGGTGTCATTATGACTTACCTTCGGATGTCGACGTGAATCAGGATCACTGCGCGTAGCACTAATGATAGTCACACTTAAAACCGCCACAAAAATCCTGTACATTTGGCACTGGAAGAACATAGAAGCTCTGTGCAAAATTCACTGTCACTGATTTTCGTCTTATATAGTTTCGTCGAGTTTGTGTAACACTAGTTATCAAAAACTATCACATTGTCTTGTTATTCTTCATAATAAAGTAATCGTTCACTGCAAAAGCTTGATGTAGTTTCATTAAACCTAGCAGAAACTGAGATGTAGTCCAGTGAAGAAAAGTTACATGGCTACTTTCCGTACCGCGATTGCGTTCGTCTCTTTGGATTGCTTCCCCAACGACAACTAAACACCTGCACAGAACTAAGGGGTACGATAAAAAAATATTCACAACCACGGGGACTACCTACAGCACACTACGCCATATACAGTCACGTCCCAACAACCGTTTACTCTACCATGCTTCCCAGCGATGTTGCTGGACATATAGCACCCTGCGAGTTGGCATGAAACATTGTTACGATCATTTCAACATAATGCAAGCACCAGTAGTGGAGATAGACGATTTTTAGCAACTAGTTCCAGATGAGTACAGCTACGAGCGACTAAAGGACAAAAATTATAGAAACAATTATTATGACAATTAACGACCTTTCTACACACCGGATACCTTCGGAAAACACATCTTCTTAACTAGTACACGCAGTATGCGGTGTCGTGGCCCAATTCTCATCCTTCCAAGCTCTCGTTGCCTTGATTGTAAACACATCTTCCTATAGTCTGTTTGTAATCGGGAGCATTAAGAAACCTGGTGCGAGTTGATCTTACGATATGTCAGGCAGATATTCAGTGTAGTTATGTATAAACCCTACTGACATTATTTCAGTTATTCTTCTTTTTTAAAGCTTTGATTATAACATAATAACAAGAAACAGTACAACCGACCATATATTTTGGAATTAGGCATAGCTATCTTTCTGCGACTTAAGTCGATTTTGAAATTCTGTTTCTAATAATACCTTCAAGTGTCAGAAAAATAAGCTATTCAAAGTTTTAAAAATATATTTTTTTAAAAACCGAACATTCTATTGTGTGAAGGTTGGTATGACTAGTTTGACGTAATTTTGCAACGAACCGGCTGCACTCGTATGACCAATCACGTGATTTCTCCAAGAATTAGAAGTGGTCAAGATAGCTTCAGTTTGGTGAAAACTTACAGTACCACGATATGTTCCAAAAAATTGTAGAATGGAAGGAACCCTGTAAAAGAAAACACACTTAATAAGCCCGTTCGACAGGGGCAATTAAGAATGACAGTCTCTTCAAATTACTTAGAAGAAAAGTCAGTGTGACTATTGTAAGCAAGGAAAATGACATTCTGATGTTCTACAACCTGGTGGTGTCATGGCTTTCATCGGCTGCCCTCTCTTGTTAGAAGCCCAATTCAACTTCAGTTCGGTCTGTGTTCACACACATACACACAGGCACACAAAATATTCTGTGACAGCCAAACCTTTTTCACTGTGAGATGATCAGTGATGTATATACGCAGAGTAATTAAACACTACGATGAACTCTGCCCTCTCTTGATAGAAGCCCAATTCATATTAGATAGCGAGAAAAGTTAAATCCACACGAAACTATTTACTGGCGGTCGAAAAGTAATACAGATAAAGACTAACGAATAAAAGAGTTCTGATTCGAAGGCAGTGGAACGTGCCATGGCTCAGTTTAGTCGCTGGCTTCTCACCGCGGAGGCCTAGGCTCAATCCCAGGCCAGTCGTATGGCGTATGTGTTGGACAAGGTGGCACTGGCACAGGCTTTTTCTCAGAGTAAATTTGTTTTCCTCAGTCAGCACCATCTCGCCGGTCGTCCGTATCCGTACTGCCTTCATCTACCACCGATAATATATACTCTTTGCAAATAACGTTGTTAAATAATAATAATAATGTATCTCTTGGTCTCACTCGTAGTTCATCTATCTATCTATCTATCTATCTATCTATCTATCTATCTATCTATCTATCTATCTATCTATCTATCTATCTATCTATCTATCTATCTATCTATCTATCTATCTATCTATCTATCTAT
>Ga0123355_10015394_pt1 | contig 12013 bp, 7 predicted proteins | sample TergutEmb28metaG_3_FD_89872 | JGI IMG/M metagenome (GOLD analysis project Ga0123355, IMG submission 89872) | Embiratermes neotenicus P1 segment gut microbial communities from Petit-Saut dam, French Guiana - Emb289 P1 | ecosystem: Host-associated > Arthropoda: Insects > Digestive system > Gut ... | reverse complement strand
GTTTAATGTTTGGATGTTACAACTAATTAGGGAGCAGGAAATAGGAATTTTGTGTCTCCTGGACTCTAGTTTGTCACCATTTAAAGAATAAAATGAACCTGACACGTGCTTAAATTGTCCTTCCGACCGCGCGGTAGAAAAACTCCGCTTCGGTTATAAAAACAAATAATTTAAAGCCGTACACAGAAAATATTGCTGTCTTCTGAGAATCTTACGAAAATATATATGCAATCTGTGGCAGAATTTAGAATTTCTTAATGTTAAATCTGGTCATACATATACTCATATTAACCACCAGGCTTTAGCAGGTTAAGAAATTAACTTCTTAAAGAGCGTGATTATTCGCTTTGGTTGATCGATATCATGCACTTAGATAACGTCAAAATCCGTACTAGTGGAAGAATAATTTTAAAAAATATTTTCCCCGACATTTAAAATATTTACCGTTCAACTTGGGTTTTATACAACGGACTATATTTTGCAGTAAACATTATGAAGTTACTAAAATACAGAACTCAAATTTAATGTTGTTTTGCGATAAATTTTTTATTACATAAAGTATAAAACATATTGTAGAAAGTTACATTGTAAAAACTGTAGTGTTTCGTTCATGAGACAATGGCATTACTCCACTGGCGTTTCCTTACTGATATTATGTCACAAGATATAATAGTCCTGCGAGAGTTTGTCCAATGTCTCACGAACAAAAGCCCTGATATCTTCTACATATCAGTATGTCCCCAGGCCTTGTTCTACAACAGCGCTACTTCAAGTCACTGTTGGCTAAATTATTCCCTAATACGTCCAAATACCAAGAAACCATGAAACCTGACATTATCAAGTTTGCTCTGCCTTATTACATATTACATGTTGACAAATGGGCATGTATTTTTTTTTTCGATACAGGGACAAGAAAAGGGTGGAATGTCGGCGAAAACAGTAACAGTGCCGCTTCTGTGTAGTTAAAGCTTCTAAACCATTTTTGTCCTATTTCTTTCATTGTTACACTACGACAGAAATGAAGTCCACGAATCTATAAATTGAACAGTGTCTGGAAGATGAGAAAATTTTAAGTTATCTTATAATTCTTTCACATTTTTTGTAAATATTGTTTGCTAAATAACCTGAACATGCACGCCTAACTAAACATCTGTCTGAAGCAGGAATTCGTTACTTAAAATTGGCGATGATTTTAAAACTCGGCTTGATTTATAATAATAATTCAATATATGTACTTACATATGACACCGTAAATAATTTAATTTCCTAAGTAATTATGGACTAATTTCCCCGCAGCTCTCAAACGGTTAAAGCTCTCCGAATATGATAGCCAGTAATACATTTTAGAATGCTGTTATCATTCTAAAACTACCAATCCCCCAGACTGTTAGGAAACGTGAGCTTTTTTTCTACATGATATTCTCGAGTTCAGAATTTTCTTCACCATAAAGAAACTCATATACTGCAGTGGCCAAGTCATCATAATCAGGTTTACTACTGCTCAAGGACAAAGACCGCAGTTCTGCACTCCCGATGTTGTCCTCGTCAGGAGTGGCCATGTCATCTCCAGGGGTGTACCTTTCTCTCACGTCCTTCATGATGCAAGCTTCGAGTTTCTTATGCTGCGGAGAGAATACATTTCAAACTTAGGCTGACGCTGTGTCACTCATTTCCTAACCACTGATTCCGTATATTACAGGATATGTGGGTTATGAACCTGGAAGTTTTCACCACTTAAGCTAGGCCCATACAATATGTTGAGCAATCATCCAACTGTCGTACGATATTTGAGTTCCTTATTGCGGTGACTCTGTAGAATGCTCTCTTCTGGATTCAAGACTTAAGTCTGGTAGAAATTTGTCGACAAGCCGGGTGAAACTGCCCCAGCTAAGTTATTTACTTCTCTCATGTAATTCTGAAGGCTTAGCCCATCTCTAAAGCCTCCAATATATATCTATTAACAATTAATCGAAATTTGTAATTTATTAAAATTTTCCTGTTGCTTTTTTCCGCATCACTCTTGTCTTCGCTTCCTTAATTCCTTACATTTTTGAAGATTAATGATTTGCTTGAAGTCGCTCTGTCATGCACTTCCAAAATGATTTATACTCGATATATAATTTAATGAACAATTTTGTCTACATTTATCTGTAGCTGGTATTTTTGATGTGTGTTGACTTACATTTACACATAAACCAATAATAAATGAAAAAATGGTGACATGTAAGATTGTCCTTTGCCTCATTTCAGTAAATATCGTACACATTTCAGTGGAAAATCTGTTTAGTCTTCAGCAGTGTTTTGAAATAGCGGACAGACACACTATTTACGAATGACTAAAATTTAAAAAAAAAACCCATGACTTACCTTGTAACAACGGAAGAAAAACATGGGTTTTACCAGTTCCCGTGATAACTGGAACTTGTCCTTTCTCGTCTCAGGAACACATTGCTGCAAGTAAGATCATGTTACTATTTAGTATTCCTTATCCACACACTTTCTAAATATGTGTGATAGGAAAACGTTTCTGTTTTTATCCTTTTCTCTTTGCTCCAAGGTTTAATATCAATTTAAAGTGTCGCTTTAGTCTCGTGATTAGTCACATTCCTACAGCGAAGAGCAGGGATATTGTATCGGACTTTTCTTTATAAACATATCTTCCGTAGTTTGGGTAAAGTTGTGGTCAGTAACTGGAATTATATACCTCAAAATGACAGAATAAACGCAAAGGTAAATTTGTCCATGTGCACAACATTAAAATACATGAGGGAGTGTAGGTTTAAAACCAATACTAGTTAATCAAAGTAAACAGTATATATATATATATATATATATACTATGAAGTAAAAAAGTCACCCAAGAGTTCTCTAGGTTATGCATTAAATGCAATCTGCTACTAACATTGTCCTTTTTACGTTTCCAAGGAACTGAGATTTCAACAACTTCTTTTAAAAGGTAACATCATTATGATATTCCTATTTGTATATTTTTCTGCAAAATTCTGATGTTGATTTCCATTCAAGCCGAAATTTTCAGCTATAATCAATAACAAATTTCTTAAGACAGTTGTGTCAGTCTGAGGAGTCGCTGTTAATTGATTCCTTTATAGCCTAGAAACACAAGAGGATACTTGATATCATGGTAACTAATTCTTAACCTTGGCACTAGCTGGAAGTGTAAGGGTTAGCTCCACCCTTAAGCAGTCCAGGGTGCCTCTGGCACTTTTGCCTGGGTGAACACGAAAGCCGTTCTGGACGTTTTAGAGAAGAGAATAACGTTATGTTCCTTGCACCATACATTGTGTTACAATTACGTAATGTTAACAAACAAAATACACTTTTCAAATTAATTTTTTAATTCAATTCTTCTTATCTTCTACATGTTTCGAACATCTTATGTTCATCATCAGGAAGACTGTATTGTACGTATATGCAGTTTTATACGGTATGTTTTCCATGCATTTATGCAAGCAATGTGGCAGGTTGGGGGATGTGCGGATTCTCAAACCTGTCAGAATGTTTGCACAAACGCATGGAAAACACACCTTATAAAACTGCACGTACAATATAGTCTTCCTGATGGTGAACATAAGATGTTCGAAACATGTAGAAGACAAGAAAAATTGAATAAAAACATTAATTTGAAAAGTGCAGTTTGTTGGTTAACATCACATAAGAAGAGAAAAACTTTGCCCCTGCCAGTGATTGAAACATGCTTCCTCACTAGTGGCTCGATTCCCAAAAGTTGTTACTAAAAAATTACTTAATTAAAGTTAATGTGAAATGAAACCCTCGTTGCTTAATTTAAATATTATGGCGGCTCTGTCTGCTTGCAGGGACAAAGGTAACCACGAAAATTCCCATTTATGTTAGTCGGCTTACCAGACGAGTGCGTCCTATTAATAAGCTGCGTAAAAACTGAACTAAGTTCGATCTAATACACGTATTATAGACTTCAGTGTGACGCGGTGGTGTTTGATGGACAAGTACCAGCGTTACAGAGGTTTTCCCTCTCCCAGAATATAAAATTCTTCCGCGTGTATGGAAGGAAAGGAAATGTCCGAGAGTACTGTGGGTTTAGTTACTTATACGGTTAAATGAAATCATATCAAGCCGGCTCTTCGCACACGCGTAATAAGACGGAGAGCGACCGTGGCGTCTTGTAATGTAATATTACGTGTACACGTGTGTAATAATGAAACAAGTTTCTCATAAGTAAACTGTTTGTCCAGAACGGGTGATATCTTAAGTGTAAAATGTCTCTTTTTTTGGCAAAATAAATCCAGGAAGTAAGAAGCAGGAGAAACAGAAACTGTGAATTTTGATGAACACAATTGGACATATCCGTACAATATGAACCAACAAAATGCACTATTTTCTATTAATTTATTTCATTAATAAGCTTCTACATGTTTCGAGCAGTCTTGGTGCTCATCATCAGGAGGATCAACTCTGTATAAACAGCAACTGGTATAGTCATGCATAATGTTGACTGGCTGTTGGCAGGATTCATCCCGATGCTGCCAGCAGCCAGTCAACGTAACGCATGACTATACCAATTGCCGTTTGTGACACAGTTGATCCTCCTGATGATGAGCAGCAAGACTGCTCGAAACATGTAGAGACTTATTAATGAAATAAATTAATACAAAGTAGTGCATCTTGTTGGTTCATATTATACGGATATTTCACAAAGCACGATCAACAAAATATTAATTTTAAAATTGGACATCTAACGAATTCGCTTTTGTTCACAGAGAATTAGTAAGTGCCAGGGTTAGATTTAGGGGTTTCGGTTAAATACTGTGCTCGTTTCACATTATATTTATTAATATTTGCGCAGAAAGTGACATTAAAACTTTTAAATATATTACTCTAAATTTTTGTGACTTAGAGCAACTTCTTACAGCGAACTGTTTGCAGAACTGCACACCGTCCAGCATGTCCTTCTTTAGCTCTTCTGCAACCGGCAGTCTGTTGATCCTATCTGCAATCTTCTCAAAGTTAGGCTCCAAATTCTCGTCCAACTATAATATTAAACCAGGAAAGATTTTTCCTAATTAAACATCAGTCTACATGAATGTTAAAGTTCAGATATCGCTTGAACTACTTATTTTCCAGTAAAACAAAATGCATTCTAAACACGTATTGGTAATACTGGTACAGCTATGTTAAAGTTTCAGTTCACTAAATTCATAAGTATCCAATAAAAAGTAAGGGACTCTTTATGTATTTGGTTTAACGTAACACATCTTTGATACCTGTTATTTCAGCTGTCATAACCAGATAAACTTCTACATGCACCTAACTGTGTATGACCGTACATTTACTTTTCCTGTATTCGTGTGTATGCACAAATTCAGCCCCAATTACTAGAAGTAAGAGCTAGAATTTTTAAATTATAATTCTACGTATTCCAGAATAGTTCTTTTTTTTCAAATATACTATTATTTTAATATTTCCGGGTGATTGACTTCCAAGGGAAATTTTTGCCCTTTGAATTTATATATTTACGATTGAAACTGTTATTAATTCGATGTATTAAATCAAAACATAGCGTCTGTAATATCCATATTCATGAATATCTCTAAACTTATGTCGGAATGAAGTAGTGTAAGAACTGTAGAACTGTAGAACTTTTGATCATTACTTCTGTTTCTAAGGAAGGTCCATACTTCAATTACAGTCAGAATATTCCCACATTCGTCCTACCTCGCCTGACACTACACCCTTTCTTCTCTAATATTCGGGAAAGAACCAACACTTACGTAGCCGAGTTCTTGCATCACGCACGTCACATTCCTTATCTTGCCACTAAGACGTGACGTCAGAGTTTCCAGTTGCCCTCGGATGTCAAGATCCCTCTGTAACACATAGAACCTGGCATAAGTCTCATTCGCACAAGCAGCTGCGGTTAATTAAGGTGCAGGCATATCATAGAAGGCGATGCATTTGTAACCGCAAGACCACCGCACGCCTCGATTCACGCACAGGGTAAATAGAGAGTTCCGGGTTTCTGGAATAATGAAACTCTAACTCTTAAGGGAATTACGCAAGAAAACTTTACTGGGCCTTTCTAGATTTACTGTTATACCCAAGCCATTGTATGGATTTTAGCGTTTGGAGATATAACAAAAAAATATATATATTAGAATAATGGAGATGGAAGGAGTTTGTTTCCGCAGACTTGTCATAGGATTGAGGATAGGGGGTCGTAAATGTAACGAAGATGTTTGGAAAGGAATCCTAATTACAGGTATCAATGCAAAAATTGAAATTTTAAAAAGAATCCTTCCGAGAATTTTGGAAATTTGGCTAAAGCTGAATCCCAATTTTGGTCTGCAGTATACACTGGGGGGTACAAAATAACAGAAATACCCGACAGGCAGACAGAAGGAAGAATTTTATTGACGTGTATAGAGAGGAAAAGTAAAACCACCTCTTAACTTTCAAAACACAGCACTACAAGCCGGAAGGTCGCGGGTTTGGTACCGGATGGTGTCTCTGGAATCTTTATTGTTATAATCCTTCCGGCCGCACTATGGCCCTTAGGTCGACACAGCCTCTTACAGAAAGGAGTACCAAGAATATTTCCTAGCGGTAAGGGCGGCTGGTGCGTAGGGTTGACAATCTTGCCACGTTCATGAGCAGATTGTCTTGCAATCTGGGAACATCAGCCTCTTGGAACCCTCATGACTTGTCCAGGCCTGTATAAGAACTGCTTTACTTTACTTAATTTTCAAAAGATTTCATAATATTTTTAGAAAACAATATTTTTCCCTTAGTAAGTTACTGCAATCCTTTTTTCCAAGAAAAAAGTTATTTTGTTATGTAGCATATTCGCTACGGCAGATTTTCCCTTCTTAGTTTATTCCTGTAGGGAGGGCTACATTATTATTTTCCACAGCGTAAGACCCTCAATTCTGCGTAGCCCAAGACCATAGTCACTGACAATGCAAACTGCCGAAAAGCTGCCCAGACTTGAAGTCATATTTTTGAGAGCAATTTTCGAGGCCCTGACATGATCCTGGCCTAGTATTTCTATCAAAAATCCGGCTTATTTAAACTTCAACGTTACTCCAGTCACGCTCTGCTAAAGTAGTAGGTGCATTTCTGCATGGCTGTTTTTAAATTCGACTGACACGTGTCTACTTTTTCATTCTTGTACTTATTGTGGAAATAATAATGAAGTATATCATAAAGATGTTTGGCCGAATTCATTACAAATGAAATTATAACACAAATTAATACAGTATTATCAATTTGACGAATTCTACAGTAAAAATAACACTCATGATTAGGATAGTTTATTTTTTAATATAGACGTAATTAGTACATTTGCAAACTTGTTATATCATAACTAACGAAACCTCAGACATCCTGCACGGTTTAAGACTTAAATGCAAGCAAGGAGCAGTATATTAAAGAAGAGCATCCTGTCGTAACTCAGGCCGTTGTTTGCCGGATGCTGACCGCAAAATCATATCGTAAATCGGGCCGTTGGTTGCCGGATTCTCGCGGGAAACCTCATGTCGAAACTCGGGCTTTTGGTTGCCGGAATCTCGCCGCAAATATCCGGGTTCGCTCCAAGGACACAATATGTGGAATTCGCGGGGCAGGAGGTGGTACTTGGACATAGTTTCTCACGGTACTTTGATTTCCTCCTGGCATTCATAATTTTACCAATGACTCATATTCATTCATTATTGTCCGGAGAATGGGTATTCAGCCCATTCGAGGGCACGATTTCAGACAGACGTATCTCTTACCTTGTAAGAATAAAACTTTAGAAGGAAACAAACAATAATAATCACCACCGTCAACTGGAATTAAGCTTCTGCGAACTACTGACTCCGAAGGAGTTTTCTAGTTTGTTTCTCCGCAGGAAGTTTCCTATATTTCTTACAACTCTTTGACTCAGACCTAATTCTTGTGGCCGTCTACGTAAGTGTGTGACACTTCACTGCTTTTATTACTGGATTCTTGCATTAAATAAAAATATTTTTAAACATATTTTCTAATGCACCTGGCTACAAAAGGCTTAAAATTAAAAAAATATATATAATAATAATAATAATAATAAATGGGCCTTCTGATTTTCAAATATTAATAACATCAACTGTGTGCAATTAACCTCTCGCTTTATTAAATAGACTCATATAAGAAAAAGACTAAAGGAAAAATGTATTTAATTCCAGTTGGCGATTTAACCCAATTGTCCACTCCGTATATTATACTTTACCGAAGCTCTGTGGCCGCTTGAATAAGCCGATGCAGCTGGGTAGAAAGGCGCCTGGTAAAATGGATTGGGCACCGCTGGGTAGATACCCTGGTAGGGCATAGCCTGGGGGCCAAATGGGGAGCCAGTTGGCCCTGCAGGATAGTACAGAGGATACTGCTGGGGGTAGAAACTTGCAGGCCTGTATTGAGGCGTCACTGCAGGACTCTGCTGTAAGTACCCCGAGAGTAATGGACTCTGTTCAACAAACAAGAACAGTGAAGAATTAACAGAAGTTTTAATCTTGTCAATTTGTCTTGCGAATGTGGACTGTAAGTTTACAAGATAATGGGGAAAAGAAAAGAAAGAAGATCGAATTACTTACAAATACTGGACGGGCTAATGAAAACAACAGTGAGTACAGTCTCTAGTATATCTTCCAAAAATGCGTATTTTTTGTTCTAACATAAACAATAAATTCTGGCGCGACATGATAAAGATTGTTCCTTGTGAAATATTTCAGTCAAAATTTTGTGACGAAGCTGAAACGAAATATAATGTAGACTAGCAATTACAGAGTTGTTTCTTTTCCCAATTCTGTGCATAATTTTTACCACACCTAGTACCAACTTGACAATGTTAAATTTGCAGTACCTGAAATTCTGGATCTTCTTTGTGTTTTAAACTAAAGCATAAAGAATACCTGAGACGTTTATAGCATATCTGCGAACCAAATCCTACACGCATAAGTCTAATGTTTCAGTAATAATCATCGCCCAACGGAAGGCTCAGTGTACGGAGCAGCCTTTGAGAACAGCCAGAAGATTCTCGGTTGATGTCGATCCGCCGCGATAATGATATTTTATACTCTACAAATTTACCATATCAATTGAGAATTCACACTCCATGCAGCAGAGTCCTACTTGCGAAGCTAACCAGTTCTTAGCTAGTCAATAAATATTCCGCACTTTTATTGAACCCGAAGGTTCATTACCACATTCACAAGTGCCCGCCATCTGTCCCTATCCTGAGCCACATCGATCCATCACATCGAACTTCCTGAAGATCCACCTTAATATTATCCTCCCATCTACGCCTGGATCTTCCAAGTTGTCTCTTTCCCTCAAGTTTCCCCACCAAAACCCTGTATAAACCTCTACTCTCCCAAAATATGCTACATGCCCTACCCATCTCATTCTTCTCTATTTGATCATCCGAACATATTTTTTGAAAATAAATGTTTGTCACAAGAATTTTCAGAAGCCTGTTTTGTTAAGTGGCATTAACAGCATTTTTCCAACAAAATAGACTGTCACGGCCATCTTGTATTATTCTTGTAGGAAAATTTAAAGTCTGTGGTGGCTTCCGTAATTATGAAAATGTAACTGGAAGGTTAAATACTGTGTTGACAACATGCCTGTCATTCCTTTCCTGATCCGCATTAACCCATAACACGTTATCCCTTCCGATTTCTTTGAGATCTATTGTAATATTATCCTCCCATCTACGCCTAGGTCTTTCAAGTAAACTCAATGAGATTTCCCCATCAAAACCTTGTAGGTATGTCTATTCTCCTCCATTCGTGTCTCATGTTCCGCCCATCTCATCCTCTTGATTTTCTCAGCCGGAAAATATTGGAAGAGAATCTGACGTCTCGCTCACCTGTTGTACAGGAGACCTGAAGCCCAGGATGGCTTGTTGTAGCCTAGTGGCATCGAAAGTGGGTGGCACAGCTGCAAGAGGAGGTTTCTTCTTGTCAGCAGGGTCTGATGGGGAAGGAACGGCCTGGCCCGGTGCGGTGGCAGACACTCCAGCACACTTGGCACAAGCCGCCTTCATCTCCTGCCGTACTTCCTTCACCACTTCAGACCCAAAACAGCTTTCATACACCTGTGTATTGCATGTAACAGTGGGGTTACACTGAACAAAGTATTGTTATATGCTGTGAAACCTGACTGGTTCTTGGGTACATCTTACAATTTTCAAATGTTTTAGGTATTCTTTAGAAGAAGCATCAAATTTGATGCTTGTAAATATAAATTTGGGCTCATAACTCCTTTCTTTTGCTTCAACATATTTCTTAAGTCATTCCTTCAATATGATTTTCAAATCTGTTGAAGTGTTTTCTTTACAAAAATTAACAATGTTCTATCCGTCTGACCGACGTCGCTAAATTTTCAGAATTTTCAGAATTTTTGACATTTAGGCTAGGGGGGACCCACGGGACACGCACTGTTGAACATCCTAGGGTATCAGTAATGTTTTTCACGTTTCCCTTTGATACTGAGAACTCAGTTTCAAGCTTTCTGATTGTAATCGATAGGACGATTCGAATGACTTCATCAGCAAGTTGAAGCAACGCCTGAGTGACTGCTGTTGCCGGGCAGCCAGAGCGACGAGCGTCACTGAGCTCTCTTGGCCTTTCTCAGAACCTGCAATTCGTGAAGTCCAACGACCAGCAGTGCGTTTATCACAGCACGTTTAACCTTTTTTAATATATTTTTTACTCATTTATTCTCTGCCAGAAGAAATCCAATGACAGCCCTTTGTTTACCCCACTTACCACCCTACCACGCCATTTTGACGGAACCCTGAGCATAAGCGAAAAAAATTTGTTCGGCGATAGAACAGTAACAATCGTGACATTCAAAATTAACCACAGAAAAAATTTTAGACATTTCTTGTTCATTTTGACTGATGTACATAAAGTGTTTCAAGACTTTTGGGCGACCCTCGTATTTTTCTTTGTATTACCACCATTTTCGCTTAAATTACACTCCTATTTTGCAGAGCAAAGTATGCTGTTTCCTAAGGAAACATAAAGTGAAGTCATTGTCCGTAAATTCAACTTGTCATACCGTTGGTGTGTCTCTTGTCCTCTGGACTGGAATGTGTAATTGTATTTGTACAATACCAGTCACGACACGAAACATAAAATGTTATGTGAGGTTCTGAAATTCCACTGAAGTAATTTCCAAAGTTCTGTTAATGAGACAGTTATAGTCTAGAACCTAACTTATTTAGGGCAATGACTTTGGCGCGCTCTTCAGTACAACCTTGAATCAATGTCATGTTCAGTGAAACGGAAAGGAGTAAAGATGCATGTCTTTTTTAGCTTTAACAGCAACTTCTCGGTGGTGCACATCAACTTTGCACTTTTTTACCCATGTCTGTACAACTTTTGTTATTAAAGTAATTGCAAAGACACCTTAATAGTGTTTACATGATGTGGCTTCATACATGAATCGAAAATTTGTTTGGTTTTACACGCGAAAGTCTTTGAAGTTGGTTAAAATTAATGTCTTACGCTAATTTCATCCGTCCTCGGACTGCCACAGAAACATGTACTTATTCGAATCATAACAACCAAATTTCAAAATTTGAAATCAAGAACCAAATTTCAGTTTCTCGCGCCGATTTAATTATTATTGTCATCATACAAAAGTCATAAATATATAAATAACGAGAAAGAGTGATGTGCGTTATTATTTTCATCTGCTTTTCCAGATGTAGGTTTATCCGCTGCTTTATTTGTGTACTGTGGACAACAGATATTCGGATGTTATGAGTGACAGTGAAATGTTTATGAAAATATGGGCATTCGCCAGAAGAGTCCAAAGAAAACTGTACATAACCTGATAGTATTCTGATCCTGAAGAGATTCTGAATTACTTTTCTCCAACATAAGATCAGCCCATGCTTACGGATAAGACAAGCGTCCCTTGATAAGACTTATACATAAATATTATTCTTCGTAGCCGAAATACAGGAATAAATATTACACTGTAGTAGTAGT